>Ga0326727_10013461_pt1 | contig 18207 bp, 12 predicted proteins | sample MB2enrmetagenome_FD_207643 | JGI IMG/M metagenome (GOLD analysis project Ga0326727, IMG submission 207643) | Lab enriched peat soil microbial communities from McLean, Ithaca, NY, United States - MB29MY | ecosystem: Environmental > Terrestrial > Soil > Wetlands > Peat | place: USA: New York...
AGAGACAGAGTGGCATACCCTCTGCATTCAATTCCTTGGAACGCACCTAACTAAGGGGGCATCACCGGTTCGTTCCCCGCCCGCGTCGCCAAGGCGGGCAAGACTGTTTGCGCGTCGTACGAGAGGAAGTGCACCGCCCCGTCAACAAACAGGAAATTTGCCCCGCCGGAATGCGGACTCCAGTAGTGGAATTTGCCGCACGGGTCGCTGAAGTTCGATGGTGCGAAGGAATAGGATCCAGGTCCGCACGGCGACCCGCTCGTCACTGGCAGCAGATTCGGTTCTAAGACGCCGAGAATGAATTCGGCCGACCCCGATCCGTCCTGCCCGTCACCGGCGTACCACCATCCATATTGGAAATCGGACGAGGGCGGCCTTTCACCGCCTAATAGCGTGGTGCTGGTCCCGTCGGTGACGTCCGCGAAACGCACTTGAGAATCGTTGTAGAGCACTCCGTCTTGTTTGCGGCACTGCGTCCCGGCAACACCAACATAGCTCGTAAAAGCGACCAAGTACTTCTGAATTGGTGCAATCTGAGGCTCTGTAATCCGGCCGTCCGACGGACAGAGCAGCACGGGCAGAACAGTCGTCATGCCCACGTGAGGCGGATTGTCGAAGGGTACCGGGTCGGCGTGGTAGGCGGCGACGGCCGTTTGATAGACGGCGTCTTGCTCCAGGTAAGGCAAGAGACTCAACAGCCACCCGGAGGCGTACATCGGGTCCGGCGAAGTGCCGGCAAATTGCCTGTGTCCTTTCGGCAGAACCCCGTGCAGGTCGTGGTAAGTGTGCGCAGCGAGACCGAGTTGCCGGAGGTTATTTTGACATCGCGCCCGGAAAGAGGTTTCACGTGCGCTCTGAATTGCCGGCAGAATAATTCCCACGAGCAATGCGATGACGCTCACGCACAGCAGCAGTTCGACGAGCGTGAAAGCCGGGCGAGCATCGGGGCGATCATGCATGGCCGTCGTCCTCATGCACGGAACAAGCGGCGTAAGATGCTAGCTATGGGGACTCGTCTTGCCAGTAGCGACGGACGCCAGCGACGGCTTCCGCCTCCATAGAAGACGGCTCAGAACTCCCAAGGCGGCGCAGATTACGGCCGCTACAAGTAACCAGGCATAATTCGGCATGGACCGTGGAGTTGGCTGTCCGGAAGGTTCAGGCAGTCCATAATGCGACAGCAAAAAAAGCTCATCGGCCGGCGGATCAAACGAGTAGTCGGAGAAGTCGATGCGGGCGTCCCACCAGGTCTTGCCGGTCTGGTCGTTGAACGCCTTTCCGATGATCGATTTGCACAGCGGCAAGTTACTGCCCGGCCGTTTTCCATCCGGGACCAATTCGCGCACGAATGACTCCCGCCAATCACCCGGCCCCGGTACGTACTCCGCTTGGAAACGGATCACGACGTTGCCCCGTTCCGGGTCAGTGTCGATTGTTCCGTGGTATCCAGTATCTCGGGCAAACTCCAGGCGATGTTTGTCCTGGTAGTAGTGCGCTTCTTTGACGTGCTTAATACTCTTTTCAAAGAAACGCGACGCCGTCTGTGTCAACCCGGCGGTCCCCAAGGGCTGAAGGACTGAGAGTCCTAAACCGGTTACGAGCCTTTGTTCCATCTCGAGTAGTTCGGCCTCCTTCTCGCGTTCCAGGAAGGCCATGAGTAACCACTCCGGTTTTCCCGGAGCGCGCTGGAGAGCAAAGCCATATCGCGGTGAGCGTGCAATAACACCAACGTCTTCGGTACCCTGCCTCGCGCGGATCGTTATCAGCTTATGTCCAGGTTTGGTGGAAACGACGAACTCGCCTCCGGTTTGCTTGCCCTCGCGTACTCCGGAAAGCACGGCGCGGTACGAACCCGTCTGTTCGTACTCTGCTTTTTCAATCCGTGCCCATTCCGAGAGTATGTCCCTGCAGGCCTCGAGCGCGTCAGATCCGGATGCCGAAACCGGTTCCTGTCGAGCAAGTGCGATCCCCGAGGAAATCGCAGCCAGAAGAAGGACGATTGCCGACGTGCGTGGTCCCATGGAATCCTCAAACGCAGCTTTTGCGGGACTTTTTCCGACATCAGACAGCCAAACTCTGCCAGGGCTGCTAAGCCCCGCGGCCAGCCGGAATTGACGGGGCACTCCCGATCACGATGGTTCACCTAGTTAGTTGCACTGACAGCTACAGGTCACGTTTCCGTTGCTGTTGTTGGAGAAGCATCCGCAGGTCCAGATAAGGCCGCACGATCCGGTACAGGGACTGGGATCATGCCCTCCGTTGCAGGAGGTAGTGCAATCTTGGTTTGTGGGGCAAAATACGTTTGTCCCTCCACCTCCTCCTCCGCTCTCGTTTGCAGATAATGGCAGCCCGAAGCTCGCGGCGAACACCAGGGCAACAGCCAAGTAAAAGAAACCGGTCGAAACAAAGCGGCTGGAACGCATCGTTGGATTCCTCCTTATTCACTGCAAATAGTCGCGAAGAGAGTTCCCTCGCAGCACCCGGGGGGTGCTCACTTTACCCGACAGGTCACGTTGAAACGAATCGTTCGTTGCGTCGGGTCGTCCGTCAGGCACTGCACGAGATTCGTCACGATGCCTGGCTTCCACTCCGGGACATTGAGACTCACGAGCAACTCGCGTGTCTCCCCTGGAGGAACCGTCAGAGGCAGTGTCGACGTTACCGACCACATCGGTGTTTGCGTTCCGCCAAGCAGTGAGACAGGCCGGTCGGTACGGTTGCGCAAATCAACTGACGCTTGCCGCACTTCCCCCGGGGAGACTTCACCGAAGTCAACCATGCGCGTTGATACTGCGATTGAGTCGCCTCGAAGCCAACTTACCCACGCTTCAATTGAGCTGGATGCTGCTAGAGCGCTGCCAAACAGCAGAAGAGCCAAAGTGCCGGCGACAGACGCGGGCCATATCAATTGCCACACACTGCGAGCATCGACTCTGAACGGGCGCAAATTCGGCCGAGCGAATACCAGCATGAGCATGACGGTGCCATCGACGGAGAACAAATGCCAGGGGTGAGCTCGGATCGGCCCCAGACATCCACAACTGGATTCTCCCATCCACCACATGTAAGCGCTTGTACCCGCAAAAGCGATGAATGAAGCCGCCGCTGCAAGCCAGGATGCCGGCTGCGCTTGACCCGAAAAAAGCCAGGCCGCCAGGACGAATTCCCACTGTGTGGCTGCTAGATGCAGTCGTGGCGAGGAGAACCACCCTGTCTCCGGAAGGGGAGTAACGCCCATCCCGAACAGCTTCAGCCCGGCGCTCGTCACAAGCAGGCTGCCGAGCAGGTATCGAATGGCGGGGTATCGCCAACGTGGATCGATCTTGGGCGGGGCGATCACTGCTTACTCTCCCGGCGATAAAAAACTGCGATAGAGTCAATCCTCGGCAAAACCGTTCGGCATAGAAATGGGGATTATTCCCGCTGTTAACAAAGGCGTAAAGTGTAGTGCCGACCGAACGCGCCGCGACCGATTTCTTCAAGAAATAATTTGGTTGACCATCGTGACTGCAGTCGGGATACTGTCTTGATAAGAACGTTATTCAATTTATTGTCGAATCACGAGGGTCGCCGCTCATGACCCGCGATGAAGAAGGTCCTTTCCAAGTATCGCTCGACTCCGCAGTTGCAGCCGCCCGGAATGGCGACCGTAGCGCACTCGAGCGGCTGTTGGTACATTGCGAGCGCGTGCTCCGACGTCGCATCGAGCGGCATATGCCGAAGATCTTACGTGCCCGGTGCGCGCCTTCGGATGTAGTGCAGCAGGCACTGCTGGAAGCCGTGCGAGATTTCGCCTCATTCCGGGGCAATGGCTTCGGCGAACTGATGGAGTGGTTAAACCGCATCCAACAAAACACGGTCGGCGACTTGATGCGGAACGCAGTCGCCAGCAAACGCGACGCCCATCGCGAAATCCTAGCCGATGAGAAAATTATTCTCGCTGGCCTATGGGATCGGCTGGAAGATGGTCGGATCAGTCCCGAAGAGGAAGCTACAAGACGCGAGCAATCAGCCTTCGTACAGCAACGGTTGGCAGCGCTGCCGGAGCGTATGCGGAACGCGATTCGACTTCGCTTCCGGGAGCATCTTACTTACAGCGTTATCGGCAAGCGCATGGGCTGCTCCGAGGACGCGGCGCGGATGCTGTGCCGGCGCGCGGTCAGCACTCTCAAATCCTCTGCCAGGGCGGATTATGCGACGCCGGCATCCAGGCTCGCATCGATCGGCTATATCGTAATAGATGATATGAACTCGCGCTGAGATGCTCTTCACGCTGAATGACGGCCGTTGGTTGCCTCGGCTGCCGCAGGCAGAGGGGCTGCCAGGATCGATTCGACCAGTGACAGCGACTTGGATCCTTCGGGTGACTCGATGCGCGGGAGAGTGAGAACAAATCGAGTCGGTTCGCCGGGATGAGTCACCTCCAACCGAACGTCGCCGCCCTGCTGACGTGCCAAGCGCCAAGCCGTCGGTAGACCAAGTCCGCGTCCCCGACCGGCCGATCGGCCGGAATAGAAGGGATCGAATAGACTCGAGCGCACGGCCGGGTCCGGCCCGGGACCGCTGTCCTCAACGACCACCTGAAAGGTGTCGGACGACTGACACTCGTCGAATGACAAGCGCGCTTGGCCGCCGTGCGGCGCGGCCTCAATGGCGTTGCGCAACAAGCAACTGAGCGCGAGCTTCGTCTGGGCGGCGTCCAGGAACACTGGCTGGCGAACGGTGCTGACCTCTACCGTGACCCTGACTTGTCGTTCTTCTGCGAGTCCGGCCAGGCTGGCCGCTACCTCGCCGATCAGTTGCGGCAGATCGTGCCAGGCCGGCGCTGGCGGCGCCGGCCGAGCGAATTGCATGAGATCGCGCAACAGACCGTGGATGCGGCGCGTCTGACCCACGATCTTTTGCAGCGAATTGTGGGCTTCTTGCTCCGGATCGGGGGTAAACCATTCGGCTTCGTGGCCGAGTAAGTACTGAGCCTGACCCAGGATGACTGCAAGCGGGTTGTTGATCTCGTGGCCGGCTCCTGCGGCGAATTCGGCCAAGGCTGTCAGTTTCTCTTCGCGTAGGCGTGTTGCGTGAACTCGTTCCGTATCCTCCAACATGCAATGGAGGAGATCGGCCTCATCTTCGAGACAATCCTGACGCGGCGTTGACTGCAGGCGCCGGTTTTCTGCCGCGGTCGCCAGCAGGTCGCGCAACAGGGGTTGGGATTTCGGGTCCTCACGCGGCGGCGTGAATGTACTGTCCACGCATTCGCATGCCCGGCTCGAGACGTCGACACCGAGCTCGGCAGCGGACGTTGCGACACTGGCCGTATCCACCAAGCCAAGAGACGGGCCCTCTCGTTGTGCGATGCCGACGGCGACCCGAGTCAGATGCAACAGATCAGCGTCCGCAGCGAATGAGCGCGCCGCATCGCCGGGCAAATTCAGCCTACCGAGCGCAAGCCATCCGGGTAGTCGCCAGCGGCGCGCGAGCCGGCGCGCGATGGCAGCGCTGTCCAAGCCCCACCAGCGCTGCTGAGTCGCCACTGGATCGTCGGCGTGCTCGGAATCACTGAGACAGGCTTCGGCCGCCGTTGGATCGATGGCACAAACCGCCATCCAGCCAAGGGGGGCCAGGAGCCCGCAGACGCGAGCCGCTTCGACATCGGCCCGGCCGGTGATCGTCGCCAGGCGTGCAGCAACCGACGCGGCGCGCACCGCAAAGCGGTACACCGGTGCGGCGATGATTCCCATCCAATCGAGAAAGATCGGATCGTCGAGGTGGCGCAGCGCCAGCTCCAGGCACGCGGGCTCGCTCAGTAGTCGGGGTAGGCAGTCGGTCGAAGGGTCGACGTTGGAGCGCAGGAGCAGGAGAACTGCCCCGGGGTCATGACGGATAGCATTCCACGTGGAATGTGTGACTGGACGAGCGAGGCTGACGAGAGACGAAACTCCGGGCGCCAGCCACGGTAAGCCGTGAACAGCCGCGGCAAGGCCGGGGCGCAGCGCCGGCGCCGAACGAGAATGTTCGGCAGGTTCTCTCACGGCAGCTCCTTCCCTGGAGGCATATGAAGCATCGGTGCAAGAGCGGCCTTTGGCGATCAGCGGACAGGGAACCGCGCGCATTTGCCGATTCACTGACCGCTAACCGCCAAGCATCCGCCTGGAATTACGCTGTAGTCGACGCCGGCTCGATCTCGAGCAGACCGCACATGCGGTCGATCAATTCCTCGATATCGAACGGCTTGTGCAGGAAATCGTCCGCTCCGGAGAGGCGGAGTTCCTGAATCTTGTCCTCTTCGATCATGCCGCTGATGCAGAGAATCCGCACGTCTTCCAAAGTCGTGTCGGCCCGCACCCGGTGGCAAACTTCCTTGCCGTTGATGTCCGGCAACATGACGTCGAGCACGATCAGGTCGGGTCGGTATTCCTTGACCATCATGCCGGCGTCGAAGCCGTTCGAGGCGATGCGTACTTCGAAGCGACCGTCCTCTTCGAGGACCTTGGTCATCAGTTCGACGAGTTCGGCATCGTCGTCCACCAGTAGCACCTTGCGCTTGCCGCTCTCGAGAGCGTCGGTGGGAATGCCGTTGTCTTTCATGAACTTGTACAGCGCCTCGCGCGGGATCCGGCGGAAACGAGAGCCGGGCACGCGGAAGCCTTTCAACTGGCCGTTGTCGAAGCAGCGGATGATGGTCTGCTGGCTGACCTTGCAAACCTTGGCCGCCTCGCCGGTCGTGAAAACGGTTTTCATGCGTTCGTCATCCCTTACTGGCACAAAGGCCAGTCGCACGAGTGGGGCCGCTCGTTCTCCTTCCGTCGGAGATCTCACGGCCGATATCATCCATGATCTGCCTCTAGTCCATCCGTCCAGACGGCACGAGCCGGTTCCGCCGGCGCGACGTTGTCTGCGATCATGGTGTGGTAGCCCGGCTTCCCGAAGCAGGGAGCGCGAAGCTCCCTAGCCCTATTAGGGTGGACTCGTTGCGGCGAGTAACCCCGATCTGCGCTCAGGTGCGGGATCAAGGAAGAGGTGGGATTGCCAAGCTTTCCACCGTCCGCGATTATAACCAGCTTGTTAAACGTGTCAACGCGAATCGTCCCTCCTGGATCGCCACAACTCTTTTGTCTACTTACCCTTGCTGCAATCCATACATTTTCGCTAGACGGTCGGGTCGCCTTGCCCGTCCGCCCTCATTTACGCTTACTGCGCTGCTCGGCTCGGCCCTCTTGCTTGCCGGGGCGCTGTTCTCTTAGCTCAATTCATCGGCTTACCCGATCCTACTTGCTTCATCCAATTCTCCAAATTACCGAGCTCTCAGTCCAAGTAGAGCAGCAACACCGCCAAGTCTGCCGGATTGATGCCACTGATGCGCCCGGCCTGTCCCAGATTCGCAGGGCGAATGCGACCGAGTTTTTCCTTAGCCTCAGCCCGCAATTGCGGAATCGCGGCATAGTCAAAGTGTGCCGGGATCGAGCGGCCTTCCATTCGTTGGAATCGCTCAACTTCCGCGCTCTGCCGGCCGATATATCCCGAATACTTTGCTTCGAGGATTACTTGTTCGATCACATCTGCAGCAAAAGCACTTACCTCAGGGCACCAGGCCGCGATCTGCTCCCAGGTCGTCTCAGTCCGGTGCAACCAGCGATCGAGCGTGGCGCCCTCGTGGCGGTGTGCGCCGAGCAAGGCGTTTAATCGGGAAATCCCCTCTTCTTTTGCCTTTAGCCGATTCCAAGCCTCATCGTTCACCAAGCCCGTGCGCTTGCCAATCGGTGTCAGGCGGCGATCGGCGTTATCGTGCCGCAGCAGTAGCCGGTATTCCGCGCGACTTGTGAACATGCGGTAAGGTTCATCGACACCCTTGGTTACCAGGTCGTCGATGAGGACGCCGATGTAGCCCTGACTGCGATCGAGGATGAGTGGCGCTTCGCCCTTGATCCTGAGCGCGGCATTGGCGCCGGCGATCAATCCCTGAGCCGCCGCTTCTTCGTAGCCGGTGGTGCCGTTGATCTGACCGGCAAAGTAGAGGCCTTCGACCGGCTTGGTTTCCAAGGTCGGCTGAAGCTGTGTCGGCGGAGCGTAATCGTATTCGACTGCATATCCCCAACGCAGCACCTCTGCGTCTTCCAACCCGGGGATCAGCTTCAGCATCGCGTGCTGGACGTCCTTGGGCAGACTGGTACTGATGCCGTTGCAGTAATACTCGAGCGTGTTGAGACCTTCCGGTTCGAGGAAGATCTGGTGCCGGTCCTTATTCGCGAAGCGAACGACCTTATCTTCAACGGACGGACAGTAACGCGGCCCGCGGCTGGCAATCTGCCCGGAATACATCGGCGCCCGATGCAGATTCGCGCGAATCACGTCATGAACGGCTTCGTTCGTATACGTGATGTGGCAATTCACCTGCGGCTGAGAAATCTTGTCGGTAGCAAAACTGAACGGCCGGGGGTTTTTGTCGCCGGGTTGCACTTCGGTCTTGGAGAAGTCGATCGTTCTGCCATTGAGGCGGCACGGCGTGCCGGTTTTGAAGCGTGCGAGCTCGAAACCGCACGACGCGAGGCTGTCGCTCAGGGAATCGGCGCTGGCATCGCCGGCTCGTCCGCCACGGGTTTTGGCCTCGCCGGTGTGCATGATCGCCTTGAGGAACGTGCCGGTGGTCAGCACGACGGCCTTGGCTCGATAGAGCGTGTCGCCTCGAGCAATCACACCGGTCGCCTTGTAGCTTGGACGGCCTGCAGATCGCTCAGTCCCGGCGATCTCTTCCAGCCATAGACCTTCGACCGTCTCCTGGCGCAGCGTGAGGTTCGGAGTGCGCTCGACGGTGTGTTTCATTGTGAACTGGTAGAGCTTCTTGTCCGCCTGGGCGCGAGGCGAGTGCATGGCCGGACCCTTGGTTTGGTTCAGCATGCGAAACTGAATGGCGCTGGCATCAATGCAGCGACCCATCTCGCCTCCCAGAGCATCGATCTCGCGGACAATCTGTCCCTTGGCGACGCCGCCGATGGCCGGGTTACAGGACATCTGAGCGACGGCGTCTGCGTTCATGGTCAAGAGCACGGTCCGCAATCCGAGCCGTGCGCTGGCCAAGGCAGCCTCGGTGCCGGCATGGCCGGCGCCGACGACGACTACGTCGAAGTCAAAGGTCAGAGGAAACATGGTGCTAAATCAAGGAGAGCAGGTAAGGAGCCGAGCCAGGCAGTGAGGTCATCTCCTTTTGCAAGCGGCAGCCCGCGTGTGCTGCAACTCTGACCGTTCCGGGCGTTCATCCTAACGCCCGCTAAATTCCTAGCGCGAGAATAACCACCTCGCCCGATCCGAACAAGACGGACTGCCCAATCCCCCCGATCTTCATAATGTCTCACGTCGCGTAACGCATTGGGCCGTAAGCATATTTTACCGAAGATTCGCCCGCGTGCGGCTCATTCCGGGCAGCATCCGGTCACGTAGCCGAGCAAGTGCTCGACGGCTCATCCAGAATCCAACCGCGGGGTGTTCGTTGCCAGTTTCCTGGTAGAATGGGTCGAACTCGAACTTTAGCTAAACAATTGGAATTAAGACAAGCGAGTCTACAATCGGGCACGCAATCGAGAGCTTGCCCGACCCGCGGAGATCACTTCATGCCCGTCCGAGTCCCTTGCCCCAATTGCGACGCTGTGTTCAATCTGCCCGAGGAAATGCTGGGGCGGAAACTACGATGCAAGAAGTGCCGGGAGGTGTTCCTCGCGCAGGAAACGCAATCGCCGGCAGAAGATGAAGACCTCGACGATGTCGCTGAGGAAGAGCCGAAGTCGGACCCTCGCGCCGTTCGGCCGCGCTCGGCACCGAGTACCTCTTCAATGCCGCGCGCGGAGGCAAAATCTCCGCCGCAGGTAAGACAGTCTGACGACGTCGTCATCAAGCCCGGCCCGTCTCCCGTGTTCTGGATCCTGGCAGCCCTCGGCTTCGCTGCAGTCGTCTTAGCGGCAGGTGGAACGGCTTTCGCCCTGATGCTGATGAAGGCAAGGGAACAAATCGCGACCGCTCCCGGCCAGGGAAACTTTCCACAAGTTGCTCGAATCGGTGAGGGCGGTCAGCCGGCGATACGGAAAGACGACCAGCCCGGTTTCGGCGATCTGGCCAAAGAGCGAGCGCAGCGGGGTCTTCAGCCGGCAGCACCCGAAGCGAAAGTACCGGCAGGGGCATTTGAAATGCCGCCATTGCCGGACCCGATCGACATGGCTCCCGCGCCGATTCAAGCGACAACGACCTACAAACTTCCCGCGCCGGTTGAATCCATTCGGGTTGGCGGTGGCGGCCGTTTCTTGATCCTGCACTTTCCGTCGACACGGAAGTTGGGCATCTTCGACATGAACGAAGCGAAGATCGTCCGATATATCCCGGTTCCCGGCGACGACGTCTTGTTCGCCGGCGGGATGACGCGCTTGGTGCTGTACATGTCCGGCTCGAATGTGTACCGCGTGCACAGCCTTCTCACGGGTGAACGCGAAAAGTCCGGCAAACTCGACCTGCCGGCCGGTAAGGTCGAAGCATTTTGCATGGGCTACGCATCCGACGGTCCGCTGCTCGCCGGCGTCGCGAACTCGGGAGCGCGGCTCTATGACATCCGCACGTTCCGCGAGATCCCGCTTCCGTCCAATGCACAAAACGCGGTGTTTCCGGACCAGACGACTCGACGTCTCGAAGGCGGCTTGTATTGGGCGGGTGCGACCGGGCGAGTATTCGGTCACACAGGTAACTACGGCATGCCGAACGGCATCAAGTCCGTCGTCATTGAGGGTTCCAAAGTCCAGGAATTTGGCGAGCACCAGGGCACGTGGTACGTCATGCCCGGGCCGGATGATAAGCACCTTTATCCGGGCGGTTATGGCGTCATGAGTGTGCAAGTTCGACCCGTTCAGAACGTAGCGTTCTCGATGGGCGAGCGGTCCGGCTACGCGAGCCATCTCTATTTGCCGGCACTTCAGGGGCCGTACTATATGCACCTGCAGACGATCGAAGATCCCATCGGCAGAATCACAGTCTATATGCTCGGCGACCGGCAACCGCTCATGTCGTTCCAACGGACCGCGCTGTGTGCCTATAACGATTGGTCGAAACTTGGGAAACTCGGCATCGAGAACTCCGTCTATTTGAATCCCAAGGCTAAAGTGTTAGTCGTGGTTCCCGCGGGGCACGACGAGTTGCGGTTGTACCCGGCCGATCTGGACGCCGCACTGGAACACTCCAATCGCGAATATCTCTACTTCGCGTCGTCGCCTCCCGCGACATTTCAGTCAGGTAAGACGTTCGAATACCAGGCTGAGGCCAAGGCCAAAAAGAAGCCTCTGGTCTTCAGCCTGGCCACCGCGCCGGACGGAATGAAGGTCGACAATACGGGCAAGGTGACGTGGCAAGTGCCAGCAGACTTTGCTGATCGCCGCGTCGATGTGATTCTGTCAGCGAAAGATGCCAATGGGAAGGAAGTGTTCCAGACGATCACTCTGACGCAAGGGAAGGGCAGCTGAAAAGAGCATCGGAGGCAGCGTGTCGCGACTGTGCGTGACACGCTGCCACCGCGGCGAGTTCGTCCGGGGCCTAAGCTCTGAAGAATCCCTTCTTGTCCGCAGCCAACTTTCGAATCTGTTCCGTGGGACGGAAGCGCGCGCCCAGATGCTCGTACTTTTTCAGCTTCTCGATCACAATCGGCAGACCGAGATCGTCGGCCCAGCGCAGGATGCCGCCGCGGAACGGCGGGAAGCCGATGCCCAGGATTAGACCCATGTCCACGTCAGCCGGGTCGCGGACGATGCCTTCTTCGAGAATGCGACTCGCCTCGGTGAGCATCGGCAGGAATAGACGATCGGTCATCTCTTCGCCGCTCAACTCGCGATTGCCCTTGCGAACCTTGGCAAGAATCGGCGCCAGGGTGGGATCGTCGGCGCCGCGGGGGCCCTTGGCGTACACATAGAAGCCCGCGCCGCTCTTCTGGCCGAGTCGCTTGGCGGCGACTAGCTCGTCGAGAATCGTCGTCTTCGGAGCGCGATCGGCGAAGGCCGTGTTCACTACCGTGCCGGCGAGCAGTGACGTATCCAGTCCGACCACGTCTTCGAGCGTGATCGGCCCCATCGGCATGCCGAAGACGGTCGCCGCCTTGTCGAGGGCGCGCGGGGCGGCGCCCTCTTCGAGCATGACCAATGCCTCGTTGAGGTACGGGAACAGGATGCGGTTGACGAGGAATCCGGGGCAGTCTTTCACGACGATGGGCGTTTTCCCGATCCGCTTACCGAGGGCGACCAGCGTCGCGACGGTCGCATCCGATGTTTTCTCGCCGCGGATCACCTCGACCAGTTGCATGCGGTCGACCGGATTGAAGTAGTGCATGCCCGCGAAATTCTCGGGGTGCTTCAGCTCCCGTGCCATCCGCGTAATCGAGATCGTGGAAGTATTCGAAGCCAGTGTCGCGCCCGGCGCCAGCACTTTCTCGATCTCGGCAAACAGCTTTACTTTCGCTTTCTCGTCTTCGATGATCGCCTCGATGACCACGTCGCGATCGGCCAGAGAGGCAAGGGTCAATGAGGTGCTCAGCCGGGCGAGGGCGCCCGCCATGTCGCCGGCTGCCATTTTGCCGGCCTCGACGCGGCCCTGCATCGACTTGGCGATGTTCAAGACGCCTTTTTCGAGAGCCGGCGGCACGCTGTCCGTAATGAGGGCCGGCACGCCGCGACGTACGCACGCGCCGGCGATGCCGCCGCCCATAATGCCCGCGCCGATGACGCCGACTTGGTTCACAGTCCGGGGCTGAATGCCGGCATCGGCGACGCCCGGATCCTTGGCCAGTCGTTGGCTCATGAAAAAGACGCCGACGAGGTTGCGCGACACCGGACTGCCGAGCAACGGCACAAAGGCATCGGTTTCAACTTTCAGACCGTCTTCGAGCGATTGATTGCAGCCTTTTTCGATGGCAGTCAGCGCGGCGAGCGGCGCCGGGTATTGAGTACCCGCCTTGGCCAGCACCTGAGCGCGGGCAACGGCGAAGGCAAAGGTCGCTTGTTCTTCAGTCAGCCCGATCGGCTGCTGTTTGCGATGGCGGATTTGCTTCCATTCACCGCTTTCGTTCGCAAAGCCGATCTGCCGGATCGCCTCGGGAACGAGTTGATCGGCAGGCACGACGTCGATGACGAGACGAATTTGCTTGGCGCGATCGGCCTTTGCGGGCTCGCCGCTGCAGATCATCTCCGCGGCCAGTGACGGACCGATGACGCGCGGCAGGCGTTGCGTCCCTCCCCAGCCGGGAAGGATGCCGATCTTCACCTCGGGCAAGCCAAGCTCCGTCTTCGGCGTATTCGCGGCGATGCGGTAATCGCAGCCGAGAGCAAGCTCCAGCCCGCCACCCATGCACGAACCTTCGATCGCCGCGACCGTCGGAAATGGCAACGCTTCAAAGGCAGCGACCAGGTCGTGCCCGCGCTTGGCCATCTTGCGAATCGAATCGGGATTTTGGCCGACGCTGCCGAATTCCTTGATGTCCGCTCCGGCGATGAACATGCCGGGTTTTCCGCTGCGCAAAACGAGACCGTGCACGTCGGTGCGCGCGCTGAGCGTCTTGAGGAGCTGTTCAAACTCCTCGAACGCGGACCGGCCAAGCGTATTGGCGCGAGCGCCGGGTTGATCGAACGTGACAACGGCGACCCCGTCTTGAACGTCGAGCCGGAGAGCGGCTTCCGATGGCGGCACGGTCGTATCTCCCTTGAACGGACACGAATGGATGAAATCTGCCGCTTATTCTACGAGGTCAGATAGAGATGGCGCAGCGATGGGAATAGGAGCACCTGGTGCCGCCGGTTCCGGTGTGCCGAATCGAGAATTCAGATTGTCTCAGACTGAGACTCGCTAAGCAGATGGGGATTGTCGAAAGGAAGCCAGTTAAAGAACACGAACCAATGAAAAAGGGGCGTGGTCGTTGACCACACCCCGCAGAAGTAAATCGTCGCACCCTTGTCTTAATTACGGAACGAAGCCGGATCATCGCGATAGCGAGCGTCGTCTGCATGGCCGGTGCTGGTGCGGTTGAGGGCGCGAACGACGGCCATCACCTGCTGGGCATCGGCACCCCCGTCGAGCATGGCGACCACGGTCTTCGCCATGGTCGATTTCTCGTTGCCTTTGGCCGTGCGGAACGCGCTGAGAATCTGTTCCATGGCCGGGGCCGGCACGCCGTGCTCGGCGAGTTTCTTGGAGAATTGCGTCGTCTCGTTGTTGGCGTCGTCTTCGAATTCGCCCGGGCCGGCGCGCAGCACGCGCTCGATATCATCCGGGGACATGCCCCTTTCGATCATGCTCTGCTTCAGGGCTGCCAGATGTTCGCTTTCGTGGACCTTGCGCCAATTTTTGGCGACGCTGGAGACGACCGCAACGATGACCCATCCACCAAAGATGAGAGAAACGGTCAAAATCCCCGGCAAACTCTCAAAAAAATCGCTCATGACCATGACAGCCTCCCGCCCCCCGGGCGATTGCAGACCCAATCGTCCACGCTAGGAGATTCGTCGCTGGCGGCCGGGCATTTGGCTCGCCAGGGAAAAATCGTAAACCGCTCGAGTCGGAGAATCAAGTTGATAGGCGTAGAAAAGACAGCGGGTTTCCATCGAGCTATGACGCGATCGATGGAAACCCGCTGCCGATCTTTTGCCGAATCCGATCTTAGAACCAATTGACCCCGAACAGACCCGCTCCCTGCTCAGACCCGGCTGCGATCCAGAACGCATCAGCTGCGGGAGCAGTGTGTTGCGAATTGGATGGGGGCTGGGTGGAGGAATCACTCGAGCTTCCCGGTGCCGTCGTTCCGGCTGGCGGGACTAGCGGGAGCTGACTGGCTGCGTTGAATGCAACGACGACCACCGAATACGTGGCCGACTCGAACGTGGCGAACACCCCCTGCCCGAGGACGATGCTGGGCTGCACATTCGACGTCGCATTGCTGTACGCCGACGCACCGGCACTGTTGTAGGCAGCCACGCGATAGGAGTAGCTCTTTCCTCGAGTAGCTGTCGTGTCATCGAAGAAGGTGACGTTCGCGCCGACCGATCCGACCGTCGCCCAGGCGCCGCCGTTCATGGAGCGCTGAATCAAGAATCCGGTCTCGTTGTTGGAGTTGTCGCGCCAGGAGACCAAAACCCAACCGTTGGAGACTGCCGCCGCCGTCGCATTGGACGGTGCGGCTGGCAACGGCGCCGTGTATTGCACCGTGGCGGAGGTGCTGAGACCGCCGCCGGTGACGCGGACCGAGCTCGTTCCATTGCCGGAGCTTGGCGCCGTGTAGACGCCGGAGCTGTTGATCGTCCCCGCTCCAGCGCTGACGGCCCAGGTCCAGGTAGGTTGATGGGCGAGCGCTTGGCCGAATTGGTCTTCCGCGCTTGCGGTGAACTGCTGCGTTTTGCCGTCGGACAGGCTAGCAGTGCCTGGCGTCAGAACCAAGTAGGTTTCGGTTTGGTTGACCGTAACCGTCACAGTACTGGTCGCCGTCAGGCCTGCCGGGTCCTTCAGGGTCACCAGGAATGAATACGTTCCGGCTCCGTGGAACGTGACAGTCGTGTTGCTCGCGGCATTCGTGCCGTTGGCGCTGAAGCCAACTGCTGCGACGCCGGACGGCGAGCTGAGAACTGTCCAGGTATACAAGAGACTGGACGCGCCTGCGGCGTCGCTTCCGGAAACGCTGAGCACTGTTGACGTGCCCGTTACCGGATTGGCGCTCGCGTGCGCTGGCGTTGTTACCGTCGGCGGTGTAGGTGCGGTCGTGCCGCCGACGAGTCCTGACACGATCAAGTTTGCGCGCGGACTGCCGCGCCCCGTGACCAGGTCGTAGCCCGCTGCTGCCGAATAGCCGCCATTACTGCCGGTCGTGACATCGTGGAAATCAGACGAGGGCAGTTGATAGAGCGCTGACAAGGTCTGCGTGGGACCGTCCAGCGAAGCCTTGCCGGCCAAGGCGCGACCCTGATCGGCGATCGCCACGAGAGCAGACCACTGGGGCGCACCGGCGCTCGTGCCGTAAACCTGCACCCAACCCGAATACGAATAGCTGTCATCAACCGCGAATGGTGAACCACCTGAGCCGTCGTACGATACGTCCGGGACAGTGCGCTTGGTCGTGCTCTGGGTGACGACCCCCTTCTGATACGCAGGTTGAGTTTCGTAGGCGCTGATGCCGCCTCCGCTGCCGCTCCACGCCGTCTCGGAGAGGTAATTCCCGGAGCCATCCGTGGAGAGTTGCGTGCCGCCGACGGCCAGGACATTGGACGATACGGACGGCCATTCCGGCGCGCCCGCCGAACCGCTGTCGCCGCTCGATGCGACAAAGGTCACGCCCGCGTGACCGGCGGGCGTTGTGAAGTAGCTGTCGTACGAATTCTCGCCCGAGAACTCGCCGGCGCCCCAGCTCATGGACACAACCGAAACGCCGGCAGCGTTTCGAGCATAGTTCACTGCCGTCAATAGATCGTTGAGACTGGAGGAGTTGGCCTCGACAAGCATGATCTTGGCGCCCGGGGCGATGGCGTGCGCCCACTCGACATCGAGACTTTCTTCCAAACCCCAGCTTGCATTCGCGGCTGGCAAGGCGGTGCCGCCGGTCTCATTCACCTTGGTGAACGAGGGCGGAGCGGCGATCCCGAATGTTGAATCGAAGGTCGCCAGATCGCTGGCCAGATTGGGCTGATCGTAGGCATCGACGATGGCGATCGTTTGCCCGCTTCCATTGCCGGCAACGGTTCCGTTGCTGAACGAAATCAGGTTGAAGCCATAGGCGGTTCGCACCTGGGAAGGGCTAAGGCCCGCTGGCAAACTAGTGCCGCTGTGTGGCACGAGCGCGCCAGGGAACAGGTGAATCGTGGGATAAGCGACGGTAGGTACCGTGCGTTCTTCGAGGTTTTCCAGCCCCGGAACGTTGTGGAATCGACGGCGAGCGCCGTCCTCGATCCGCTTGAAAAGGAGCGACTTTGCGGCGAAACCAAGGGAGAGACTCCCCTTGCGACGGGTGCGCGCGCACAGCGAGCGCAGCAAGGAATCGATCATGAACAATCCTTTTTAGAGGGGAGTGCCGAATGAAGTTCGGAGAAGATCCGCGCGATCAGGTGGTTGGATGGGGAAGGGGGTATTCCGACCTGATCGGTAAAACAACGATAGGTCAACAGTAAGACGTTTGCAAGGATGAACGAATCTACAATGGCTTAATCCATCCTAAGCTTCAGCCCCGAGATGAAAGTATGGCTGAATTTCAGGATACAGCTGATTAAGCAGACGGCGAGACGTTGCTGTCGTCGATTATTTAGCGACCAGAAGCCCAATCCGGCACGGCTTAAGACTGCACTTCGAGTGCGCTACGTGCCTTCGCGCCGCGAGCGAGCGCTAATTGAACCAGCTCGGCTGCGAAGCGGGCATGGGTGAGGCCGGCCGATTCGAGGCCGCCCGATAGACCCGCCAACGGACTGAAGTCCGGATTTGGATTGACTTCGAGGATGTATGGCCGGCCGGTCGGCCCGACGCGAAAATCGACGCGGGCGTAATCGCGGCAACCCAGCAAGCGAAACGCCTGCGTCGACAACGTCTCGATCTTGGCGCGCAGTCGCGGCCGAACTTCGGCCGGATAACGCGGCGGAGTCGATTCATAATCGCGCGTACCCGGCTTCCACTTGGCGTCATAAGTCACGATCGGCCAAAAACCGGGATCGGGATCGGTAAAGAGGATTTCGGATACCGGCAATACCTGAAGCTCCGGCGCCTCGATCAATCCGACGTTGAACTCTCGGCCGCGAATGAACTGTTCGACGAGCACCGGCGCGCCGTAGTTCTCGAACAAATAGGCGACGCGAGCTTCGAGACTCTGCTGATCGGTGACGACGCTTCCTTGATCGAGTCCGACGCTGGCGTCTTGCGTCGCGGGCTTGACGATCACCGGCCATCCCAGCCGGCACTCCGCCATCGGCAACTCTTCAACTACCTGGAACGCCGGCGTGGGCAAGCCCGCGCCCTGGAGCAGTTGCTTCGTCAGGTGTTTATTACGCGCCATGCACAGAGTCAAAAACGGCGAGCCCGTATAAGGCACGCGAAGCCAATCGAGAATTCCGGCGGCGTGCGCTTCGGTTTCGCTTTGATCGGCCAGCCCCTCGAACAGATTGAAAACGACGTCCGGCCGTTCACGCCGAATGCCTGCGACCAATTCACCCGGATCCCGACAGACGGCAAGGC
>Ga0326727_10013462_pt1 | contig 18206 bp, 11 predicted proteins | sample MB2enrmetagenome_FD_207643 | JGI IMG/M metagenome (GOLD analysis project Ga0326727, IMG submission 207643) | Lab enriched peat soil microbial communities from McLean, Ithaca, NY, United States - MB29MY | ecosystem: Environmental > Terrestrial > Soil > Wetlands > Peat | place: USA: New York...
TAGGCGAACACGTTGCCGGCGGCGCCGCCGTCCACCTCCGTGTCGGGCGAGATGATGTTGTCTTCGATCAGGCAATGCGAGGACATGCTCAGGAAGAGGCCGCCCCCGTTCGGGCCCGCGGCCGTCTTGCGGCCGTAGACGTTGCAGTGCCTGATCTCGCATTGCAGCGAGCCATCCAGGCCAATCAGCCGGTTCTGCGCCTTCCGCACCGTCACGTTCTTCACCCAGCAGCCGTAGCTCTGTCCGATGCTGACCAGGCAATTGCCCGACGGGCAGTCCGTGCCGTCGACCGTCAGGTCTTCGATGCCGACCGACTCGGCATAGCGTCCCACCGGCCGCATAATCGGCGCCAGCTCGGCGGGCACGTCAAACAGCAGCGCGGGCGAGATCGTCACCGTCGTGGCGGTCTTCGCGACAATACGCGTAATGTATTTCCGATCGTAGCCGGGGGCCCCGCCCGAGGAGAGCACGGGCAGCCGCTTGTCGCCTTTGATGGCAATCTGGACAATCTCGCCCACCCCGCCCTGGGGATAATCCTTCATGACGCTGGTGTCGCCGACCGTGAGTTCGGTGGCCCCCCGCTTGTAGCTGCCCTCAATGTTGAGCTTCAGGCGGTTGCCATACCACCAATCGCCGCCGTCGGCGGGCGTAACGCTGACGCCGGCGCTCTGCGGGCCGCTGGGCTTGATGAGCGTCTTATCCGGCCCCTCGCCGCGGATCGTAATCCGGCTCTTGCCGCCGTAGACCGTGATCCCGTGGTTGGCCAGATAGGTCCCCGCCGGGAGAAAGACCACGTCGTTGTCCTTAGCGTCGTTAATCGCCTTGACGATCGCCGGCTGGGCATCGGTCTTTCCGCTCTTGTCCGCGTTGTAGGGGGCCTTGGTGACGTCGATCAGGTGTGTGCGGTTGGTGGGGATGCCGCCGGGCACGCCTACGGTCACACCCGGCGTCCAGTTCGTAAGTCGCTCGGCCGGAATCAGCTCCGCAGCCTTTCCGCAAGGAAGCGATGAACCCAGCAACGCCAAAAACAGCACCGGCAACACAAGGCCAGCCTTGCTGGATGCCGACAAACCCTGAATCGCAATATGCGTCATGGCGAATCTCATGCAACGAGTGTAGTGGGACGAAACCAGCGGGACGAAGGGACAACCCTGGGTCTCCAACGGTCGGCAGAATGGTGAGGCCACGAATCCCGCCAAGGCAGCCCCTCGCTAGCTACCAACATAGCAAGCGGAGTCACGGCCGGCAACAGTGCTGATACGGCCGCGTTGAGGGCGTCCGGCATATCGTGTCCATGTCGGCGGGAGCGGTGTGGGCGGTATCGGGGTGGGGCGGGTGCTGTTCGACCTCAGGGAAACGCGCCGCAACTGCATGTTCTCATCGGCAGCATCAAAAAGGGCTTCCGGGACGTCTTTCGAGACTTCCACGCCCAATACCGTGTGTAGCGCGCTGTTCCCGACATAGGACGGGCCATTACGAAGGTCTGGTCCCATGGAAGAGTCGCTGCCCGGCCTGACTTTGATCCCTGGGCTGGTTTCGGGGGGTGGGGGGTGGTCGACGTCACGGGAATGCTGGTGTACGCGGGCACCAGGCCAGCAGCCGAGCGGGACCAGGAGGAACGGCATCAAAAAAGCGGCCGGGAAGGTAAGCAGCGAGTGCCTTCAAGGGTAAGTGGCCCCGCACCTCCCGGGCAAGAGATGGTTGTAGCACGGCGGGGTGGCGGTGTCGATGCTCCATTTGCCGAGTTGGGCTGGGGGTATCGTTGGTCGGGCTGGCAACGTAGTGATCGCCGCGCACCCCTCGAATACACGGCTGCGTCACCACTCACATCGACACTACCACTTCTACCACTTTTCGGCCCGATTACCACTACAGAATGCGACTCATGGGTTTCCTGCTGTCGTTGGTTCCTCATTGGCCCGACGCGGAAGACCGCTACAAGACCCTGGTCGGGCAGGTGAAGTTCGATCGGGCGGCCCGCCTGGAATACGGCAGCCCGGATAATGCCGGCGTCAAGCTCAAGCCCGATGGCAGCGGCTACGTGGTGGAGATGCGGCTGAGGCGTTATATACCCCTGGAGTTTGCCCCAGGCTTCCGTTTCCGCCTGGATGCCTCGGTGATCCTGGCCGATCCCACCGGTACGCGGAGCGTGCTCCGCCTGCCCTGGCACTCCCGCGGCAACGCCGACATGATGGTTAATGACACCTACACGGAAGTGCAGCTTCGCCCGCGGAACTGGGCGGAAGCGGTGCTGGAGTAGAGGAAGTAAAAATGATAAACCGCATTGTGCTGAGTGCCATGGGTTTGCTGGCCGGCGCCGCCGTTGCCGACGTGCATGTGGCCGATGCCCATGAATCGTTGCGGGCACTGCGCTTTCTTGAGGTGGACGACCGCGGGCTCGCGATTATTTTGCCTTGCCGGGGAGTTGCACGACAGCTTCGGGGGAGATGATCTCGCATTTGCCGCCTCTGTTTGCTCGATCCACGATCACTCGTGCCGTTTTCCCATCAACCCATACGTATGCCGGGACATCCCGAAAAACCACCCTTTTCTGGGAACGACGGCACGGAGCTAACCTGCGGCGGTCACCCCCTCCTCCGCACGCAAGGGACCGTTCCACTCATCGGCAGGTAACGCGACCGCTGCTGGGATAGACTTGCTGCCGACAGTGCCTTTGTCGCGTCCCATTTTCACGGCGATCCGGCACTTTGATTGACGAAATGGCAATCTGAGAAGACTTCGAGGCTGAAGACGCTGTGCAGATGATGGCTGCACCGGGTTTCCCGAAACGGAAGGTATCTTGATACGGACTCCCTTCCCTCTACGGAGGGAAGGCAAGAAGATTATCAAGTGGGGGAAGCCGCACCCGCCGAGCGCCGAAAGCTGCCATTTTCCCCCGGGCGGAGATATGGCGTACGGTTTCGCGGCGAACGAAAATGCCTGGCGGACACAAAAAATCCTCGCGGGCGCTAGATACGGAATCGTTATGGTAAGATGGATAGCCAAACGAGCATGGATTCGCTCCAGGTTCACTGCAAATGGGAAATCTTGGTTTACTTGCCGCCAGACGGCGTGATCCCAAGACTCCCTCGTTGCTCTATGGGCATTGCATGGCGAAGTGCAACTCATGATGACAATCTTGGTGCAGAGGTGGTGGGTCATTGTGGGCATGCTTCTCGCAGCCCTTACGGTCCGCGCGGAGGCACCGGGCGGCGGGTTGGACTGGTGGCAGTGGCGCGGCCCCAAGCGCGACAACACCTCCCCGGAAACGGGCCTGGCCTTGGACTGGACGAAGACACCGCCCACGGAGTTGTGGCGTGTGAATGTGGGCCGATCGATTGCTTCCCTGGTGGTCGCGGGTGGCCATGTCTACGCGTCGGGAGTCGAGCTGAAGAAAGGCGAGGACTCCATCTGGGCCTTGGACGCCGAGACCGGCAGGGTGATCTGGCGCTATGCTTTCCCCTGCGATGTCCCGGCTGAATACGGCTCAGAGAGCCCGGTGTGGTACCCGGAGTGGTCCGGAACGCACGCGACGCCGACGGTATGTGAAGGAAGGCTGTATGCGGTGTCGCAAGACGGCCGCGCGCTGTGTCTTGATGCGGCAACCGGGAAGCTGCTCTGGAGCCGCACGGGACTGGGCAGGGGGCCTTGGGGCTATAACACTTCCCCGCTCGTGATCGGGAACATGGTGATCCTGGAGTCGGGCCTGACGCTGGACACGACCACGGGCGAAACTCTCTGGACGGGACTCGGCGGCGGCGCGGGCGGCAGGGTCGCCAGTTCGCCGGTCCGCTTTGCCAGGAACGGGCAGGATTGCGTGATCGTCGAGTCCGCCAGCAGGGAGTTCCAAGCCTTCACGTTGGCGGACCGCAAGCCGTTTTGGAAGGTTCACTCCGGCGAAGCGTGGGAGCCGGATAGCGATCCGCTGGTCATGGGCGACCGGGTCCTGTTCGCCAACGGAGACAGGCCGGCCACGCTTGCCGCGATCGGCGAGGCGCAAGCGCACGCGAAATGGAGCGCGATCCATAACGGCTACGACACCCCCATTCTCTACCAGGGCTATCTCTATTCCACCAGTGGCTACGGCGCTCGCGATTTCCAGTGTTACGATGCCAAAGACGGATCGTTGAAATGGAAGACGTCCTACCAAGATCGCCACAACTACAATCCGACATTCATGATCCTGGCCGACGGCAAACTGATCCTGCAGCACTTGCAAGGCCTGGTGGAAGTGGTCAAGCCTTCGCCCGAGTCCTGCCAGTCATTGGGCACGTACGATCTCAACGGGAAGAAACCCGAGCACTTTGCCGATTCGGCCTGGCAGACGCCGGCTCTTTCCCGCGGCCGCCTCTACTGCCGCATGAACTTTGGCGATGTGGTCGCCCTGGATATTCGTGTCGATCGCCCCGCGCCCCCGGCGCCGCCCCCCATACCCGATGGCTACGTGCAAAAACTGCCGCGTGCCGACCAGAACATGGCCGGCCCCGTGGCCAGCGAGGACAGGCAAGGGGGCTTGGGCGAAGAGATCAGGGTGGCACGGGTCGAGAGCAACGAAAAGAACGCTCTCGTTCCGCCATTCCAAAAGCCCGGACCCTCCGATTATTTCCAGGGGCGGGGCCCCAACCGCGATGGTATCGTCCAGGGCAGCAAGCTGCCGTTGGATTGGAGGCAAGGCCAACCCCGGGAGTTGTGGCGGGTGGACATCGGCATGGGCTACAGCTCGCCGATCGTCGCGGGCGACCGTCTTTACATCATGGGCTGGTACGATGATGCGACTTGGTCCGGGGCCGCGCGGGGTAGTTTCAACCGCTGTTGCCATAACTTCATTGGCTGCCTGGATGTGCGTACGGGCCGCACCATCTGGAAGTGTGCCTACTTGCCCGCGGCGTTCGGCTGGGTCATGGATGTGGATCGCGAGGGACATTACGCGCTCACCTGCATGGGACCGCGGGGCACGCCGGCCTTGGCGGGCGATCGGCTGTACGCCCTGGACCAGGCCGGAGAGGCGTTCTGCCTGGACGCCGCGAGCGGAAAGGTGGTGTGGCGGAAGGACCTGATGCGGGATCCGGGGCTGGATGCCCGGCCCGCGTGGTTCTTTAGCGGCTCGCCGCTGGTTCTGGACAACGTCGTGGTGTTCGCGGCGGGCACGGCCGGGATCGCCTTGGACAAGGCATCGGGGAAGGTCGTCTGGTCCACGGGGCCGGAAGCGTGTGGAAGTGCCTCGCCGCTGCTCTTTGAGCAGGCGGGGGCCAAGCGGCTGGCGATCTTCGGACAGCGCGACCTGTACAGTTTGGATCCCGAGACCGGCAAGGTCCTGTGGCAATACCCATGGAATGACGGCGTGGGCGAGAATCGATGCGACCCGGTGGCCGTGGGGGATGACCGGCTCCTCGTGTGCGGCGGGCATGGCAGAGGCTGCGCCTTGCTCGCGGTGGGCTCGGATCGGCCGCTCTGGCAGAGCCCCGAGCTGAACCCGCAGATGGCCGCGCCCATCCTCTATCAGGACCATCTCTACGGCCCAAGCCAGACCCGCGGCGAGTTGATGTGCCTCGATGCCACGAGCGGCCAGGTCAAGTGGCGACAGAAAATGGACGCCACGCAAGTGACGCTGGTGGGCCAGGCGCTCGTGATTCAATGCCGCGCCGGCGACATCCAACTCGCGGAGGCAACGCCGGCTGGCTACAAGCCTTTGGGCAGCGCGCACGTGTTGGACGGCAACGAGTGCTGGACGCCGGCGGTGGTCGCGGGCGGGCGGCTCTTTTGCCGCGGTTGGGACGGGGAATTGGCCGCACTGGATCTGAAGGCACTGGTCCCGCCGGCCCCGGTGGAAGTCGTGAAGGCGAGTGCTGAGCTGATGGGGAAGCTCGGCGCGAGGTTGCTGGCTGAACGTGAGTCGGCGGTGGCAAACCTCAGCGCCGTGCAAGGCGAGGAGGCGGCGAAGCTCGTCCCGCTGCTTGCGGAGAAAGTGCGCCAAGGCACCTATTTTGAGCAGACCTCGGCGGCAAGGGTGCTATTGAAATTGCGACTGGAGGCCAAGCCGGCGGTGGCGGAACTGCTGGCCGGTGCCAAGGCGGCGGTGGAGAGGCGGGACTGGGCCTTGGCGGAGCCCCTCATCCAGGCCCTGCTCGGGATAGACCCCGCATCCGTGCGGCCAGTCTGTCCCGCCGTGGCGGCGGCGCTGAAAGACGACAAGTCCGCGGTGCGCCGGCAGGCCTTGGCGAGCGTGACGCGCATCAACCCGCCTGCGGATCGTAGTCTGGTCGAGGCGCTTGCGGGGATGCTGGCGGACGAAGATGGTCTCCAGGCTTTCTCCGCCGCCCTCGCGCTGGCCAACATGGGCCAAACCCCAGGCGAGACGCTGCCGGTTCTTATGCGGACCATAAAATTGCGCCACAGCCGTCCCTATGCTGCGTTGCACGCCTTGGCCGCCCTGGGACCTGCCGCCAGGCCCGCCATGTCGGATCTGGTCCGCCTCTCCGCCAATGCCGAGCCGCAGCTCCAGAAGGCAATCCAGGCGGCGCTGCGGAAGATTCGGGCCACGGATGTTCCACCGCTGGTACAGGATGCGAATTGCACCTGCACGGAAGGAGGATTCTGCCAGATCAAGCTGGCTGTGACGGATGAGGACGACGTGCCGCAGGCGGTGCCATGCATCGTCGTGACGAAGCCGAGCCACGGAACCGCGGTGTTGAGAGGCACCACGATCGAGTACACGGCCGACCGGGGCTATGTCGGCAAAGATGTGCTGACATGGAAAGCGCGGGATGAGAACGGTCAGAGCGCGGTGGCCACGGTCCACATCGACGTGCGGGCGGACACGACCCGGCCCACCGTGAAGTCGGTGACGACCACGGCGGACCCGCAGGCGGGTGCCCCCGCCGAAGACTGGCCTTGTTGGCGCGGCGCCGCGGGCGACAACAACTCCGCCTGGATCCCGAAGGGCCTGCCGCCCCAGACCACGCCGCGATGGAAGTCGCCCCTGACGGGCGCCGCGCACAGCGGCGTTGTGGTATCCGGCCGATGCGTTGTGGTCATGGACACCCTGAAGGACCAGCAAGACACGGTGCGCTGCCTGAGCACCGACACGGGGAAGGAATTGTGGAAGCACGCTTACCCGAACCGAGGCAAGAGCATCCCCTGGGGCAGTTGCCCACGGGCCACGCCCGCAATCTCGGGCGGCATCGTCTACACACTATCAGCCCGCGGTCAACTGTTCGCCCTTGACCTTCAGAATGGGCATGTGCTTTGGCAGAAGGACCTGACCAAGGACTTCCGGGCCGATTTGCCCACCTGGGCCTACTGCTCTTCACCCCTGGTGGTCGGCAACCGGCTGATTGTCAACCCTGGTTCACCCCGTTATTCACTGGTCGCCCTCGACCTCAAGACGGGCAAGACCGTCTGGAACGCAAGCGGCGCCGAGGCCAACTACGGCAGCTACCTGGTGGCCGAAGTCCAGGGCTTCCAGCAAATCGTTGGCTACGATCAGGAGGAAGTTTCAGGCCGTTCGACCGTGGACGGCCGCGTGATCTGGTCGAAGCCGCTGGGTAAGACGCCCGGCTACCTGGTCCCTAGCCCGGTCGTGATGAGAGATCAACTACTTTTGTGTGGGAGCAACGGCGCGCAGCTTCAGGACCTGAAAGAAGCCCGGGGCAAGCTGCCCGCGGCATGGGAGGTGAGGAACAGACACTTCAAGATCGGCGATGCCACGCCGACACCGGCCGAGGGCATGGCCTTGGCCGTTGTGGACGGCAAAGGTCTGACCGCCATGGAAATCAACAAGGACCTCAAGATCCTATGGCAGACGGGCGACGAGGGGATGGATTGCCACTTCGCCAGCGTGATGGCCGGCAGCGGCCGGGCGCTGGTCCTGGACTTCGCCGGGACGCTCCACCTGTTCGATGTGAACCGCACGGGAGCCAAGAGTCTCGGCAAACTGAAGGTGTGCGCGGAAACCTACGCCGCCCCGGCCCTGACCTGCGGGCGACTCTACGTGCGCGACGAAGAATCGGTGTATCGTTATGACACGGGCGTGAAGAGCGGCCGTGATTGAGTAGGACACCCGACGTGCTTATCGGCACCTGAGATGCGGACACCTCCTATGACTTGGATGGTACGACACCTCCTAGACTTGGATGGTCAATTGCCGCAGCGTATTGTCACAGTCCTGGTGTGGCGGCCGCTGGCAATCTGCCCGCTTCGGAATGTCTGCATACGAACCGAAGCGCACGCGTCGTGGTCGTATGGCTGCTGCCAGCTCCATGGCCTTGCTGGCTCGCACGCCAGCGTAGTGCGCCCAGAGTTCGAGCAAGAACGTTGCGAACTCCGGGCCATGCCCCAGCGGAAGCCGTTGTAGCGAATGCGCCGTTTCATGCAACACGACAAGTCTTGTACAAGCCCAAGGTGGCAGCGTGATCGTCAATCGGCCGCCCTTCGCTACCAGTCGTGACCGTCCGCTTTTCACTTCGGGGGGTTGCACGGCCGGGCGATAGTCATGCCACACGGGATGAACGAGGTTTTCGCAGGCACGCAAGTCCATGGTGGGATTGCAATCCGGCCAACGCCGGGAGACTGCCCATTCCCACCGATACACTGCCATGGGTTGAACATCCCGTTCTTTGAGGCGGCGTTTCTCGGCCAGCTTGTACCACTGGGCTTCATCCCATTCCCTCACCATTGAAGGCGGCTTCGGGACGCACCGTGGCGTTGGCAGCCGCACTTCAGGAGCTGGGGCGATCTTTCCGTTGGCGAGTTCATCGAAGCATTCGCGGCAGTACGTGCTCCCGTTCAGCTCTTGCGTTGCCGGGTCGCCGCAAGACTTGCATGATTTCATTACACACCTCTCTTTCACGGTTCTTGTCCAATGCCGACGCCGCCCAGAAGGGCAGCGCCGGCTGTAACATGTACGTAATTGACCTGCTGAGTTGCTGCCACTGGTCGACGTTCACGGCCACCTGCCCTTCGAGCCGCCGCGATAGACAGGGTCAGAGCGGGTCGTACTTGGGGCGGGCATTCCAGTGGAGCAAATACGATTTCTGTTTGCACATTGAATCGAGGCCCCCGAGATCCATGACGTACGGACGCCACCCATCGCTTCGATGCGAGCGGTGATCGCGAAAAGGCGAGTCGGATCGAGGTCTGCCCGATGGACGTTGTAGTCCTCGACCAAGCGGATCAACTCCTCGTCCAGCGTGGGGATGACGAAATCGGCGGTGAATGCGGGGACGCCCTCCCCTTCCCACGGGCGGAAGAGCGGCATTTCGGGAAACCGGGGGTAAAAGACTCCCAGGAACGCCGCGCCCTTCTCCTCCGCCAAGGCTCGCACGACATGGCGGTTGGAGCCTTGCGGCCTATCTAACTCGTCCAAATGTCGTCGGGTCCAGACGCAGTGCGGCGACGCCGTCGTCGGGCAGCGGGAACGGCAGCCGCTGGTCGAGCCGGTCGAGCCAGATGCCTGACGACCGTGGTCGCGCCGGCTCGTCCTCGACCATCGCCTCGATCCCGGCGACGGGAGCGGCACCTTTTTCCCACCTGCCCTTGGAGATCACCGCCTCGAATCGCTTGTTGCGGTTGGCGTGGACGGGGCGAGGCTTGTCGGCGTCGCGTGGCAGGACTCGGATCCCCCAGTCTTCGCCGATGAGGCTGAGCAAGCACTTCGCCGCCGCCCGCATCTCCTTCCTTCTCAGGCTGTTCTTGATCATTGAAAACAAACAAGCCGCAGGCAGATGTCGTTCGGGGTGCGAGCAGACCAGAGCCTGCGGCTTATGTTTGTTTCGGTATTCCGGTCTGTTCCGCACCCCTCACCCTAATGTAGTAGGTCGGCTGCGAAAACATCAACGCGAACCGAACGCTAGTATTGGGATTATCACGTGAATCTTGGACGGGTTTTGGACGAAGACCTGCCACGGCGATTATGAAGACCGTTCGGCAAGACCGAACTGCCTCGCTGTCCCGTGCCGTTTTGCCAAGGGAACACCGTGGTGGAGGTATTGATTGCCGCTGCCCGTTCGATTACCCTCGATTGGTCGGACCGCCCGCTCAGGGTACCGCCCTGGGGCGAGCAGCCCGTGATACGTCGTGTCCCGCATTCCTCGTGTTTTCTCGAAACTCACGTGAACCCGCCATGAACAGTTCCCTGCCAGTGAGCGTCGCCGTTGCCCTCTGTGCCAGCTCGGCCACCGCGTCTGCGCCGCATCCGTTCACCGTCCACGACATGCTCGCCATGCAGCGGATTTCGGAGCCTCGGGTGTCCCCGGACGGCAAGCGGGTAGTCTTCGTCGTCCGGACTACGGACATGGAGGAGAACAAGGGCAAGACGAGCCTCTGGTTGGTGCAGACGGACGGGGGCGGGCTTCGGCGATTGACTGCCGCTCAGGCGAACGACGACGATCCTTGCTGGTCGCCGGACGGCATGACGATTTTCTTTCTTTCCACTCGCTCGGGAACGTCACAGGCGTGGTGTATCCCCGTCGACGGCGGCGAAGCCGAACAGGTGACGAACCTGCCGCTCGACGTGAAGAATCTCCTGCTTTCCCGGGACGGTCGGCACATGGCGCTGACCATGGAAGTCTTTCCCGGCGGCCCGGGCGTGGAGGGCACGAAGCAGAAGCTCGCAGAAGCCGCGAAACGAAAAGGCAGCGGGCGCGTCTATGACCGCATCTTCGTGCGGCACTGGGACGCCTGGAGCGACGGCCGGCGCAGCCATCTCTTCGTGATGCCCGTGACGGGCAAGGGCGAGCCGGTGGACGTGATGCCGAACATGGACGCCGACACGCCGTCCAAGCCGTTCGGCAGCACCAACGAGTTCGCCTTCACGCCCGACGGCAGGGAGCTGGTCTTCACCGCGCGCGACGCTGGACGCCGAGAGCCTTGGACGACGAGCTTCAACCTCTACCGCGTGCCCATCGACGCGTCGAGTCCGCCGCTCTGTCTGACGCGGCAGAACCAAGCCTGGAAGTGCCAGCCCTCGTTCTCGCCTGACGGGAAGATGATGGCCTATCTGGCAATGGCAAGGCCGGGCTACGAGGCGGACCGATTCCGCATCGTCTTGCGGCAATGGCCCAGCGGTGAAGAACGGGTTCTGACGGAAGCCTGGGACCGTTCGCCTGGGGAGATCTGCTGGTCGGCGGACGGGAAGTCGATCTATGCGGTTGCGCACGATTTGGGACGGCACAGCCTGTTTGCCGTCGACGCGGCGACGGGGCACGCCCGTGTCGTCGTCAAGGACGGGGACATCCAGTCGCCGGCGGTTTCCGGCGAGGGAGTGGTCTACAGCCTGAGCAGCCTGAAATCGCCGGCGGAACTTTGTTGGGTACAGGCGGACGGCACGGGGCATCGCCAACTTACCGGACTCAACGCCGAAAAGGTCGCCGCCGCCCGGATGGGCGACTTCGAGCAGTTCTCCTTCCCGGGGTACGACAAGGAAACGGTCTACGCCTACGTGGTGAAGCCGGCGGATTTCGACCCCGCCAGGAAGTCTCCCGTGGCACTGTTGATCCATGGCGGCCCGCAGGGATCGTTCGGCAATACGTTCCACTACCGCTGGAACCCGCAGGTCTATGCAGGGGCCGGATATGCCGTCCTGATGGTCGATTTCCACGGATCGGTGGGCTACGGACAAGCCTTTACCGACTCGATCCGCGGCGATTGGGGCGGAAAACCGCTTGAGGACTTGAAGCGAGGTCTGGCGGCGGCGATCGCACGCTACCCCTGGATGGACGGCGACCGGGTCGGCGCGTTGGGCGCATCCTACGGAGGCTACATGATCAACTGGATCGCCGGTCAGTGGCCGGACCGCTTCCGGTGCCTGGTCAACCACGACGGCAACCTCGACGAACGCATGGCCTATTTCGACACCGACGAGCTCTGGTTCCCCGAATGGGAGCATGTCGGCACCCCTTGGACGAATCCCGAAGGCTACGAGAAGCAGAACCCGGTGAACTACGTCGGTCGCTGGAAGACGCCGATGCTGGTGATCCACGGGGCAAAGGACTACCGGGTCGCCGACAGTCAGGGCATCGGGACCTTCAACGCCTTGCAGCGAAGGGGTATCCCCAGCAAGCTGCTGTATTTCCCGGACGAGAACCATTGGGTCCTTGCGCCGCACAATTCGATATTGTGGCACGAGACCGTCATCGGCTGGCTGGACCGATGGCTCAAGGCCGACGACCATCGCATGCCGCAAGGATCGAAGTGACTTTTCTGTGTTGTCGCTTGCCGTCGCACGGTGACCCTTGCCAACCGACAGGTTCGATGGGATAAAGGGCAGGAGTCTACTTGCCGGCTGGCATCATCGCCAAGATCGACCTACCCCCAATCGTGTCTTCATGACGAACCATCTTCGAGCCCCGATCCTCTTGCTCCTGTTGCCGTCCGTGGCGACCGCCGCCCCGACGCGGCACTCCGTCTTCGCCCACTACATGGTCTGCTTCGCCGCCCAGGGCGAGCGCGTCGAGGACTACAAGCGGGAGATCCGGCAGGCGCAGGCGGCTGGTATCGACGGGTTCGCGCTGAACTGCGGCGCCTGGCACGACGAGCCGCACTACCCCCGCCGCGCCAAGGCGATCTACGAGGCTGCGCAGGAGCTGGGGACGGGGTTCAAGCTCTTCTTCTCCGCCGACTTCGCCGGAAGCCATCCACCGGGCATTTTCGAGTCCTACGTCCGCGACATGGTCCAGACCTACGGTCGCCACCCCAACCAGTTCCGGGTGGGCGGGCGGACGGTGCTCTCGACTTTCGCGGGAGAGCAGGGGGGCGACTGGAAGAAGGACATTCTCGCCCCGCTGAAAGCCGCCGGCCATGACGTGTTCCTCGTGCCGTTCTTCTATCCCCGCCCGCACGTCACCGAGCTGCCGGACGAGGCGACCGTGCGGGAACACTACCGGAAATGGGCGGACCTGGTCGACGGCATGTTCTTCTTCGGCGGTGCGGGGACGGCTCAGGAGCTTGCCGCCTCCAATGCCGCCTACGCCCGGGTGCTGCGGGAGGCGGGCAAGGTCTCGATGTGCAGCTTCAGCCCGATGTACTGGGGCGGCACCCAGCCTGACCGCCGGTACTACGAGACCTGCGGCGGCGAGGGGGTCGAGCTGCAATGGAAGTCCGTTATCCGCGAACAGCCGGACTGGGTGGAGATCGTCACCTGGAACGACTTCGCCGAGAGCTACGTCTGTCCGGTCGCCGCGCACCACCCGCCGCAGTCCGTCCCCCCATGGCTGAAGTCGAAAAGCAGCCACGCCGGCTATCTGGAGCTGAGCCGGTACTACATCGAGTGGTTCAAGACCGGGCGGCAGCCGCCTTTGAAGGACTCCCTGTTCTGGTTTTACCGCGTCCATCCCAAGGACGCCGTCGCCGGGGACGACCGTCCGGTGAAGGCTCTCCACGGCGACGTGCAGGACGTCCTATACCTGACCGCGATGACGACGGCGCCCGCCGAGCTGCGCGTGACCTCCGGCGGCACGACGAGCATCCATCCGCTGCGGACGGGGATCCAGCACTTGCGCGTTCCCTTCCACGTCGGCGTCCAGCGTTTCGCCGTGTACCGCGGCGGCAAGGAGATCATGGCCGGGGAGGGTGACCCGATCGTCGACCGCATCGACCGCTACGACTTCTTCCCGACAAGCGGTTTCGCCTGCGGTCGGTAGGAAGCCCAGGCCCTACCGCGGCTTGCAGGTCTTCGAGAAGCCGTTCCGTGTGTTGGTGACGGTGAACGTGCCATCGCGCCGGACGCTTGCCTTGATCGGCTTCCCCTCGCACGGCACCTGAAGGTCGGCGACGAAGTCCGCCGGGGCGTTCCTCTCGCTGCCCGCTTCGGAATAATGGAGCTGCCAGAGGTCCTCGAAGCCGGGCGAGGTCTTGAGCACGTCCAGCGTCTCGGGGGCTCCGCCCTTGCGGGCCCCGTTGTTCATGACGGCCACCCGGGGGCGCAGGGCGTGCACCAGGTACTTCGCATTGGAGACCTTCAGCCCGTGGTGGCTCACCATGAACAGGTCCACGCTCCCGACGAGGTTCCTGGTGCAGACGAGCTCGTACTCGACCGACGACAGCACAGGTCCGCCAAGTCGAGCATGTGGAACCTGCCGAACTCGTAAAGCAGCCCAACCGAGCCCGCGTTGTCGTCGCGATCCCGGCAGGCGGGACGGTCGGCAGAAGACAGGGCGTTCGGCTGTTCGATCCTTCCGCCTCGATCCCGGCCCACAACTCGGCGTCGGACGGTCTCGTCAAATCCCCGACGTCGGGGATTCGCTCGCCCGCGGCGGCAACCACGGCGACCGGCTCGCCGCAGGCTTGGATGGCCACGGCGTCCGGCACGGAGTCGTTCATTGGCTGACCGTTCTCCGTGCTCTCGGCCCTCAGCCTTCCGACTCCTTGCAAAATGCTCGTTTGTAACCAGTCATCCGCCCCCCTTGCTGGCGGTGTCCGTGCGGACGCCACCTCTTCTGAGGGGTTCCTTGGCGCTGTCCCTCCGTACTTCCCGAATAACGTGCGACGGTGCGACAGCCCCATCGCTCGTGCCCGTGGATCCGCGATAACGTGTGGCGCCGGCCGCTTCCGCACCCACCCGGTCCTCGGGACGGCGCCGCTTGACTCAGTAGGATTTGCCGCATCCTGAGTGAGACGACACGGGATCGGAGGTTTGTTCAGAAGCTGAACGAAGCAGGCCGCGAGCCGGTGTCCTGGCGGCAGGCTTTCAGCAGTCCGCTTCCGAGCGGGGCGACCGGCGTGCCGCCGTGCATGGTTTCCCGTGCATGGTCAGGCAGTGCATGGCCACAGGCCCGGCTGCTGCCCGAGGGCGATGCCTCCGGCGGCCGCACGGCGGCTGGCGAGAGGAATTTGTGGCACTTTCAGGTCCGCTGCCCACGCTTTCCGAGCCTGCCCCGAGGGCAGCGCACCACGGCCGCGGGCAGGATCGCCTCGGCGGGGGATACGGCCAGTATTTGGGAAGCCGTTGTTCCCGGCCCTTTGAAACTGCCCGGGGTGGTACGACCCCGGTGGCGACCGGTCGCCCCGGGCAGAACTTGTGGCAACTACGAGACCGGTGCTCCTGTCCGCGCGGGCTGCACCTCCGGGACGGTGACCTGGGCGGCCAACATGACCGCCCGAAGGGGAACCCGCAGCAATTAAGAAGCCGCGACCGGCGTGCCGACCAAGGCATCGAGGAACGGCTTGAACATCGTCCTCAGTTCTCTTGTTGCCTGGAATAGTTTGCGGAAGGGTAGGTTCGCATAGCAGTCCGGCAGGTCGTCAGAACTCAGTTTCCCATGCTGGAGGGCAAGGCTTGCAACCTCGTCCCAATACTCACGCCGCAGCACGTTGGGCAGCAAGTCTCGAAGAGAGCCGAATGGTAGGCGAGGAAAGTCGGAGTGATTCTCCTCCACCCGGTCCAGCAAGTTCTTCCACCAGCTGCCGAATTGGGACTGCGCATTCTTGCTATGCGTGCGATACCACGGCTTGCCACTGCTGGTGATCGGGACGACTTCTCGACCGTCCAGGAACGTGCTTCATAGCACATTATCCGCCCATATCCACCCAGAAACCCGCCCATGTGACAGCCTGATACTCGCCAGCCAAGGCATGATAACGTCATAAATGCCATATTTGCAGGGCACTTACCGCTACGTGCGCATGAAAAAACCCGTCGCAAAACGGGCTTCTAGTGGAGCGGAGGAGGGTCGAACTCCCGACCTCGACAGTGCGATTGTCGCGCTCTCCCAACTGAGCTACCGCCCCAGAACATCGCAAGTCGTTGTCAACGCTTGACTTCTGCTAACGGGTAAAGTAGGCTTGGAAAGGTCGTTTTCAGTTACCACACCCGTTCCCACACCTGCCAGGGTGTTGAGACGGGCCCATGACCTACACTTCCCGATAGCGAGACCTGCGATGTCCATGACCCTCGATTCTACCACGTCAGGCCGCCCTAGCAAGCCCTACGACGACTTCCCCCTGTTCCCCCACGCCTGCGGCCAGTGGGCCAAGAAAATCCGCGGCCGGCTCCGCTACTTCGGCCCCTGGGCAAACTGGCACGCGGCACTGGCCTCCTACCTCAGCCAACGGGAAGACCTGGAGGCCGGCCGGCCCCCGCGACGGCCGGCGGCCGACGAAGCGCCACCGCTGACCGTCAAGCAAATGGTCGCCGGCTACTTGGAGGCCCGCCGACTGGACGTGGACAGCAAGGCCCTGGACCTGGCGACCTGGAAGGGGTACGAGCGTTACGGCAAGCAGCTCATCCGCATCCTCGGCCCCGACACCGTGGTCCAAACCCTCGGACCCGAGGACTTCCTCCGGCTCAAACGGGACCTGCAAGCGACCCACAAGAGCCTCTGCACGCTCAGATCGGACATCGGCAAGATCAGGCTCTTCTTCAATTGGGCCGGTCCCGGCGAGCGCGGCAAGGACCTCTACCACCGCCCCATCCGCTTCGGACCGGATTTCCGCACGCCCGACGCCCGGGCCATCAAGCGGCAACTCGACCAGCAGCCCCGCAAGGTCTTCTACCGCAAGGAGATGCACCGCCTGCTGACGAAGGCCCGGCCGAAATTGCGGGCCATGATCCTCTTGGGCATCAACTGCGGCCTGGGCAACACGGACTGCGCCCGGCTGACCCGTGACCGCCTCAATCTCAAGACGGGCTGGCTGCACTATCCCCGCCCCAAGACGGGCGTGGAACGTCGCTGTCCACTGTGGCCCGAGACACTGGAAGCCGTCAAGAAGGTGTGGGAGGCCCGTAGGTCGCCCCGCAATCCGGCCCACAAACGCTACGTGTTCCTAACCCACCGCCGGAAGCCGTTTGACGGCTCCGACGTGACCCACGAGTTTCACAAGCTGGCTGGGAAGGCGAAGGTAGAGATCACCCGGTTCTATCGGCTGCGGCATACTTTCGCCACGATCGCCAGTCGCTCCAACCTGTTGAAGGCTGTGGATACGATCATGGGTGACAAGCCGCCGGCCAACTACATGGTTCGCAGCGTGTACGATCACGGCACGGCCTCCGCCAGCGACCTGCGAACCGTCGTCAACCTGGTCCACGATTGGCTTTGCCCGGCTGGGACCACGTTTCCACCCGCTTCGGGACGGAACGGGAGCCAACCGGCCGACCCACCCGCGGAGCCTGAACCTCTGTCCGTAGCCTAACAAAGTCCTCCAGGTCTTTGCGGTGGATGCGGTACTTGGGACGCCCGGATTCCTTGGTAGTGACGTTGAAGCCGAGAAGCCGGCCGGAGTGGACCCAGGTTAGCACCTTCGTCTGCCGGACCCGCAGGAGCCGGGCGACTTCTGGCACCGTCATCGGCTGCTCGGGCGGTGGTGCCGCCGTCTTGCCTTGCTCCACCATTACGGCCGCCAGCGTCAACGACGCCGCCGCCGACTTGTCGCCGGTCTCCTGAAGGTACTCGGCATAGCGTTGCATCACGGTGTCGTTCATGGCTGGCCTCGTCGAAAGATGAATGTCCCCATGATGGTGTGAGAACGATGCCCCGTACCCGGGTAGCGATAACACCGGCCATCGAACCGCCAGCCGCCCCGCATGGCGTAACGGAACTGCTGGCATTCGGACAGCCGCACCAAGACGTGTTCGGGCGCAGCCCGGTAGCCGCGGTGCTCCATGATGAAGTTGGCCACCAGCGTCACGTCGAAGGGGTCCAGGAGATGGAAGAGCCGCGCGATGTAGCCAGCGGCCGTGTCCACGGTCTGGATCAGGTCGGCGTTGACTAGGCTGGGGTTGAAGTCCTCGATGTCGTGCATCACGGTGTAGAAGTCACCGTGGTGCCAGGCCACCTCGGGGAAGGTCCTGACGTTCTGCTCGAAGATTTCGCGGTTGATCTCGACGCCGTGGAATTGCTCGGGCTGGATCAGGCCAGCGTCGAGGATTTGAGTCAATTCGCAACCCGGGCCGTCGCACAGGCCGGCCATTGACCAATACTGGTTCGGGCAGGGATGCGTGAACAGGGTGGCGGTGCGGGCGGCGATCTTCTTGGGGCAGGACCAGGTTTTCATTTGAGCTTGCGGCTAGGTCGAAGACGGAGCTGAGGAATCTCGACGAAGAGCCTCGGCTGGCGACGCATGGCGTACCGAAGGCCATCAAAGCCATGTGTTGTCAGCCATTTGGGATTTGGCAGCTTGCCGCCGTGCTTCTTGGCGAGGCTCCTGGCGATTGGCACCCATTCCCGCCGCCAGCGGCGTTTCTTTTCCTGCACGATGCCAGCGAAGAGCCTCGG
>Ga0326727_10013465_pt1 | contig 18199 bp, 26 predicted proteins | sample MB2enrmetagenome_FD_207643 | JGI IMG/M metagenome (GOLD analysis project Ga0326727, IMG submission 207643) | Lab enriched peat soil microbial communities from McLean, Ithaca, NY, United States - MB29MY | ecosystem: Environmental > Terrestrial > Soil > Wetlands > Peat | place: USA: New York...
ATCCCAAAGCATCACCGTTCCCGCTCCATATTGACCCGGGGGAATCACTCCCTCAAAATCGGCATATTCCACCGGATGATCCTCCGTCTGCATCGCCAGGCGCTTCACGTCGGGATCGAGCGAGGGCCCCTTGGGCACGGCCCAGGACAGGAGTACGCCACGCCATTCCAGACGGAGGTCATAGTGCAGGTGCGTGGCCATGTGCTTCTGTATGGTGTAAATGAGCGATCCATTTCCCTTCTTCTCAGTAATGGTTGCGCCCTGGGGCTCCGGTGTCGCAGCGAAATTGCGCGTCTTGCGGTATTCATTGAGTTTCATACAAGCCTCATGTGTAAGTGCACCTGCTCCAAAAGCGCGCGGATGCCGTTCCACAGGATCTGCACCCCGATGCACACGAGCAGAAAGGACGTGAGTTGTATGATCACGGTCATCCCCGTCGCGCCTATCACCCGCCCCAGTCGATCGGCGAATCCGTAGCAGAGAAAAATGCTGAGCGCGAGCAAGACCGACCCAACGATTGCGACGAGAATGAGTATGAGATTATGCCCTTGATGGTGCGTGGCATTCGCGCCCAGGGTGATCGCCACCGATATCGATCCGGGTCCCACGGTTAGGGGCAAGGTCAAGGGATAGAATGCGTTGCGGAATGGGTCGTCGGACTGAATGTCTTGCGTCACTCCCTTCGGCTCGTCGATGTTGCCTTGCTTTAGGAGCGTCCAGCCTGTTGCGATAACAATCAGTCCCCCGCCCACTTGGACCACCGGCAGCGATATTCCAAAGAAAGCGAGGATGTGGGTTCCGATGAAGTACGACCCAACAAGTAGGAAAAAACTATCCATCGCGATCCGCCAAGATAGTTCTCTCCGCGTCCTGGGTGAGTATTCCCTGGTCATGGCCAGGAAGATCGGGCTTCCACCCAGCGGGTCAACGATTGGAAACAATGCCGTGAGAAACAGGAATAGGCTTTTTGCCGCATCAACCATCATATTTCTCCACGCCAATCCGCCTTCATCTGAAGGCCATACAAGGTAAGGTCTTGTTCCAACCTCACACGCTCAGAACGGGAATCCCCACCGCACAAATGATTCCGTAGCCGTGGGTTCGCAGGTGACCGCCATAAGGGTAACACCCGGTAACCAGCAAATCCGCTTTGGTCTGCTTCACAGCTTGGCTCAGCACCTTAGGCACGTCGCCACTGCCGATGAATACCTCTGCTTTGATGCCCATGTCTTGCTGGAGCTTTGCCATTTGCTCGGAAGCGTTGCCGACCAGTTCCTCTTTCCACTTTTCATTGACGTAGTTGCCGCCGGGCCCCCAAAACTCCACGCTGGCAGTGACATTAGCGAGCGTAAGACGCGCACCAAATTCGGCGGCCATTTGGGCGGCCCACGACACGGTTATGTCAGCACGGGGGCCGAACTCGACCGCGCCCAGGACGTTGCGGATCGAAAAATTCTTCCCCAGCGATTCTTGCACGTGCGCACCAGTCCAAACCGGGCGTTCAGACCCGTGTAACACTTTTGCGGTCACCGAACCCATGAGAAATTGGTAGAAGGTGGAGCTATAGGAAGGCATCATGATCAGGTCGGCTTGTTCCTCCTCAGCCGTCTCAACAATGGTCACGGCCACGTCGCCACTGATCAACTTTCGCCGAATGGTAAGGCCCTCGAGCTCCGGCCCGAGAGTCATATCGTGCTGATTCTGGGCCTGTCTGACGATCGCCGCAAGCAAGTCAAACTCAGCCTGCTCGCGCGCGCCCTCCGGCACACCGGCAGCACGGCTCTGTGGTGTGATAACGTGCAGTAAAACGATCTCAGAATTGAAATGGCGCGCCAATATGGCAGCCTGATGAGCCAAACCGAATGAAACAACCGGAAAATCAACTGGCAACAGAATTCTCTTAAGATTCAGCATCTCGCAAAGGCCCTTGTGTCAAAATATCACCTACAGTCTTCCTTCGCCTGAATTAACTCACCTCTTCTTAAGCAGGCTCATAACAAACAGGAGCACGGAAACGAGCACGATCGTCGGGCCCACTGTCGACGTTTTCAAAATCAGCGTGCTGACGAGAAAGCCCACCGCGACCGAGACCAAGCTCACCGCAGACGCGACGACCACAAATTGAGCCATTTTGTTCGTAAGCTGGCGCGACGTTGCGGCCGGAATGATGATCAAGGCGCTCGATAGCAATCCTCCCATAAAACGCAGACCGACCAATATAGTGAGGCTGAACACGAGCATGAACCCAAGGTCCAGGTGTGCCACATTCACTCCGGTTGCCGCAGCCAACTCGGGAGAGAAAAGATCCAGGATCAATCGATCCTTCATGCTCGCAAGGAAGGCGATAACCAGAATTACGGCTGCCGTCCCGAGAAGGAAACCAGGAAGTGACAGCTTCTGGAAGTTGCCAAAGAGGGCTTCCAGCAGATCCTCATTCGGGGTGACGAGGGCGCCGATTCCGAGACAGGCGGCAAATACCACGCCGATCGAAGCATCTGTCGCCAGTTCCGTTTTCTTTTGAAGTTGCCAAACGAGGAGCGTTCCCAGAAGAAGAGTCGCTCCTCCGCCGACCAGGGGATTGCCTTTGAGAAGGAAGGCTATTCCCAGTCCTGGAAGCGCCAGGTGCGACATAACGTCACTGGCGAGCACCATGCGCTTCATTAAGGCAACAGATCCCACTAGGCCAGCGGCGAGGGCAAAAAGGCCGGCCAGCAATATGGCGTAAATGTGACCTGCGTCCACGCTAGATAACCCCTTTTCTTTCCGTCAGCGAACCGCGTACGCTTCGTTCAAAGTTCCTGCAGGTGGCGATAGTATTTGGGGGGAGCCCCATACAGTTGCTCGAGCGTCTCCGGCGTCATGATTTCCTTGGGTGGTCCCATGCAGACTTTGGCCTTGCTCAAACACAAAACCCGGCTCGCATAGCGATACACCACGCTCAGGTCATGTGATACCAGAATAAGAGTAATGCCTCTCTGAGTTTGCAACTGATGAACCAGTTCATAGATGTGCTCTTCGGTAAGTTCGTCGAGGCTCGCCGTTGGTTCGTCAAAGAGGAGCACGTTGGGATGCCCAAGCAGAGCAAAGGCGATCAAAACTTTCTGAAGCTGGCCTCCCGAGAGAGTTCCTATTCCTGCGCTTAAGAATTCCGGCGAGAGATTTAATTCGGAAGAAACCTGGTCTGTCTCCTGGTCCGCAAGATGCAGTACGCGAGCCTTCGCTGCCAATAATTCCCGGATCCTTAGGGGAAGCTCCCGGTCCGCTGCGACGTTCTGGGGAACATAACCAAGGTGCGCTTCTTGGCCCCATCGGACCTCTCCCTCGTACGGGATCAGGTGCTGCAAGGCCTTGAGCAATACAGTCTTTCCCGCCCCATTCGGTCCAATGATCGCGAGGCAGTCCCCGGAATATACGTCGAAACTCAATTGTCGGAGAACCGCACGATTCCCGAAAGTTACTCCGAGATTTCGAACTGAAAGTAATGGGTCTGCCATGGTCATTGCTGCTCGCTTTGAGTCGTTCTCGGTCCCCACTTGCTCCAATCTCCAATCTCGAATTATGGGCTTAGGGGCGGGTCTGTCTCTTGACTCAAGGATCTCTCAAGCGCTCGACGGGTTCGCAAGATCAAGATCGAGCTCTGGCATGCGCGGCGACAGATTCAACGACACTCCCCAAGGGAATCGTTCACCCCGTTCCCGCCCCCTCGTTCAGCCCTTTTTGTGTTTGAAGAATTCGACTTCGCGGAGGCGCTTCTTGGCCTCTTCGAGCGTCTTGTAAGGACCACCGAGATTCTTGCCCTTGCTCGAGAGTACCTGATAGCCCTCCTTCACTTTTACGATCATGTCCGCCTTCCTTCTGCCGTACAATCGGACTTTCGATTCCCCACCTACAATCTCGGCACGTTGTTTTCCGCCACCACGGTCGCGACCTGCAAGACATTCTCGGGGTGCTGAGGAAGGCCTGTGAGCTGTCCTGATGGGAAGGCGACCTGTTCGGCCCACTCTTGTTCGGGCCACTCCCGAGGTTGCGGACGTTCTTCAGTCTGAGCGCGGTTATAGTAGCAACCTGGATCACCCGCCTTGATGTTTCCTGTGTATGCCAGCGCCCTGGCGCGGCAGCCTCCACAGTATGCTCGGAAATTACACTCACAGCAATGACCGCCCCGGTCCGCGCGGTCTGAGAGTACGCTAAACAGCTCGCAATCCCACATTCTGACAAGCCTCTGGCTTCGTAAGTTGCCAACCACAAGGGAAGAGATATACACGCATGGTGTGACATCACCATTGGGTTGGATCGCACAATAACACCGGCCGGCGCCACAGCCCCCAATGTATCGAGCCAGAACCTTGGTGTGCTGCCCTGTACCCTTTCCCGCATGTCCAATAGCGAATACTCCTTCCGCCGATCCATAGGCAATGCAAGCCCGCCCAAATTGCGGAGCGTTAGAGATCACATTCATCTTTCCCTGCTGCAAGTGCCAGGCGAGCCTCTGGATCAGCCATTCACGCTGTCTTGGTGTCAAGTCCGAGTCGGCAATTCCCTCACCACGTCCGGTGGGTATGAAGTTGAAATGGGAGAAGGTCTTACAACCGAGCTCGATGGCAAAGTGGATCGAGTCATCAACAGCGCGATATGTCTCTCTAGTGAAGCACATCGCAAGCCCGGTTCGCATTCCTGCCTGGACCAGGTTCCTGATGCCTTGGACCGACTTTGCCCAGGAACCTCGCCTCCCCCGGAAAGTGTCGTGTTCGCCAGGGCGGATGCTATCGATGCTGACTTCAGCTTACTTCACGCCGGACTCGACAAGCCGGGCGGCGACCTCCGGGGTAATCATGGTTCCGTTGGTGGCAACGGTCAGATGTATGCCGCGTTTGTGGGCATACTCCGCGACCGGCCAAAAGTCCTTGCATACCAAAGGCTCGCCGCCGGCGATTGCCAGGAACGGCACGCCAGCCGTGGCCAGTTCGTCGACGACGCCGACTTTCTCTCCCAAGCTAAGTTCGTCTCTCTCCGGTTTGTGGGTAGCATTCTCATAGCAATGTTGACACTCCAGGTTACATGCTCGGGTAATGTTCCAGACGACGAGAAGCGGCGCAACAAACCTCTGTGGAACCGTCAAGCCATAACGAGCGATGCTGCGGGCCGTCAGGGCGAGAGCGCGTACTGTGGGATGATGATGAAACAGTTTGGTCTTCGCTGCTTCCTTATCCAGACCTGCCCCTTTCAACGACAGACTAATTGCGAGGTGGGGAAGAGCGAACTTGCAGCGCTCCAGAAACGGCAGGTCCGAGCGGTCGTAACTTTCAAAGAGTTGCTCAAGCCGAGAAACACCCTTCCGATTTTCAACCGCCAGCCACCCGAGAACCCGCCGAACTGCAGGCCTCGCGAGAATGTCCTCCAGTACGTGCCTGGCCTCCGGCATTGGCTTGGGCTTAGCGGGCTCCGCGGCGTGGGAAGCGGCCAGCGTGCCCAATCTTGGATCTCCGGAATAATCGCCCTCTTTGATTTTTCGATCTGACTCTACACTACGATTCATTGCGTCTTTGATCTCTCTATTAAGCACGTTCATTGTTTGCCTTCCTTAGACAGCACTTGGAGTCGCAAGGCTTGCAGCGCGTCTTAGTAGATCGCGCACATCTTCATCACTGGTTTGTGAGAAGTCCCTGTACCATTGGCCGACTGACCGAAATGCCTTCGGAGTAACCGCACAAACGATCTGATCGACTTCTGATTCGAGCTCAGCGCAAGTGGCGGGAGCACCCACTGGCACGGCGACTACTATTTGGGCTGGTCTCTTCCTCCTGAGCGCCAGCACCGCGGCGCGCATCGAAAAACCCGTTGCCAGACCGTCGTCAACCAGAATCACTGTACGGCCTCGCACATCAACAGGAGGCCGACCTTGACAGTAGTCGCGTTCCCGGCGCTCCAGTTCTCGCTCTTCCTCTGCGGCAGCCGCGTCGATAACCTCTCTGGGAATACCGGCCGTTCGCACGAGATCTTCGTCCAATACACATATCCCGTCCGACGCGATTGCCCCCATTGCCAACTCCTCGTATCCCGGCACCCCAAGTTTACGCACCACGAAAACATCCAAAGGAAGATTCAACTCTTTGGCCACCTCGAATCCGACCGGCACGCCACCTCGCGGCAGCGCGAGGACGACTGTGTCAGACCGATTCGCAAAGCGACGCAGCTTGGAGGCCAAGAATCGTCCAGCGTCAAAGCGATCCTGAAATAGCATGAGAAAACCTTTCACCGGTCGCAAAGGGGGTGGTGGAAAAAGGCTCCATTAATTAGTCCGGAGATCCCACGTTCGCCACATCCACGTGACCATTCCTATCGACATCCCCTGCCAGAACCAAGGCACGCCTGCTGCCGGGGACCTCGACCTCACTCTCCAGAAGTTTTCACCCTGCAAATCTGGGGCTTCCCTGAGCTTCACCATGATCAAATCAAAGTGCTCGGATTCCAGGCAGGACAAGTCCTCCGGGCAAGAGGCGAAGGTACGGACTTCGAAGCCTTCTTGCCGCAAGGACGAGGAATACGACTTCAGATCTTTGGAACCATCGCCAACGACAAGGATCTTCCCTCGGGAAGTGGTCTCGGCTCCCTCTGCAATGCTGTGGCCTACCGCGTTGGCCTCCATGCGCGACCTCGATTCAGAGCGATTCAGATCTTGGCATGAGCCCAGCAAGCGATCGGACGCCTTTCTGAGAAATTGCCTGGGGCTGATAGGGATCCTCCTGCCCGCACGCTCACCAAGAAATCGTGATAAGGTTGTTGACCTCAGAGACCCCGGGCGCGGCCCAGGCAGCGTCCTCTGCCTCATCCAGCTCGGCCCAGGAGCGCACGGTCCCGGTCAGGGTAACCTTGCCCCCGTCCGCCTGAACCTTGATTCGCTGCGCGTCCAAAAGCGCGTTGCGCCTCAGTGCGGCTTCGATCTTTCCCTTGATGTCGGTCGGCGCCACCTTCGGCTTGAGGGTGATTAGGTTGATTACTCCCTTTACTCCCGTCAGGTAGTTCACCGCCCGCTCGGCAGCCGTCCTCTGGAAGTCCCAGTCCACCTCGCCTTCCAGCGTGAGGAAGCCTTTCTCCACGGTTACTTTAATTCCCTCGGGCACTGAGACGTCCCACTCCACGGCGTTCTCTGCGGCCCGGGCGATGTCCGCGTCGCTCCGCTCGCTGGAGCCGGGAAGTTTGACTTCGATTTCGACGGCAAGGGCTTTAGCCCCAGACAATCGTTTTACGGCCCTCTCGGCAGCCCACTTTTCGGCGTAGCTGTCCACCGTACCCTCCAGCGTTACCACGCCGTCTTTGATCGTGGCCCCGATGTCGGTGGCGTTCACACCTGGCTCCCACCGGAGTTCTTCGAGAACATCTTGTTGCAATTCTTTATCGGTTTTCATTGGCTTTCTCCTTTGCTCTTGTAAGCACCTTTATTAATGCAATCCAAGCCCCAATTGATAAGCCCTTCAAAACGCTCGGAGTCGCGCCTCTCAGAGTTGCAATCTCTTCGCGAATTCGCGAGGTTCGTGAAAACCTGTGCTGGATTCCTGCGACAAGATTCGCAGCGCCGCGAGATTATCCTCGACTTGCTGGAATACTGTGAGTACGGTTTGCTGATAGTTGGCTACAGACGGCAAACGTAATGCCGACCAGCAGCGCCGAGAACTTCGCCTTGTCGTTGACGAGCGGCTTGTAGGCGAGCTTGAGGACTCCCGTCGATTCATCGACGAACCTTTCGTCGATCAGCGTCTCCATCTCGAGCACGCCTCGACGATCATCCTGGGTGAAAATCGGAGCGCTTGTCATCGCACCGCTCCGCTCATTGAGGGCGCAATGCTCTGAATCGGCGGATAGCTTTCGAGCACGCGGCCTACCTCCCAAACCGTCAGCGGCTCGACCAAATAATCCACTGCCCCCAACTCCATTGCTTCCAGATAGCAGCCCATATCAAGGCAACGTGCCACCACCAAGACGGGCAAGCTGCGGTCGACCTCTGCCGCGCGCTTCAGCACGCTGCTCCCTTCGAACCTGGGAGTCCCTTGACTTACGATGACGAAATCGAAGACTTCGTCCCCCAGGCAGCAAACACCTTCCTGATGAGAGTTGCACGCCCGGACTCGATACCCATACGCTTCGAGAATGTTGAAATAATATTGAAGATCTTCGGGATTTTCCCTCACCAGGAGTGCTTTTCCTCTAGGAACACAGGGAGGTTGTGCGCTCACTTCTTGGTACGAGCCTCTCAACTTTATAAGTCACCTCCTCATCATCGGCGAGCTGTGTTCTGCCTTCGTCGCGCCCTAACCTCGCCGGTTGCGTTTTCTCCAGTCGAGCTTATATCTTGCAACCGAGTTGGATGATCTTTTGCTTGAGCCTTGCTTTCCGGTTGGCGTGAGCTTTGGCGTGCTTTTTCTTCGCGTTGTGCCTTCGGCCGGTACCATTTGTAGTAGACCAGGGCGCCGATGCCCGTCATCACTGCCAGCGCAATCAGGAAATATAGCGTTGGCCGGTAGTGCCGCGAGAAGAAGTCGATCATTCTCTGGCCATAGATCCTGCCCAAAAAGGCGTCGGCAAAAAACCGCAGGGCACGCCCCGCCGTTAGCGCAGAGAGGAACTTTTTGCGCGGATATTGCATGACCCCGGCGGCCATCAGGACGGAGGTGAAAGGGAACGGCGGCGGCAGGATCGAGCCGGTGAACACTGTCATGAACCCGCGCTTCTCGAAATACTTGTAGAGCTTTTCTGCGCGTGGTTTTCCCACCTTCTTTTCCAAGGTCTCCTGCTCACCTTTTTCGGCCAACTGATAGGCCAGATAGCCCCCAAGCACCTCCCCCACTGTAGCCATCAAAGCGTAATAGGCGGCCCACCATCCATGGTGTGCCGAAAACAGGATTACGCATATGTCCACGCTTCCCGCCGGGGCCGAGATAAAAGGAGTGTTATCGGCGATGCCAAGCAGGATCAACCCAGGTCCTCCCAGGCGGTGGAGCCATTTCCATACTGAGTCGCCCACTAAAAATATGGAGAGAATTCCCATACGCAGCCCTGACGGGCGCTCCGCGACTTTTTAATGATTCGATACACGTAGTCCATCTGTCGGCTTGCTCGCATAACCGACCCTTGAAGAGTGGATCAGGTCTCCGCAATGCGCAGCGGGCTCAAGTCACCCAAAATCGCTCGTTTTTGCCAAAAGCGCGAGGGCTTCCATCACCCGGTCGGACGGGAAGACTTCACCAACGACTGGCTTGAGCCGATGGGCCTCGATCCGCGTGGACAATGTCCCTTAATCGTCGTCGGGGCGCTGCTTGCGCCATGGTCTGGGCTTGCAACGACACTGGTCCCTTGGCTCACAGCGTCCCGCGTGTCCTGGAGCGTCACCAACACTATGTTTCGTGGCAACCGTTCCGCCAGCGGCTGGATGAGCCAACGGAACAACGCCGGGATGCCGCGGCTCATGCCGATCATTTCCATCTCAATGTACACTCCGTCGTCTCGCTGCTCGAGCCGCGTTACAGTGAACGTCCGCCAGACGTACCCAGGCCCGTGATCCTCCGGAAGCGTGTGCTCGCTGGGTTGCCCATAGTCTGCTATCTCCTGCACCCGGACGGAAGTGCTCAGGCTGTATGCCCTGTCGGCATCCAGCCTGGTGATCTGGACTTCATTCTCGGTCTCTACGGCTCCGGTCACGGAAAAGACCTTCTTCATCATCACGAGGGTTACCTTCTGATGGTCCTGTGTTTGCTCAAGCAGGCTTGCTCTTACCACCATGGGTCTATAGAAATCTTTGTAGCGTTCGTAGTCATCGAGCACGCCCATCACTTGATTGAGATTGGCTTTCGCAACGAACACTGCACCGACCCAGTCATGAATCAGTCCGCGTGGCGCCATGTGTGGGCTTTCGCCTTCTGCCGGCTCTGCCAGGACGTCGCCCGCTCGCACCCGTTGGCCTAAGCCCGACTCCTCATCCACCCACAGGAAGGGAGCTTGTCCACTCGCGCGCTGCTTCATGCGCATCCTTGCCGCACAAACATAAGCGTCCCAGGCCTGAAGGGTCTCAGGCTTAGGTTCAATCGCAGTTGACACCGCGGGAGCCATGAGAAAAAAAAGGATTGCGAGTCCTGGTCCGGATTTCACCTGATTTGGCCTCCAATAAAGTTTGGCGAAGAAACTCGCGAGCAGAGGGGGGGGCTCGAATGCTGACGCCCTCCCTATCACGTTCTACTTTGAAAAGGGACCGGATCTTTGACCAGTTTTTCAGCCTTATGACTTCGCAGTGCATCCTGGATGCCCGCATTTGCATGTGGAACTCGACTTTGCCGACTGACACGAACTACTGCAGTATTGACTCCCAGGCGCGGCTTTGCAGTTGCACGCGGGGTGTGAACATTTCTCGCTAGCCATAATCGAATCCTCCTCTGCTTTTGGTTTTTCCGAATTTCGTTCGTCGACCTCGTCGCGAAGTCCCATCTATCAACGGCGGCGCATGCACAGCCCTCCAAAGAACCCTCAATCAGGCAAGGTGGGGATAAGTTACGGCGGCAATCCCGTCGTACCGGGTGAGAAGGTCCTGGCGATGTTCGACAATCATGAGGCTGATCCCGTGAAGATACGCGATTTCGATGATCTCGTCGGCGATGCTCTCTGCTGGAAGGAGCTTTACGCCACAAAACGGGCAATCCGTTTCTTCAAGCGAGACGTAGTGGTGGGCCTTGCAGACGTAGCCTTTCTGCTGAAGGTTGTCTCCGACGAGAAGCTTTCGAATCAGGAACGAGTTGAAAACTTCGATCACATCGCGAAGGCCGGAAACCAGTTGTTCTCCCGGTTTGTACTGGGCCAGATCTTCAATGGCCTTTGTTTCGCGGGCGGCCTTCTGGTCACGAAGCGCGGTTTCGATCAGTTCTTTGCGATCGCGAGGGTCGGCGTCGGGTGACGCGTGGATGCGCGCGATGATGCTTGCTCTCAACGTCTCATGCAAAAACTCTTCCAGCGACGCCAGAACCTGGTGCTCTCCCATGAGAATCAGGGCGGTGCAGGAACGTTCTTGGAAAAGGTGGTAAGCCCTGCTTGCTGTGGCTTTGAGATGCCATTGCAGATGAGTCAGCCAACGCTGTTCATTTCGCTTGAACGGCGGTCCCACTCTCTTCTTCGGCACAGAGGTCGTGATCCGGTCAGCCTCCTGATATCCCAGATGATAGACCAGCAGCCGGCTTTCACCGGTGGCGACCTCCACGAATAGCACCTTTTCATTTTCTTCCAGAACAGCCGCCAACGGGGTGACGTTGAGGTCACCAGCGATTGCCAAGGAGGTGATTGTACGGGCCGGCAGCCTGAAAACCTGATTCAACTGCTCGCCGGACTTGAAGATGATGAGCGACCGAGCGTCGCCAGGAACGAAATACTGCGCGAGAAAAACCTCTATCTCCTCTAAATCGTCATTGAGGATTTCCTTTTGCAGCTTCGGGAGCGCTTCGATGAAATCTTTCCGCTCTTCGCGAGCGCGGGTCTTCAGCGAATGGAAGAATCGAATCAGGGCCTTCCCTTGTGGCACAACCTTTTCCGGATCCATTCGCAGATAGAGACTCGTGACCGGGCTGCCATACTCGACTTCGGCTAGAGCCTTGATCTCTTGCGCTGACGGCGGCTCCGGCCTCGCCAGTGCGTCGACCAGGGATTTCGGCCGGAGCAGGTTCTCTTTCCGCTTCTTTCGGCTCAGGCGGTGCACCGCCGCGATCTGCTCTTCCCGCTCCTCGACACAGTACCCCCTACTGACGTCTGGGTTCGTGTTCATAGCCGCTCACCACCTCCCGTCGGACCACGTCTGGCGTATTCCACTGGATCCTCCGTCGGAATAGCAAGGCGCTTCGCCGAAGGAGCGCGTGCAGGATCCTTCGGCAGCGCCAGGAAAGCAGCAACGCCTTTCGCTCAAGACAAAGCCACAGTGAAGGCGCCTCAGTACGAGATCGTAATGAGGTCCTTAACGTCAGAGACCCCGGGCGCAGCCCAGGCAGCGCTCACAGCCTCATCGCGCTCCGCCCAGGAGCGCACGCTCCCGGTCAGGGTAACCTTGCTCCCGTCCGCCTGCACCTTGATCTGCTCCGCATCCAGAATCGCGTTACGCTTCAGTGCGGCTTCGATCTTTCCCTTGATGTCGGTCGGCGCCACCTTCGGCTTGACGGTGATCTGGTTGCTTACGCCCTTTACTCCCATCAGGTAATTCACCGCCCCCTCGGCAGCCGACTTCTGGTATTGCCAGTCAACCTCGCCTTCCAGAGTGAGGAGGCCTTTCTCCGCAGTCACCTTAATCCGATCGTAGGGTACCGAGACATTCCACTCCAGAGCGTTTTCTGCCGCCCGGGCGATGTCCGCGTCGCTCCGCTCGCTGGAACCGGCAAGCTTGACTTCGAGCTCGACGGCCAGCGCTTTAACACTAGGCAACCGTTTCACTGCCTTCTCGGCAGCCCACTTTTCAGCGAAGCTATCCACCGTACCCTCCAGCGTCACCACGCCGTCCTTGACCGTGGCCCCGATGTCGGTGGCGTTCACACCCGGCTCCCACCTGAGCTCGTCGAGAACATCAATTTGTAGTTTTCTGTCACTTTTCATGGTCTTCCTCCTTTGCAAGTCACTCAGGTTGCTTAGTGCAACACCATGACCAATTGGCAACTCATTCAAAACGCGAAGGATCGCGTATCACCGAATCGCACCTTCTTCGCGAATTCGCGAAGTTCGCGAAAACCCGGCTTGGCTTGAGTGAGCTTCGGCTCGTGTCAAATCTCTTCAGGAACCCGATTAGGCAGATATTGCGCGCACTCTGAACCAAGGGCACGAGAAAGTCGTCGAAGCTGCCGCCAGCAAACGCGGTGTCACAAAATAATACGTCAGGCGTTTCCGATTCCAGAACCGCCCGGACCGCGGCTGCGGTTGAACGAAAAATCAGCTCAAGACCGTTTTGCGGCTCCCGGATGTTTTCGGGCCACGCATATCGACTCAGCGCCTCCATCGTTTCGGAAGAAATCGCCTCAGTGGTCCTGTTCATTCGCTGAGCGAATTGCTGAATGAAGCGGAACCTCAACGCGACCGCTTTCGAGAAACGACCGGGCAAGTGCTCAAGGTGCGTTTTGCCTTCAGCCCAAGACCGAGGGAACAGAAGAGTAGACCGAGCAACCCGACCAGTGGCAAGGAGCTTCCCGTCTTAGGCAGTTGCGCAGGAGCAGGCTCCGCCGGAGTTGCAGCGGCTGTCTCTGCCGGTGCTGTCTCTGGCGGCGCTGTAGCGGCTGTCTCTGCGGAAGGACGGACTGGCACCAGAATGACGAGGAGCGCAACATCGGGGGGCGGTGGAAATTCCCCTGTCAGCTTGACCTTCTTTCTAACCACGGTTTCAGGAACCTCCGTGACGGATGTGGCCGAGACTTTCATGCCCGGCTTTAGAGAAAATGCGTCCGTCTGCTGCCCATCGATCGTGAATTTTGTGCCGTCTGGAATTGTGAACTCCTGATTTTTGCCGTCTTCCAGGGTTAGGACGACGGAGGTGGGGGGGGCAACACTCCACACGGTGCCGGTCAAGGACTTGATGGTGGTAATGACTCTCGGCCTCGTGGTTGTGATCGTGGTCCGCTCGATGGTCATCCCCAGGCGCAGATCGTGAACCGAAAGCTGCTGGCCATCAACGGTGACTCGCGCGCTTTCCGGAACATTGGGGAAATCCCTGTAGATCCCGTCGTCTCCCCTGATGACGACGTCGTTCCCGGAAACGTAAACTACTTCGCCGCGGCGTACCTTGACTTCCCGTGTCGCGGTTCCATTTTCTACCGCTGTCTCGGTTTGCACTTGCGCGTTCGTGACGAGGGCGAAGGCGATGCCGATAAGGCCTGCGCCCAGCAGATTGCGTAGGATGGTTCGTGAGAAGCTTGCTGTGTTCATTTCTTATCCTCCTTGTTGTTGGCTTTATTGCCCGTCGAAATCGAGTCCTTACTCGCACGCTCCGATGGGATGAAACTCCAGAGTGACGCCCTGACGATGTAACGCTTTGGGGCGCTTCCGAGGTAGTGAAAAGGAAAACAGGTGACCAGGGTCAGCGAAGGCTTCGGCGTCGACTTCAGGACAGACACATCTTCGGGTTTAGCGGTCTGAATCCCGTCGATAACATAGACATCGGTGTGCCCTGGTCGCGCGAGTTCGATGACATCGCCTTGTGCCAGTTCTTTGAGGCCGCGAAAAAAACCGTCACGGTGGCCCGCGATGCCCAGATTGCCGCCCGTCCCCACTTGCGCGGTCCCCACAATGCGCCCGACTCCCCGGTTCAGAGTGAGGTCGTCCGTACCGTTAAACACGGGAACTTCGAGGTGAATTTTGGGGATGCGCAGAACCGCGAGAGGAGCATCAACCTTCTCCAAAAAGCTGGCTTTGTACGCCTGAACTCGCTTAGTCGGCCCGAGCCGAAAGTCAACTACGGAACCGGAAGCTGGACCGTTCAATACAGGGTTGATGCTGCCGGCTTTTGTGACCTTATTCGCGCCGAACTTTGCGATTGCCGCGCGTGAGACGACAAGTCTGTCCAACATCTCCGTTCCCCACACTGCGAGGAGCCCAAACCCTATTGCGAAGAAAATCCGCTCAATCCTTGCCATCGCTTGTCTCCTCTGCCCATGAGTTGCGTTGGCCAGATTAGCTAGGTAGTCTTACATCGGTTCGCATACGGCTCTCTCTCGCGTTTCGGATTCTCTACTGCCCGATTGTTTGAGCCACATTCTGTCTTACAGCAATGGGAGGGCCATGGCTAAACTCTTGAAGAAGTTTGAGATCGCGGATCGTACACTCACGATTACTTCGCGAATTCGTGAACTTCGTGAAATATAGCCAGAGACCTTCAATGTGGTTCGATGGCTACACGAGCTTGAATAACATCGTAAGGAGTCATTGAGAATTGAGAATGGAGTGACACTTCTGGATTGCTGTGCTATCGTCCCGCCATGAAAAGAACCCTTGTATTGTTTGCCGCATTGTGCATGACCTTGCCTATTTCCGCGCCGCAGACGGCCACACCGAAGCCCGAAGTGCGGGAGCGGCCGCTGAGCGCCGATGAGGTGGCCATCCGGCAGATCTCGGAGGACTGGATCAGGTTTTATAACGCCGGGGACGCGGCGAAGGTCGCGGCTTTGTACACCAACGACGGCTACTATCTCTCGGCACACATCCTGGCGCACGGGAGGCAGGCGATCCAGGCTTATTGGGAACGCGGCATCAAGGCGGGCGGGCACATTGATTTCATCAAGCCGCTGAGGCTCTACTACGCCGGCGACCTCGCCTACTGTGCGGGCGTCTACCAGGCGACCAACGCGGGTGTGACGGTCGATGGGCGTATTCTAATAGTGCTAAGGAAAGTGAACGGCAAGTGGCTGATGGCCGCGCATGAGACGGTAGTGCGCGACCAACCGCTATGAGAGGAGGTTTCCACGTCGGACGCTGTCATTATACCGTCATCTACGAGATGCACGTAAGAGGCTTCACGATAAGTGCGAACTACCCATCTTCAAAGAGGGCCCCGTTTGACACTGGGCATAGCCACGACCCGATGTGTCCCGGTAGCGGAGACTCGAACTCGTCACTCTCGATTAGTCCGATGAGTTCCTCTCCATGGGAGGAACAGATGAGGCTTCCGCTTTCGCTGGAATGGCATCGAGCATAACGGGCCACAGCCTCTGATTCGCTTCCCATCAAGAAGCGAAGTGCCGTTTGCGACCTCCGGCAACTGGCTGACATCAAAGAGAACCAGTACAGCTAAAGGTGTGTCTCCGCCGCCTTGGCCTTGGCGATCGCTGCCTTCGCCTTGAGTAACTCGACTTTAGCCTGGGCCTCGCGCTCCGCTGCCTGGCGTCGCTCCTTGGCTTTCTCCAGCCGAGCCTCTATCTTGGAGTCGAGCTCGTTGATCTTCTCCTGGAGCCTTGCCTTCCGGTCAGCGTGAGCGCTGGCATGCTCTGCCTTCATTTGCGCGCGGTCAGCTTTCATGGCGGCAGTGTGCTCGTCCCGGATCGTGTGTTTAACCTCTGAGAGAGCCCGGCGGAATACGGTGCCCCCGAGCGCCTCCATACGGGTGTCCACCGGAGTAGTCACGTCTTCATCGATCTCTGCCACGAGTGCGAACTTCTCCGGTAGCAGTTGCTGTTTCACATCCTCAACGAAGTCCTCACCGAATCTGGCGTGGTCCAGGTCCACCGTGGCGCCGGCAACCAACCCCGCAGCAGCACCAACGGTGAGGCCGACCGGCCCGCCGAGAAGACCGATCAGGGCTCCCAGTGAGGTTCCGAGCAGAGTCCCGACGGGTCTCGGGTCATCGTTTTGCGCCACCCTTACAGCGCCATCTGCATTCCTGGCAACCACGGCGTAGGCATAAACTACGATGCTGCCCTCTCTTTCCAATTGAAAAAGCGCGTCCTTTCCTTCGTTCGCTTTGCTTTCCCTGTCAAAGATAACCACCAGCATTCTGTCCATGACTTGGCTCCCTTTCAATTTATTCTCTGCCCAACAACCGTTCCTCGCGGTTCATCAAGGCAATCGAAGCGCCAATTCGTAAGCCCTTCAAAACGCGCTGGCTTGCGCACCACGGAGCCTCGATCTCTTCGCGAATTCGCGAAGTTCGTGAAAACCTATATTGGATTCTCGAGGAAGCGCAGTTCGGTTAAAACGGCTTCTTCAGCGCATCCATGCCCCCATAAGTATTGATGGTGGGGATGATCCGTGCCCCACCTTTAACCGTGAACGGCCAACACCGAGCAAGATCCTAACTGGACCGCCCGATACGTCGTGGAACCAAACACTGCAAGATCCAATGCGTTGCGCCCACGTACCGCCATAATGAGCAAGTCGGCTTGAATGTCCGAGGCAAATTGGATGATCTGTTCGTAGTCTCTGCCGATTCGCACCATGGTTTTGATCTTGGCGGCTTTGCCCTCCTCCGTTGAAACCAGTTTATCGATTTGCTTTGTCGCCGTTGCGATGGCCTCTTTGATGTTGTCCAAACGTTGGACTTCCTCCAAGACATGAAGCAGGGTGATCTCGGCATCATACTCCGCTGCTACCGAGAGCGCGTATTCCAAAGCCCGACGCGCGGGGTCGGAAAAATCCGTGCAAAAAATGACCCTTCGCAAGTGAACCGAATCCTGTCCGCCTTCCGGGGAGACACCACCCTGCCCCGTCTTCCGGCTTACCAGCACGGGACAGCGTGCTTTCCGCAACACCTTTCCCGCCACCGACCCCAGTGCAACACGGTCGACCCCCTTGAGCCCGTGTGTCCCCATCACGATGAGGTCCACCTTTTGCGCTGCCGCGAAGGCAAGGATCGAGTCCGCCACCCCACCTTCGTGCACGACGCACTCAGGCTGCACGCCGGTCCTCGTGTGCGACCTCGCGAAATCTTGCAACTGCTTTCGCGCGTCGTCGCGAATCTTCTGGAAGAACTCGATGACGTAGACCGCGTCTGCGTAATACGCATAGGAGGGAAGTTCAAAATCGACGACGTGCTGCAGAAACACCCGGGCCTGATAATGCCGGGCCAGTGACTGCGCTGAGTCATACGCTCTGGCGGAGGATTCCGAGAAATCAACAGGACAGAGAATTTGCTTAATCTGGGGCATCTTCGCTCCAGGAGAGAAAAGTTCCGCATCATCTGGTGTGGACCACCAGAACCGGGCAAGGCTCTAGCTGAAGCACCCGCTCAGTCGTCGAACCGAATACCGCAAGATCCAAGGTATTCCCGCCACGCAGTCCCATAATCACCGCGTCCGCCGCCCACGATAAATACCAATGCCAGGAGCCCGAACAGGAGAGTCCTTAGGGTGAATCCCAAGACCACGCACGCCACGCAATCGCGAATGGTATACATAAACTGAACCATTTGGTTGTCTCTTCCTAGCAGTTCTTCAACTTGGTCGGAGCAATCCAAGCGCCAATTGGTAAGCCCTTCAAAACACTCCCGCCCGCGCAACACGCCACCTCAGACTTTTCGCGAATTCGCGAAGCTCGTGAAAGTCGCTATCGGGGTTAGAGGGAGGATAGGGCCCGAATTTGGACACTAGCCGAACTTTCGCAGGTGCGCACTTTTTTGCGTGAAAGTTGATCCCTGCCTGGGCGTAACTCCTTTTCGATCAGTGGCGCGTTTTCAATAGCGGCTGTAGTGCCGACCTACCCTCTTTACAAG
>Ga0326727_10013468_pt1 | contig 18198 bp, 13 predicted proteins | sample MB2enrmetagenome_FD_207643 | JGI IMG/M metagenome (GOLD analysis project Ga0326727, IMG submission 207643) | Lab enriched peat soil microbial communities from McLean, Ithaca, NY, United States - MB29MY | ecosystem: Environmental > Terrestrial > Soil > Wetlands > Peat | place: USA: New York...
CCGGGAATAAACAACTTCTTGTGCGGCATCGCTTACCTCTTTCTCCTGAGCAAAAGTTTGCATAATGATACGGACTCTGAAAAAAGAGTCAAGCGTGATATCGCGAAAAAAACTCTTACGCCGAGCTCATGCGCTCCCGGAGCCGTTCTTTTGCTCCTGGCGGGAAGGGGGATCCGGTGAAAAAGGCAAACTGCTCGTACGCCTGCGCAAGGAGCATCTGGCTGCCTCGAACGACAGTGCATCCGGCAGCCAGGGCGCGTTTCAGGAAGCTTGTTGTATCAGGGGCATAGACTATATCGCAAACAACTTCGGCGCCTGTGAATTGGTATCCTGGCAGGGGGTCTGCGTTTTCGTTTGGTGACATGCCAAGCTTCGTCGTTTGGACGATGAGGTCCGTGAAGCCTGCCATGAGCTTTACACTAGACTCGTCCAGCGGCGCGCTCTGAACCGAGGCCCCGCGGCCGCCAAGCTCCTGGGCGAGCTTTTGCGCTCGGAGCGCCGTACGATTCAGCACGAGCACGCGCACCCCTTGGTCGAGGAGCGTATATACCACCGCGCGTGAAGCTCCCCCGGCCCCAATGACCGTGGCGCCCTGTCCTGGCGGGACGACGCCGTGGAAGGCCTGGACGAGTGACGCTAGGAACCCTGCCGCGTCCGTGTTCGTCCCCTCCCACCTCCCGTCAGCACCGCGGCGCATCGTGTTGCAGGCGCCTATGGCTGCCACTGCCCGGTCTTTGTATCCGAGCATCGGTATCACACTTTCCTTATACGGGATCGTGACCGAAAGGCCCTGGACGCCAAGGCTGTCCGCGACGTGGAAAAACGATGCCAGCTCGTCCACGAGGAACGGAAGATAAACCGCGTCGAGCCCCTGGGCGAGCAGCCCAGTGTTATGTATCAGGGGAGAAAAGGAGTGCATGACCGGGTTTCCGATGACGCCGAATACGTCGGTGTCTTTTCCAATGCGATGGTAGCCGTAAAGCTCGTCCAACGTCCGCGGATCGACATGGCCCTGCGCCTCGTTCCCCGTCGGCGGGGAGGAGTAGCAGAACAAGGACCCCAGCCTCGGAGCAAGCACGCGGGTGGGAAAGCCGTAGTCACCCATTCCAAAAAGGACCTTGGGAATGGACCCCAGCGCCGTGAACGTTTCCAGGAGCCGCATCAGATCGGCCGCGCTGCACGGCGTGACGGCCACCTTGGGGATCTCCCGAGCGTTTCGCGCAAGGACAGCCAGCCGCCGGGACAGATCGGATGGGACGCCGTGAATGTCGTGAAGGGAACGGATCACGCCGGCCCCCGCTTCCCTGATGCGTCTGTCTAACTCGGGAGCCTGAAGGTCCTCCTCCAGATCGAGGAACGCGAAGCCCGAGAGCCCAAGGCGCAGCAAAAGCTGCATTCTGTCCCGTTCGTTGCCAGTGAATCTCCCTCCTTCCTTCTCGCGCCGCACGGTGAGGATGACAGGGAGGTCCACCTTGCCGGGCAACTCCCCTGCCCGAGCGGCCTCCTCGGGCCGAAGAAAATCAGCCGACAGCTCCAGCAGATCCACGTGCTTGCGATATCTCTGGACAAGCGCGAAGTCTTCCTCCAGCGTGTTACCCGTCAGGCAGAGGCATATCCCGGAGGGCGGTTTCAGAAGTCGCTCCTGTACACGTAGATATCCCCGAGAGCGCCGTTGGAAAAAACAAGTCTCACGCGGAGTGGGTACTTGGCGTCCTCGAGGTCGAAGAAAAGCGAATCCCCTTTGGCCATGAGCCGACGCGTGGCGGTTCGTTCGATCACTTCGCGCGGCATTCCCATTGCGACTCCGAACATCGGCCGGGCGAATCTCTTGTCACACCGTACTTGCCAGACCCTGTTACGGTACCAGAACAAGTAGAGGTAATCAGGATAGAAAAAAACGACGCTATCCTGCCCGTCATCCTGGCCCCGAAAGGAAAACACCTGCGCCGGCGCTCCGAGCGCATCCAACGCGGACTTCACGTCCAGCCCGATGTAGTGAGTGGGGTCAAAGTTTGGGCTGCTCACGCCTGCGGCGACAGTCGCGTTCGCGGCTGTTGGAGCGGTCGATGTCATGGGGACATTGGCCGCCGCCGGAGCGCTCGCCGCCGTTGGGACGTTCTCGGCAGCTGGGAGGTTCGCCGTTGCTGGGGCATCCGACGCGGAGCCGGTGCCAGTTCCTCCCGTCCCTTGGGCCTCCGCGGGCGCGCCGACGAAGATGCCGACAAGCATCAGCAACCCAGCTGTGACGCACAATCGTCTCATGGTTGGCAGGAGAATAGAAGCTTTTCCCTGACGGGGCAAGTGGCGTCATCTTCTTCGACCGTTGCGTATTCCCAGGTCGCGGAAAAACCGCTACAGTGGGACACCTCGCTATGATAGCTACTGTGGTCAACGCTTGCGCTGTTCTTGTTGGCTCCCTTCTCGGTCTGCTCCTGCGCACGAAGATCAAGGATTCCTTCAAGACCATCGTGCAGATCGGCGCCGGGACATCGTCCCTCATTATCGGGATCAAGATGGCGCTGACGGGCCAGAAGATCGTCTACCTCGCCCTTTCCCTCATCATAGGCGGCATTCTCGGAGAATGGTGGAGGATCGAGAACGGCATCCTCGCCCTCGGGGAAAGGCTCAAACAATTCGCCCCCGCGCGGATGGCGGCGCAGGCGACCGCCGGCGGATCAGTACGCGGAGCTACGGGGGAGACGGCCGCGGCAAACCTCGGCTCGGAGTTCGGCTACGGCTTCCTCAACGCCTCCGTCCTGTTCTGCGTCGGCGCAATGGCGCTCGTAGGTTCCTTCAAGGCCGGCGCTGAAGGCAATTACGAGCTGATTTTCACCAAGTCCGTGATGGACGGCTTCATGGCCATCGTGCTCACGGCAGCCATGGGGATCGGCGTGGGGTTCTCCGCACTCTCGGTGCTCGTCTACCAGGGAATCCTGACAATCGCGGCAGTGTGGCTCGCCCCGTTGGTAAGCGAGACACTCCTCAAGGAGCTCACCGGCGTGGGAGGAGCGCTCGTGATAATGATCGGCATAAACCTGCTGGGGCTGGCCAAGCTGAAGACAGCGAACTTTCTGCCTGCCTTGCTCCTGATCGTCATTTTCGTGGTCGGCGAGGGCTGGTTCAGGGCCGTGCACCTCTTCGGCTGAGCCGCGCCGCTGTTTGGCCAAAAACGGCAGAGCCTCCTTTTCCGGCCTATCCCCACTTGACCAGGCCAGGGAGAAACGGATGCACGAGCGCTTTGTGTGACGGCAGCGCCCTGACCTTGTAGCCCTGCCGGCCAGTCCTGTCGCAGACGATGTCCGCGCAGTACACCGCCATGTCACCGTCGGAGCCGCAGTGCCTCATGGGCAGCCGCCGCGGCTGCTCGATTTCCCCTTCAGAGGACAAGCTTCCGTAGTACAGCTCGACGCCTATCTCGTCTGGCGCCATCCCGGCCAGGTTAACCTTGGCCGCGACAGAGATCTTGTCACCGATCTTAAGAATGGACGCTGACGGAGAGGTCAATTCCTCGATCTCAAGCTCGTCCCAATTAGCCGCGAGCTTCTCCCGGTACGACGCTACCTCGCGGCTAAGGTTGCACCCGTCCGCCCCGAATGCCTGGGCGCTTGCCAAGGCGGGGGCGTAGAAGCGCTGCGTGTATTCCGACAACATCCGGTGCGTGCTGAATCCCTTGCCCACCTCCCGCATGGAAGCCTTCATGCGCTTGATCCATTCCCGCGGGAGGCCGTCCATGCCGCGTGTGTAGAAAAGCGGAATGATCTCCCGTTCCAGCAGGTCATAGAGCGCCTTGCCCTCCACTTCGTCCTGCAGCGCTTGGTCCTCGTACTCCTCCCCCCGGCCGACCGCCCACCCGATCTGAGTGGAGTATGCCTCGTCCCACCAGCCGTCCAAAACGGAGACGTTCAGCGCGCCGTTCATCGCCGCCTTCATGCCGCTGGTCCCGCTGGCCTCCAGGGGCCTCCGCGGAGTGTTCAGCCAGACGTCGCTTCCCGAAACCAGGTAGCGGGAAGTGGTCATGTCGTAATCTTCGAGGAAGACGACGCGACTGGCCACGCGTGGGTTGCTCGCAAAGTGGATGATCTTCTTGATGATTTCTTTGCCCGCCAGGTCGTGCGGATGCGCTTTGCCGGCAAAGATAAGTTGCACCGGCCGCTCCTCGTTCGTCAACAGCCGGATCAGTCTTCCAGGGTCCGAGAGCAGCAGGTCGGCCCGTTTATAGGTGGCGAACCTGCGCGCGAAGCTCAGCGTCAGGGTGTACGGCGACAGGGCGTTGGCTCCCTGAGACAGCTCGGAGTTTGTGACCCCGCGCCGCGCCAGCTGCTGGTTGAGCCTTCCACGGGCAAAGGCGACCATTCGCTCCCGGCGCCTCTCGTGGGTACGCCAGATCTCCTCATCGGAGACTCGGTCAATACGGTCCCAGATCTCGCTGTTGGTGGGCGTGTCGAGGAACTCCGGACCGAAATACCGGTCCAGCAGGTCGACCATGTCGTGCGTAATCCACGACCGGGGGTGAACGCCGTTGGTAATGTGCGTAATGGGCACCTCATCAAGAGTCAACGAAGGCCAGATGTTCCGCCACATGGCCCGTGATACCCGTCCGTGCAGCCTGCTCACGCCGTTGTTATACGCGGACAGGCGCAGGGCGAGCACGGTGAGACAGAACTCCTCGCCGTCATTGCGGGGGTCCTCACGGCCCAGCCCTAGGAAATCCTTCCATCCGAGCCCCAGCTCAGAGGCCATGGAGCCGAAGTATTTCTCCATGAGCGACGGCGCGAAGCGTTCATTTCCCGCGGGCACCGGGGTGTGTGTTGTGAAGACGTTGGTCGCCCATACTGGCTCCCATGCCTGAGTGAAGGACAGCTTCTCTTCGCACATGAGAAGACGGATCCTCTCCAAGCCAAGGAAGGCGGAGTGGCCTTCGTTCATGTGCATGCACTGCGCCGTGATTCCCAGCGCGCGAAGCGCCCGGATTCCGCCGATCCCCAAGAGGATCTCCTGCTGGATTCGCGTCTCCCGGTCTCCTCCGTAGAGGGAGGCGGTGATGGGCCGGAGGTGCGCGGGATTCTCTTCTATATTTGTGTCAAGCAAATAGAGGGAGTTCTTTCCGACCTTAACCTCCCAGATCCATGCCAGCGCTTTTTCTTGCCCCATTTCCACGGAGACGGACAACGGCTCCCCTTTGGCGTCACGACAGAGATTCACCGGCATGTTGTACCAGTCGTTTTCAGGATACGACTCCTGCTGGAAGCCGTCCGGGTTCAGGTACTGCTGGAAATATCCCTGGCGATACAGGAGCCCGACCCCCACCAGCGGAAGGCCGAGGTCCGAGGAGGACTTCAGGTGGTCGCCGGAAAGCATTCCCAACCCGCCCGAGTAGACGGGAAGCGCCACGTCGAGCCCGTACTCCATGGAGAAATACGCGATAGATCGATCCGCAGGGCCCTTGTACCATCTCTCCGCTGTGTTGTATCTCAGGAACTTCGCGTAGACAACATCCAGTGCGGCAAGGAAGGAGTCGTCAGCTGCCGCAGCCTCCAGCCGCGCCTGTGAAACGAGGCCGAGCATCCGCACGGGGTTCATACGCGAGGCCATCCAGGCGTCGTAGTCGATGCGCATGAAAAGCATGATTGCCTCGTAGTTCCAGCTTATCCAGAGGTTGTGCGCGAGCTCTTCAAGGGGCTGCAGTCGGATCGGAATGTTCGGCTTGATCATGAAGGTCAAAAGTCCCATTCGTGTGGCTCCTCCGAAGCCAAGAGATTAGTAAAAATGCGCCCTGGTGTACAGGGTAGGTGATTCGAGCTACAGTCAAGCGATGGGCGTATTCAAATCCTATGACATCCGCGGCATATTCGGAAAAGAATGGGACGCCGCCACGGTCTATCGCATTGGGCTGCGCCTCCCGGCGTTGCTCAGCGCCAGGCGAATCGGCGTCGGACGCGACGTGCGGCTTTCCTCCCGGGAGATCTTCGACAATCTGGCGCGCGGCATCACGGAAGCCGGCGCTGACGTAGAGGACATTGGGTTGTGCGACACGCCGGCCGTGTATTTCGCCACCGCCTTCTACGGCCTCGACGGAAGCGTCATGATCACCGCATCACATAACCCTCCCGAATACAATGGAATGAAGGTGTCACGACGAGAGGCCGTCCCTGTGGGGTTCGATACCGGCCTGGCGGATCTGGAGAAATCCCTTTCACAGCCGGACCCGCCGCATGCGCCAAGGGGTCCGGGAGCCATCAAATCGCTCGACATCCGCAAGGACTACCTTTCGCACCTTCTACGGTTCCGCTCAGATCTGGCGGGTCTGCGCGTCGTCATCGACTGCTCGAACGGCATGGCAGGTTTTTTTCTCCGTGACGTGCTTGCCCCCACGGGAGGCGACTTCCGCTATATATTCGACGAGCCTGACGGCCGATTTCCCAATCACGCCCCCAATCCCCTCGAGGAAAAGAACCTCCAAGCCTTGAAAGAGGAGGTCGTCCAACAGCGAGCCGCGCTTGGCATTTGCTTCGACGGGGATGCCGACCGCGTGATGTTCGTCGATGAGGTTGGCCGGTTCGTATCCCCGGACTTTATCATCGGAATGCTCGGGCAATACTACTTTCGCGAGTACCCCGAGAGGCTTGCCGGCGGATCACGAGTGGTCACCTACGACGTGCGAAGCTCGCGCGCGGTCGTGGAGTTCCTGCGGGATCTCGGAGCCGAGCCGCGGATCTGCAAGGTTGGGCACTCCTATGCCAAGAAGCTTCTTCGGGAAACCCAGGGCATCCTCGGCGGAGAGTTGGCCGGCCACTACTATTTCCGGGAGAACTATTTCTGCGATTCGGGGATGATCGCGGCACAAATCGTACTGGAAGTCCTCGCCCGCGCTGCGCGCCCATTTTCGAAGCTGCTGGAGGAAATCAGGAAGTATTTCTTTTCCGGTGAGATCAACTTCACGGTTCGCAACGGGCGCGCGATACTGGAAAAAGTAAGCAAGGACTATTCCGCCGGCGTCCTCACGGACCTCGACGGGATCAGGATCGATTTCCCCGACTGGTGGTTCAACCTCCGGGTATCCAACACCGAGCCGCTCCTCCGTCTTGTGGTCGAGGCGACCACAGAGGATGCGCTGAAAGTGAAGACGGCCGAGCTGACGGAAAAGATAAAGCGCTACTCAGCTGGGTGAGTTCCCAGGGCCCCGCAGTTTCTTCGATGCCTCTCACAATAGCGGCCAGAGGCCGTTCTTAGCGAGGCGGGATTACCAGCTGCCAACCCGGGAGGATCAGGTCCGGGTTCTGGATCAGCTTGCGGTTGCGGCGCCAGATCTTAGGCCATTGGTAGGGGTCCCCGTAGATCTCGTTGTATTCAGCAATGCGCCAGAGGCAGTCGCGTCTGTCGGGAATGAGGCGTACGGTATAGACCCCTTTGACCGCGTACGAGGTGTAGATGTCGATGTACCGCTGAGCCTCGTCGAAGTAGTCCTGGGCTTTCGTATAGTTCCCGGCAAGGTTCTCTTTCAGCCCGAGGGTCCACAGCTGACGGGCTTGGTTCAGGAGATCTTCCGCGCTCTCATCCGCGAGCACGACGGTCCTGTCTCCGGTCGGCATGACCATGGATTGGTTGCCCGGGGCCGTGCCTTTGTTCTGCTCCTCTTCCTTCTGCATCTGATCGACTTCCTTCTGGAAGTCATCCTCCGACCAGTTCTTCGGCTGGACTACCGTGCCGTCTTCCGTGACGACGGTAAGCTCCGAGGCTTCCTCCAACGCCTTCATGACTTGCGCCTGTTTTTGCTGTGCTTTCTGCTTTTCATCTGCCGTCTGTGCGTCGCGCGCGGCCTTGGCAATTCTCAAGACCTCCCCGGCGGCTTCCAGCGCGGCGCCGAAGCTTTCCTCAGCCTGACCGAGCTTGTATTCTTGCTGGGCTTGCAAACCTTGGAGATACATACCTGTGACCTTGTCCTTTTGCGCCGGAGCGTAGGAGTAGGCGTTCGTGGATTCAGCTTCTTTCATGTCCTGCTCGAGCGCGTACCGGAGCCTTTCCAACGCATCCAGCCGGATTTCCAGACTGTCTCGAAGCGTCGCCATCTCATGCAGCGATTGCCACGCGCATGAACGCGCGGCGGAATAGTTCTTACTATTGTAGAGTTCGGTTGCCTCCTGGATTCCGGCCGTGGCGGACTGGAACTGATCGGGGGCGTATTTGTCAGCTTCTAAGTCCAGCAGTTTCTGCTTCAAAGCGGCCATTCGGGCGCCAAGGTCGTCCGCGGCCTTGGCAACGGAATTATCGAAAGAGAAGTCCGCCTTGGCTTTGGCTTCTGCGAGCTGTTCATGCGTCGTGGCGGGGTCAGTTGTCCGCGTGGCGAGAGCGGAATCCAGGAGGCGCCGGGCTGCGTCGAAGTTGTCAGGGTCGTAATAGTCCGCGTCCACTTCCCGTGCACGTGCGATTGCGTTCTGCACTGCCGACACTTCGTCATCCGTCACAGGCTCCACTGTCTTTCCCATCGGTACGACCTGCGCGGTCTTTATTGTGAATGTGGCACCTGCTACCTCGGAATCCTTGAAACCCTTTTTTGTCGCGATGGCCTTGATGGTTGTGGTCGAAGAAACGGAAATGGGGTCCGAGTACAGCCTGCCCGCGGTTGCGGTGGGCTCGGAAGAATCGGTTGTGTAACGGATCTCAGCCCCTTCGGTCGACGTCGCGATGGTCACGCTCTGCGAGGTGGCGTACGTTCCTTCCGCTGGGCTGAAGGTCGGTGTGGCCACTGCGTTCTCCGGGGGCTTTGGCGTGGACGAACATGCGACGAGCAGGACGGCAAACCCGGCTATAACGATTAGCCGAAGGCAAGGTGACATTTTCCGCCTCCTCGACAAGCGCCATCCCGCGGTACAAGGTCGGTGCAGCGGAGCGGCACAATATCGCCTCCGTTTAGTCTACCAGCGTGCATACCGGGTTGTCAACTCGAACGGGTTGTGAGTAAGATAGCCAGGATTGGCTTTCGTTCGACGAGGAGGCGTTACATGAGAAACAAGTTCGTCGTCTTCGCCCTCCTATTCGTTTCCGCTACCGGAGCGCTTTGGGGCCAATTCTGGAAAAACTACACTGAGAAGGACCGCCAAGCCGTCGCACAGGCCTACTGGCTTGCAGGCAAGCAGTACCAGGCAATCGGAAAAGCAGACAAAGGCAAAGAGTTCATGCAGCTTGCCCGGACAATCGACCCGCAGCTTGACCCCTCCGCCCTCAAGGAGGAGTCAGTGCCGTCGACGGCCGAGCTTCTCGCGCGCGGAAATGCCTCTACAATCGGAGGGGGCACTGCGGAAGTACCGGTGCAATCCCTCAACTCCTTCTTCCTCAGGTTCCTTGGCTCCCTCTTGGACAAAGACTCAGCGGCGGCTTCCGGCTTTCTGGACGGTTCCGTGTACCTTTCGAAGCATGCGCAGGAAATCTCGCGCTCGGAAGCAAGAACCGCGCTCGAAAGATTTTTCGCCTCCGCGCCTCTTGCCGGCAAAACGCCGTCAGACCTTTACAGCCTCAACAGCGTGATCGTTTCTCGCGCCTCGCCCACGATGAGAGCGGCCTGGGGTGATGCATACGCGCTGCGCGTAGATGCAAACGTCGACTATTCCCAGTACTTCGACTTCTGGGAAATCAAGCAGCAGTACCTCGTCCATAACGAGGGCGGAGAATGGCACATATTCGCCATTGGGCAGGCGGAGCCCCCGCTAACGTGGAAGCCTCAAGAAGCCGGGCCTGTCACAAACATCCAGCCTGTTTCGAGCGACACGGCCGCCCAGGCAAGCAAGGGCGTTGTGGATGCTTTCAGCGCCTGCCTCGCTGAAGTTCTAAGAAGGGATGCTGACGGCGCGATGCGTTCCATGAGCAGCAATGTCACTTTCCTTCGCCTGCGTCAGACGGTAACGAGCGAGGAGCTGAAGATGTCCCTCGAAGGATCTTTCGATAATGCCGATTTCGGTTCCGCCCAGGTCGCGGACGCCGTCGACTTGAACAGCGTCTTCGTCGAGCAAACGCAAAGCCCGGTGCCCGGAGTGAGCGCTCCCGTTTATTCACTCAGCATCCGGGCGAAAATGGACCTGTCGAAGGCCCTGCCTTTCTGGTCTACCTACCAGCGTTACTACTTCGTGAACGACAACGGGCAGTGGAAAATTTTCGCGCTGCTCTAGCGGCCCGCTGTCATCACGGAGCGATTTTTTCGCGGGAAGCCCCCCGCTTGCTTGAAAAAAAGACCGGCCCCTTGGCCGGTCTTTTTTTTTGCTGCTCCGCTTTCTAGAAAATGGCTTTCTCCGTCTCCAGATCAAAGAAGTGGATCTTCTGAAGATCAGGCTTGAGATTCGCAGCATCTCCCACATGGAAACTGAACCGGGGAGGAACGCGGGCGACGATCTGGTTGTTCGGCGTGCTCACCCAAAGGTGGATTTCGGCGCCCAGGGGCTCTATGACTTCCACTTTGGTGGGGATATTGTTATTGCTGTCGGGCGACTCCGTGTACACGAGGTCTTCCGGCCGGATCCCGAAGATAGCGTCCTTGCTGGCGTAGTTGCGAAGCGTCTCTGCCTGCTGCGGTAGAAGCTGCATTCGAAAGCTTCCTTCGTCCGCGTACATATTTCCGCCTTCGGGCTTCAGGCTGACTTTGAGGAAGTTCATGGGAGGCGAGCCGATGAAGCCCGCGACGAACCTGTTGACGGGCGTGTTGTACAGCCCCAGCGGCGTTCCGATCTGCTGGATGATTCCATCCTTCAGCACCACGATGCGATCCCCCATAGTCATGGCTTCCACTTGGTCGTGGGTGACGTAGATCATGGTGGCTTGAAGCCTGTGGTGAAGCGCTGACAGCTCTGCCCTCATTTGCACGCGCAGCTTCGCGTCCAGGTTGGACAAGGGTTCATCAAAGAGGAACACCTTAGGCTTCCGTACGATGGCGCGGCCCACGGCAACGCGCTGCCTCTGACCGCCGGACAAAGCCTTCGGCTTGCGGTCAAGCAACTCCTCGATGTCCAGGATCTGCGCCGCCTCGTGTACGCGCGAGTTGATCTCTGCCCTAGGGTATTTGCGGATCTTGAGACCGAACGCCATGTTGTCGTAGACGGTCATGTGCGGGTACAACGCGTAGTTCTGGAACACCATGGCGATATCCCTGTCCTTGGGTGCCACGTCGTTCATAAGCTTTCCGTCGATGTACAGCTCGCCGGAGGAGATTTCCTCCAAGCCTGCCACCATGCGCAAGGTAGTCGTTTTGCCGCAGCCCGAAGGACCGACAAGAACGACGAACTCTTTGTCGTTGATGGTCAGGTTGGCGCTGTCGACCGCCTTCACCCCTCCCTCGTAGACCTTTGAGATGTTTCGCAACTCTACTGTCGCCATTGACAACCTCCCGGTAGGATTATTCTATCGAAACAGATGATAAATGACCCCCGCCGGTGTTGTCAATGAATATTTGGCGGAATTGACCTTTGCGTGTCAATAAAATCCTGTTAGCAAGGCCTTGCGAGTCCCGCTGGCCTCACTTTTTCATACCCTTCACCCACTCGTCCAGCATCTTCTCCAGGGTCTGGTCCTCGGCTCCCGAAGCGCTCTGGTGGATCCACGGCCTGACTACCTGGTCCCGTACCGCCAGCCAGTTATCCGGAAGTGTCTCCGGGAAGGCCAGGATGGCCTCCGATGGAATTCGGCCAAGGAGAAACGGGTATCTCTGGGGCAATTCCCTCTCGTTGATGGTTTTGAGAGCCGAGAATCCGTTGGTCACCCCAAAAACCCCAATTCTTCTCGACTGGTTGACATCCAGCAGCGACCGTTGGACGGAAGCGTTGGAAAACCACTCAAGGAACGCCCTGGCGCCCCGCTTGTTCCTCGAAGACCTCAAGACGCCCCCAAACAAGACGTCGGTGTCCACGGGTATCAAGTTTCCCTGCGCCAGCCAGCGAAAGTCCAGGTCTCTTCTTTTCTCCTCAGGGAGAGAAAAGTAGTTCGTAAACGACGCTAAAGCGAAGAGGATCTTCCGCCCCGCCACGAGCTTGTACCAGGGTTGCACGTGATAACGGGAGAAAAAGGCATCATCTGCCGATGCCCCTCCATTTACTTCTGCAAGCCATGACCTCGCAAAGTCGACGGTTTTTGCCAGTCCGTCCTGGTCCCAAGCGGGTAGTCCGTTTCTTCCCGGGCGAAACCGCGCGCCGAAAAGTAGCGCGGCGTCATCGATGAAATCCTCGTTCCAGAAAGGTGAAAATCCCATTGCGGTGAAGCCGCCTGATTTGGCAGGGGTGTTGAATGCCCGCGAAAGGGACTGAAGCGTATCAAGCGGCATGAACATGCTGGAAAGCTCAGCCTGCATAGCGGGCTTGAAGAACACCACCGCGGGAAGACTGAAGGACATCGGGACGAGAACGATCCGGTTGTCGCGGGAGCCCATAGAGAGCAGGCCCGCATAGAACACTGATGGGTCGATTCCCCCCGGCTTCACGAGGTCTCCCAGGGAGTCGAACCGGTCCAGCACTGCGGGGCTGGGAAGCCACTCTCCCACCACGAGGTCCGCCTGGACGCCGTCGAGCACGGACTGGAAAGGCGTCTCGCGCCAGGCGAGCTCGACCCGCACGTCGGATTGCAACGCGTTGAAGCGGTCCACGTACGCAGCCATCTCCGCCCTGTCTGTGACCATCCTCACGCCCGGTTCGGTGATGAGGCCGCATCCCGCAAGAAAGACACAGACCGCCGCAACAACCCCAGCGCGCCGCAATGTGTTCATGTGGCGAAACTGTAGGGACGAGAGCCGGCGTTGTCAACAAGCGCCTTTCCTTGCTACGCTGCGTGCAGGACAGCGTTCGTGATCGAGCCTCCGTACCTCACCTATGCCAACTACCTGCGCCAGCGCCACGGGTGCACCGTGTACCGGGTTGCCGTGGATGCCGGTTTCTCGTGTCCGAACAGGAAAGCCGGTCGCTCCTCGGGAGGCTGTAGTTACTGCGCGGTCGACGGGTCCCGGGCGCCCTACCTGAACGTGCGCGGTGCCATGGTGCCGGGCTGCGACGCTCAGGGCGCGGGTCCCGGCAGCAGGGGAAGCCTGGCCGCCCAGGTGAGCACGGGAATCGCGTTCCTCTCGAAGCGGTACGCGGCGCAGGCCTTCATCCTCTTTTTCCAGGCTTATTCGAACACAAACGCCCCGGTGGCCGAGCTCGCGCGAATCTACGATGCCGGCCTTTCCCTTGCCCCTTTTCGTGGGCTGAATGTGGCCACGCGTCCTGATTGTATCGATGAAGAGAAGGCCAGGCTTCTGGCGTCTTATCGCGAGCGCGGACTGGAGGTTTGGGTGGAGCTTGGGCTGCAGACCGCCAACGACGAGACGCTGCGGCGCATAGGGCGGGGCCACACCTCACGGGATTTCGAGCGCGCTTTTTCGATGCTGAAATGCAACGGGCTGAAAGTCGCCGCTCATCTCATCTTCGGCCTGCCGCACGAGGACTGGTCGGACATCATGCGCACGGTGGATTTTGTCGCGGGGCTCGCCGTGGACGGCGTCAAGATCCACAATCTTCTGATACCCCGAGGCACAACGCTTGCCCGCCAACATCTCATGGGAGAAGTCACGACTCCGGGACCAGAGCGATATCTCGAATACACCATCGGTGCAATCGAGCGGCTTCCCGCAAGCACCGCGATCATGCGGATCACTTGTGACGCGCTGCCGGCTGACGTGATAAGCCCCCGTATGTTCTGGTCTAAAGCGAGCTTTACATCGCGCCTCATGGAAAAGATGCATGCCCGGGGCGCCCGGCAAGGACGGCTCTTCGCTGAAATCGCTTGACCTCGCTCCACCCATCAGGTACGCTTTGATGGAGAGGGGCTTGCGTGAACATCAAGGATCCTGAGATTTTCAAGATCATCGAGCACATCGGCGATCATTACCAGAACAACATTTCCAATAGATTTATCCGCAAGGTCCTCGTCCTCCTCGATCTGCCTCAATCCGAGTGGGACCGCCTGGACAGCCTGACCACGAAATCCGAGTACTACAAGAACCAGGGGTTTCAGTTCGAAGAGTTGTACGAGATGGTCGTTGCGGCGGCCCATTTCATATACCAGGCCCGCACCAAAATGCTTCCCAACCTCAAGAGCATCATCGCCCAGGGAGGGACGGACGCGGACAAGGTTCTCAGGGAAATGGCGGCACAGAACTTCCCCCTTAACCTGGGAATCCTTTCCGACCAAATCAATGAGCTGTACATGAAGACCACGAGCCTGGACCGCGAGGCGCATGACAAAAAGCGCCCGGTGTACGAACGGATTCCCGAGCTGAAGGATATCGGCCGATTCCTTGTAAACTCCTAGCTACAAGACTCTTTCCGCCGTCCTGTAGATCACCTCGAACACTTCCTCAAGCTTGTCCAGATCCAGCTGTGAGAAAGCCACGCGGAGGCACTTTTCGTTCACGGCGATCGTGCCCACACCCTCGTCCATGAGAAGCGCCGTGCGGAGCTTTTCCGCGTCTCCACGCTTGAGCTGGAAACTCATGAAGTATCCCGAGTTGAAAGGGAACGGCTGAATGGCTTTGCTCGCCCGGTCGGCAACGATAGATTTCACTTTCAGATAGCGCTGGCGAAGAAGAGCCCCGGCTTCATCCTTTTCCTTCTGGCGCGCCGGGTTCGCGATGGCGCGAAGAATCAAGTTCTGTGCCAGGACGCTCGAATTGGAGACCGTGGAGCGGACCGCGCCCATGAGCTTGCTCGTGAGCGCGTCGTACTGTTCTTGAGCGAGGCCTTTGGCGCCGAGGCTAATGAACGCAGTACGGAATCCCCAGGTGAGGTCTTCCTTCGTGGAGCCGTCCACTTTGGCCGCCAGCACGTTTTCATGCAGACCGCACAGCCGGGCGAACAGGGACTGCGGGTAGATATCGGGCTCGTAAAAGAGGCCGAAGTACGCATCGTCGGTGATGACGAGGCACCGCGTTCCGGAGGCGGCCAGATCCCCAATGATCGAAACCACGGCGTCCGCTTCATTCTTCGTGAGGGAGTAACCAGTAGGATTGTTGGGGAAGTTCAACAGAAGAATGACCTTCTTCTTCCCGGCCGCGGCGCGCAGCGCTGCTTGAAGACCGTCGGAATTGAACCCTCCTCGCTGAGAGTAAAAGGGAAAAGTTCGAATGGCGGCCTCCCGCCTCGTCTCGAATATCAAGGGGTAATTATCCCAGAACAAGTCCGGGATCACTAGCGTATCCGCCAGCCCGGCAAAAAGGTCCGCGAGAGTCGAAATGCCCGCCGTGAGCCCCGGCACCACCAGAGGAAGGGAGAAAGGAGTATTGCCGATGTCCGGGTTCTTCTGAATGATCTCTTTCTTCCAGGCTTCCCTGAGCTTCTCCACCCCCTGCGTCGGCGCGTACGGAAAGATCTCTTCAGGATCCAGATCAGGGATAAGGGAACGGATTGCCTGAAGGTATACGGGCTTGCCTTCCCGCAGCGCCATTCCGATGGTGGCATTTGCCCGCTTGGCGTGTTTTTTCGCTTCGGCTGACTGCGCCACGATGCCACGGGGGAAATAGATGCGTCTTCCCAAGTCTGAGAGGAGGGCGCCCGCGACGCTCCCTTCGAGGAGCGAATTCAACTCCTGTGCCAGAGAGTTCATGACCTGTTTATAAAGACCAACGCAGTAGTTGTCAACGCGATCTATCGGGGCCGTCCGCCGCGATAGGGTTGACCTCCGAGCGAAAGCACACTACATTTTCGTATCTTTTTAGGTGATCGCGCTACAATTCCGTAGGTTTCCAAGGAGATCCCATGTCCGGAGAGAGGAGACGCCCGTTGGAGGCGAACGGAGGGCCGGGAGAGCTCTCGATGCTTTTTGAGATCAGCCAGATCCTGGATTCAAGCCTCGATCTGCGCACGGTCGTCGAGCCCGTCCTGGAAACCCTTACGCGGTCACTGGGCATGAAGTTCGCCACCCTTACCCTTTTGAACAGGCAGACGGGAGAGATCGCCATCGAGTCCGCGTACGGTCTGTCCGTGACGCAGAAGCGAAAGGGACGCTACAAACTGGGGGAAGGGATCACCGGCAAGGTGATCCAGACGGGCAAGGCCTCGATCGTTCCGAGGATATCCGAAGAGCCGCAGTTCCTCGATCGCACCGGCGCGCGGCGAGCGCGCGAGGGAGAGGACCTTTCGTTCATCTGCGTTCCCATCAAGATGGGAAGAGAGGTGGTAGGAGCCTTGAGCGCGGACAGGCCGGTGGCGGCGCTCTCCTACCTCCAAGAGGAAGCTCGAATCCTCTCCATAATTGCTTCCCTGATCGCGCAGGCCGTTCGGCTGCGCCAGTCCGCGCAGGAGGAGCGGGAGCGGCTCGTGCTGGAGAACTTGCGCCTGCAGGACGAACTGAAGGACAAATACCGACCGTCGAACATCATCGGCAACTCGAAGGCCATGCAAAGCGTCTACCAGCTCATCGGACAGGTCTCGGCAAGCGACACCACGGTGCTCCTGCGCGGAGAAAGCGGCACCGGCAAGGAGCTAGTGGCGCATGCCATCCACTACGCGAGCCGGCGCGCGCCCCGCCCGTTCGTCAAGGTGAATTGCGCCGCGTTGCCCGAGGGAGTGATCGAGAGCGAGCTGTTCGGTCATGAAAAGGGGGCCTTCACGGGCGCCGTTGCAGCCCGCAAAGGTCGCTTCGAGCTAGCCCAGGGTGGCACGCTTTTCCTGGACGAAATCGGGGACCTTTCGCCTGCCATGCAAATAAAGCTTCTCAGGGTCCTGCAGGAACGCGAGTTTGAACGGGTCGGTGGAACCCTGACCATCAAGACGGACGTCCGCCTGATAGCTGCTACGAACAGGGACTTGGAAAAGCTAATAGAGTCCGAGCAGTTCCGACAGGACTTGTACTATCGGCTCAACGTCTTCCCCATCCACATCCCTCCTCTACGGGAACGACGCACCGACATACTCCTGCTGGCGGACTATTTCGTGGAACGCTACAGCAGACAGAACCACAAAAACGTAATCCGCATTTCCACGCCCGCTATCGACATGCTGATGGCCTACCACTGGCCCGGCAACGTTCGGGAGCTGGAGAACTGCATCGAACGGGCGGTCCTCCTTAGCGATGACGAGGTGATCCACGGTCACCACCTCCCGCCTTCGCTCCAGACAGCGGAATCAAGCGGCACGGTTCCTCGGGGCACCCTTGCAGCAGCGCTGGAGACTGTGGAGAAGGAGCTGTTGATGGAAGCGCTGAAGTCATCACGAGGAAACATGGCGGCCGCGGCCGCTTCCCTAGGAATCACCGAACGCATTATGGGTCTTCGCGTACACAGATACCAGATCGAGCCTAAGAGATTCAGAAGCTAAATCCTTGGCACGGTAATTGCTGCTGTGTCTGCATTAATTCTTCAATTCAACAGAGGAGGAATCGATGCAGTCACCCATCAACTCCGGCGACACAGCGTGGGTGCTCGTATCCACCGCGCTAGTGTTGCTCATGACAGCGCCGGGGCTCGCCCTGTTCTACGGCGGCCTTGTTCGGCGGAAGAACGTCCTATCCACCATGATGCAATCTTTCTTCATCCTGTGTCTCATCAGCATCCAATGGGTCCTCTGGGGCTACAGCGTTGCGTTCGGACCCGACGTTGGACACCTGGTCGGAAACCTGTCTTGGCTGGGGCTCAACGGAGTTGGCCTGACCCCGAACCCCGACTACGCGCCCACCATCCCGCATCAGCTCTACATGCTGTTCCAGATGATGTTCGCCGTTATCACGCCGGCTCTCATCACCGGGTCCTACGCAGAGAGAATCAAGTTCTCAACGTTCGTGGTGTTCACCCTCGCATGGGCCACTCTCGTGTATGATCCTATTGCCCACTGGGTGTGGTCCAAGGACGGATGGCTCCACAATCTCGGCGCCCTGGACTTCGCGGGAGGGACAGTTGTGCACATGTCATCGGGTATCTCGGCACTGGTCGTGGCCCTGATCATTGGCAGGAGGACCGGCTTCCCACGAATTACCCCTGCACCGCACAACATGACGTACACACTTCTTGGCGCGGCGCTGCTATGGTTCGGCTGGTTCGGTTTCAACGCAGGAAGCGCGCTCCAGGCGAACGGGCTCGCCGTATCGGCGTTTGTTAACACGAACACGGCAACGGCGGCCGCGGCAATCGGATGGGTGGTAATCGACTGGTTTGTCACAAAAAGGCCAACGGTCCTCGGGGCCGCAACCGGAGCGGTGGCG
>Ga0326727_10013469_pt1 | contig 18197 bp, 9 predicted proteins | sample MB2enrmetagenome_FD_207643 | JGI IMG/M metagenome (GOLD analysis project Ga0326727, IMG submission 207643) | Lab enriched peat soil microbial communities from McLean, Ithaca, NY, United States - MB29MY | ecosystem: Environmental > Terrestrial > Soil > Wetlands > Peat | place: USA: New York...
CATACTGGGGTATAAGGCCCTGATCTTTTTGAAGCAGGGTAAGCAGAAGGAAGGGATGGATGCCTTAGCCGACTATATCCAAACCTACCAGAAAGAATACGCCCCCCAGAACGTCCGAGAGGTCAGATCGATGTGGCGCACGAAGAACATCGACCCCTCCGCCCTCCAGCAGCTCATAGACGAAGAGATTTGGGTCTACGAAAGCGACATAGAGCAGTTCCGCAGGTCGGGCACGGGCTGGTTTGCAGCCAAGTACGGGGTTACGACGCCTCCGACCAGGTAAGGCCGAGGCGATGCACGTTTCGCGCAGGCTCGATCAATGGATCGGGCTGCGCACCATCGTGAGCGCCGGATCAGGGGAGCCCGATAGCCTGCCGAATAGATGCTTGAGGAGGTCCGTCGTCTGCGGGCCGGGTTCGTCCTGATCTTCTTCTCTTCCTGCCCTGCCATCTAAAAAAGACTGTCCATGCCTTTCGTGGTCGCACATAATGCTCTAATGGTGCACCGAAGTCACAGGAGATATTTGGCGCACCCGCTCCGGCTCCGCCAACGAAATTTTACTGTTGCGCTCAAACCCCTAAGAGGAGTAGGATGTCTTCAAGCTGGCGTAAGCAAGCTGGGCCTTGAGACGCCTGGCGTCCGCGGGGCGACCGTTACGGCGCCGCCGGGCCTCGCACCGGGTCGGGAGGGGAATATTTTCGTGTGAATGCGAAGGCTGGGATCTTGAAGTCCGGGACCATTCAGCCGTTACCATTACAGGAAAAAAGGGGGGGGTTCGATGAAGAGAGTGCTCATAGCCACGGTGGTCCTGGCCTTTGTCCTCGGCGCCTTCTGCGTCTTTGCGGCCGGGATAGAGCGGCTGTCCATTGCCACGGGTGGGACAGGGGGCGTCTACTACCCCATGGGCGGCGGTATGGCGGCCGCCATATCCAAGTACATCCCGAATACGGAGGCGACTGCGGAGGTGACGGCGGCGTCCGTCGATAGCTGCATCCTCGTCGGAAGGAAGAAGGCGGACCTTGCCTTCTCTATGGCCGATACGGCCTGGGACGCTTACAACGGCATAGGGAAGCCCTTCCCCCAGAAGGTGCCCCTGCGCACTATCCTCGCCCTCTACCCGAACAATATGCACGTCGTAGCCCTTGAAGGCAAGGGCATAGAGAAGGTGGCGGACCTGAAAGGCAAGAGGGTCTCCACGGGCGCGCCGGGGAGCGGCACGGAAGTCATGGGCCTGCGCCTCCTGGAAGCGGCCGGGCTCAACCCGGATAAAGACCTCAGGCGCGATAAGCTGAGCGTGGCGGAGTCGGCCGGCGCCCTGAAGGACGGGAAGATCGATGCCTTCCTCTGGGTGGGTGGCGTCCCCACCGCCGCAGTCCTCGACCTTGCCGCAACGCCCGGCGTAAAGATGAAGCTCCTCCCCCAGGGCGACCTGGTGGCGAAGATGAGGGAGAAATACGGTCCCATCTACGCCACGGGCAACATACCTGCCAGGACCTACCCCGGCCAGCTGAAGGACTGCTCCATAGCTACCGTGTGGAATATATTCGTCTGCCACGAGGCCTTTCCGGAAAACATAGCCTACAATGTGACGAAGGTCCTCATCGAGCACCAGCGGGAGATCGCGGCCGTCCACAAGGACGCGAGCTTCATCACGCTCAGGAACCAGACGCTTGGCGGGTCGCCCATCCCCTTCCACCCCGGAGCCCTGCATTACTTGAGGGAGAAGGGGCTGAAGGTCAAATAGGGACGAAGGGGATGCCATGGCAGACATAAAGGACCGGGAAGGCGAGGTCGTCGTAAGCGAAGAGGCCCTGAGAGAGGCCGAGAAGTACGTCGAAGAAGAGGAGGGCCCTACCAGGAGGCTCTCCGGCTGGCTCGACAAGTTCGTCACGTGGGTAGCCGTTGCTTCGACCCTTTTCCATCTCTACGCGGCCGTGGGCGTCGTCATCACGCAGATGCTCCGGGGCATCCATGTGGGCATCATCCTCTTCCTCACCTTCCTGGTCTTCCCGCTCAGAAAGGGGGCCAAGGGGCGCGTCCTCTGGTACGACGCGGTGCTGGCCCTCCTCGGGCTGGCGGTCATTGTCTACATGCTCGTCCAGTTCGACGACTTCATTTACAGGGCGGTCGTCCCGACTTTATGGGATAAGGTTTTCGGCATCATCCTGATCGTGCTCATCCTTGAAGCCTCCCGGAGGACGACGGGCCTGATCATGCCGGGCGTCGTCCTTATTTTTCTCGTTTACGCCTTCGTCGGCCCGTGGCTCCCCCCGCCCTGGACCCACAGGGGCTACGACTTAGACCGTGTGATCGGCCACATGTACATGACGCTGGAGGGCATCTTCGGCGTCCCCATCGACGTGTCGGCCACCTTCATCATCCTGTTTACCATCTACGGGGCCATCCTGGAATATTCGGGGGCGGGCAGGTTTTTCATCGATTTCTCCTTCGCGGCCATGGGGGGAAAGCCGACGAGCGCCGGCCGGACGGTGACGCTGGCCTCTTTCCTCTTGGGCGGCCCTTCCGGAAGCGGCGTAGCAACGACCGTGACCCTCGGGTCCGTGGCCTACCCCATGCTGGCGAAGGCGGGCTACTCGAAGGACGCGGCCGGCGGTCTGCTGTCGGCCGGCGGGATCGGGGCCATACTCTCGCCGCCGACCCTCGGCGCAGCGGCCTTTCTCATCGCCGAGTTCCTGAAGATCTCCTACCTCGACGTCATAGTCATGGCCGTGGTGCCTACTCTGCTGTACTATTGGTCAATCGTCCTGATGGTGGAGTTCGACGCGAAGAAGCACGGCGTCAAGGAAATATCCGTTGACAGGTCTTACTCGCTCGGCAGATTGACTAAGCTCTACGGCTTCCACTTCGTCTCCCTCGTCGCCATCGTGGTCATAATGGTGATCGGCTATACGCCCATATACGCCGTATTCTGGGCCACGGTCATCGCCTTTGCCGTAAGCTTCATCAGGAAGGACACGGCGCTCCGGTGGAGCAAGCTGATCCCGGCCTTGCGGGCGGGGACGCTCGGCATCCTGGGCGTTGCCTCTACGTGCGCGGCTGCGGGGATCATCGTGGGCGCCGTGAGCCTCACCGGCCTGGGACTCAAGTTCAGCTCCATCATCCTTGCCTACGCCGGCCACAGCCTCTTCCTCACGGCGGTCTATTCGGCCTGCATAGTCTGGATCATCGGCCTTGCCGTACCCGTCACCGCGTCCTATATAATCGCGGCGGTCATTACCGCCCCTGCCCTCATTACGCTGGGCGTGCCCGATTTTGCCGCCCATATGTTCATCTTCTACTATGCGCTCCTCTCAGAGGTATCTCCCCCTACGGCGCTCTCCTGTTTCGCCGCGGCGGCCCTCACGGGCGGGAACCCCTACAAAACGACCATGATGGCCTGGAAGTACACGCTGCCCGCGTTTCTGTTCCCCTTTACATTCGTCCTCGACCCGAGCGGCATAGGGCTGCTCCTAAAAGGGCCGGTCCCCAACATGCTTTGGGTAATCTTTACGGCCTTCGCAGGCATCTTCTGCCTTGCCGCGGGCGTGGACGGCTGGTACTTCAAGAAGGCGAACCTGGTCGAGAGGGTGATACTCATAATTGCCGGGCTCGCCCTCGTCTATCCTTCCCCCGTGGGGGACGCCATCGGCTTCGCCCTGCTGGCCCTGGCCACCCTTTCACAGAAGGTCATAAGGAGAGAGTCGGTAGAGACCGTCGGCATCTCTTGAAGCGGGTCAAAAGATAAATCAGTTGTGAATAGGTAGGCCGACAGGATACTTAAAGAGGCTTTTTTTTCTTCTTATTTGCCGGTATCGCTGGGTGCCTATTTGATGCCTTTTTCTGCGTCTTCCAGTTCTTCCTTGCGCCGCCAGTAGCCGTGTTTTTCGATGAGGCGGCGTGCCTCCGCGAGATCGGCCTGCGGGGACTTCCAGGGATACGGGTCTTCACGGAAGAAAAGGCGTGCCCGGTACAGGTGAATATCCGCCATGTGCAGCGGCATGGGGCCGCGCTCGGCGACCTCCCAGGCTTCGTCCAGGTCGCTTTGGGCACTCTCCGGCCCTGTGCGGCGGCCGGTGAGACTCCGGAGCCAGGCGCGGGTGAGGAGGCCGAGGGGGAGGTACTGCTGGTGGCCAGCGTGACGCAGGCCATCCACGGCGAGGTCAACGTGGGAAAAGGCGGGATTATGGGGTCGGAAGTCGGTATTCTCCAGAATGGCGCAATAGAGCGCGGCGCGGCCCATGGTGAGGTGGTCGAGGGCGATGTCGAGGAGCCAGCCACGTTCGGAGACCCATTTGAGCGTCTGCGTCGCCCGCTCAGACACAGCCCTGCATGCGGCCAATAAGTTTTTCTTTTTCCTTCGTCCTTCTACCTTTCCTGCTTCCCGCTCTGCCTCCATTAGGAGCAAGTCGCAATACTGAAATCCTCTGAGGGAATAGGGCAGCGGATAGTACGGCTGCTCCTCAGCCTGCATCTGCTCAGCCTGCCGGAAGAGCGCCTGTGCCTCGACCCGTCGGCCTGATTGAAGTAGTGTGTAGGCATGGGCCGTACGTCTGGCCATACGCTGAAACGCATCGCCGCTAAGGTCAGCGTAGGTCATCGCCTGGTCGGTGTCACTGATTGCTGCGGCCACGTTACCCAATGTCAGCTCCAGCACGCTCAGGTTGTCGGCAGCTATCGCAGCGTTCTTCCAATTCTCTCTAGTGATGTCCATCTCCAACCCAGTCCGCATAGGCTCTAGGGCCTCGGTAAGACGGCCCAGAGCACGCAGGTGGAAAGCAGCCATGTTCAATAGCCAGGCTTGACTGGCTTCCTTTAACGCGGGCGCTACGCGGCTCCATTGTGTCTCGAAGAAGCAGGCTACAGCCCCCAAATCGCAACCAAAGGCACCCAGTTTCTTCATGCTGTAAAAACCGTCGTTTCCCGTCCCATGCAGAATGCGCTCATGGTAAACCCTGTCACACGCCTCCTGATGCAGCACTGCCTGGCATCCGTGAGCGACTGCCTGGTAGAGCGGCTGGAGGGCTTCGAGAGAGGGTTGGTCGCCCTCCTGAGTGGCCGTGCAGAGGTGTTCGTAGAGCCGCCGGTGGGCGGCCTGCCAGGCTTTCGGGTTCTTTTCGCGAAGCTCCTTTGCGAAGTACTCACGGATCAAGGGGTGCGCATCGAGAGAGATGAGCCGGCCTGCGCCGTCCCGGTGTACCGTGAGCAGCTTCGCAGTCTCCAGCGCATCGAGACTGATGTTCAAATCTTCTTCTGCTATTCCGGCAAGAGGCTCCGTCAGACAGGGAATAGCTTTGGCGTTGAGCAATGCCATTACGCAATCGGCCGTAGCCGGCCTATCGAAGAGGCCCATGAGCCGGAGAACCGCCAGTTCGCGGCGCGCCTCATCGGTCCCGTTCTCCATCCATTTCTCGTAGGCCGCGATGACCCGGAAGGCGTGGCCGCCTTGAACCTTTTCATCGGCCTTGTCGAACCGGACGCGGTCCCGGCAGCGGATGTCCCCGTTGAATGCCTTCTTGAGAAACCCGCCCATGATCTGAAGCGTAAGGGCGTGGCCGTCCACCTCCTCCACCAGCGCCTCGAAGTCTTTTTTCGCTCCGGTCTTTACGCCGAGCTTCCTAAGCAGCTCCACGCCGGCTTCTGTGGAGAGGCGCAGAAGCTCCTTTTCAGGCGCCGTGGTCTGCCAATAGGCGCGCAGGTCGGTGATCGAATAGCGGGTGGTCACTACGCACAAACCGTTGCTTGCGGCAGCGAGTCCTTTGATGAAGGCGGCTATACCGGAATCTTTGAGTTCCCCCGGCGTGGGCGAAGTGGGGGCGTATTGCAGAGGTTCGAGACCGTCCAGGATCAGGAGGGACCGGCGCTCGCCAACGAGCTGGGCCAATCGCCGGCCTTTGTCGTAGGGCCCTTGCGCACTTTCCGCCATGGCCGGGTCGCCGAAGAAGATGAGGGCTTCCCTGAGAAATGTGTCGGACGAGGCGGCTGCCTGGTCGCGCGTGCCCTGACTGTAAAAAGACCAGGCAAAGGCGGCATCGCACCCCGTCCAATCCCGATGCGCAAGCTCTGCCGCCCACTTGGCCACCAACGAGGTCTTTCCCTCGCCGCCGAGGGCAACAAAGGTGAGTATGTGGGGGCGCGGTGATGTCCCGTCGCGTACTTTGTACCAGGCGTCGTTGAGCACCCTCGTTTCTGCCTCTCGGCCGATGAGGTCTTCCGGGGCGTATTTTAGGATACGGGAGATATCAACAGGGATAAAGTGCGATACGGCTTTGCGGGCAGGAAGCGGCTCTGCGACTCTAACCGGGGGTTGCGCACCTATCGGCAGGGAAACAACCTGGCCCAAGGCGGGCTTGACGGCGACCGGTTGGCCGGTTAGTTCCCGGTAAAGGGCTTCATAGCCCGGATCGCTCAATTCGAACGCTTTGAGGTAGTAGCGTGTATCGCCCTGGAGCGGAACAGGTATGTCATCTTCCTCAGTACCGGGCAGTAGAATAGGGATGAATCGCTTGTTGCCTTTTTCCTTATAAAGGCAGTTGTAAATGACACCGCCTTCCCAGAACACGCCTCGTCCTTCGTCCGCCGGGGTTTTGCCCTCGACCCGCTGCCGGTAGGTTGCCGTGCAAATTACGAGCACGAAGGCCGAGTTCTCAGGGCGAAGCTGTTCCTCACACCAGCGCGGCCAGCCGCGCTCCGGGCGGACATGGTATTGGTCTAGCTCCGCGTCCACGCCCTGGGCTCGGAGTGCGTTCGCCAACTGGAGCACCAGTCGGTTATGTTCCGGCGTATCATGGCTGTAACTGATGAAGACTTTCTTTCCGCCCATGGACGTGTCAATCCCCCCTGATCAAGGATGACGATCTCCACGTATGCAGTCCTTGCAATTGATATCATTACAAAACACGTCTTTCAAGAAAAATCTTTAAATAACTAGGTTTGAGGAAGAAAAAAAGAAGTCAGAGCCGGACGCCGGTATTTTCAAGAGGATAGAGTTAAAGGTGCTCGACCACCGAAACGGGGCCGGGAGATTTTCGTGGATGACGCGAAGCCGTCGAGGCGCGCGACGCAGCATACTTTTTGTGTATGTGAGGAGCCGCGCCGAAGACGGCGACAAAGTAAGCCGCGAAAAGATCCCGGCCCCCCCAATACTCTCACCCTTTCCTCTTCCGCCTGCCTATCGCCACACCCACGATCCCTATACCCCAAACAAGGATGATGAGAGGCAGGCAGGGGTGCTCTATACCGTAGACCATCGGTGTGAGGGCCCATCTTGTAACCGCCCTTAATCCGTCGTTGCCTGATATGAACCGGGCCGCAGGGGGCGAGTGCCTGTAGTAGAAGGCTACGAAGGCCCGGCCCGGCGCGTTAGTGAGGAGGTGCCTGTCCCTGAACGCCCGCAGCACCGCCACGTGAGGGTCGAGATAGGAGCCGTAAGCGGCCGTGGCGACGAAGCAGGTATTGCCGCTCCCACCTGACCTACCCGCAGCGGTTGTTGCAGACGGTGGGACCGATCCCGTCAGAGTGCCCGTCAGGGTCTGGTCAGCGGGGTCGTTCGTGGCGATGGTGACGTAGGCCAGCTTCACCCCGGAAGACGCCGGGGTGAAAGTCACGGAGAACGTGCAGGAGCTCGAGCTTAGGGTGGCGCCGGAGCAGTGGTCGCTTGCGCTCGGAATGGAGAATTCCGACGCGTTGGTCCCCGTCACGGTGACCGCCCCGAGGATGAGGACGCCGCCGCTTGTCTCCGATATCGTGAAGGTTTGGGAGGACGACTGCCCGGTGGAGACTGAGCCGAAGTTAAAGCTCAAGGGAAGGGATATTGAAGGTATGGGGTCGGCTACGCCTACGGGATCGACTATAATGCCGTTCTGGGTTCCGTCGTCGTCCCCCGTGCTGCCGTCCGTGAGGGTCAGGATTACCGTGTTGTTGCCCGATGTGCTCGCGTGGCTTGAGAAGTCGTAAAAGCCCGAAGAGCCTACCTTATAAATCTTACGCTGTGAGGAGATAGCGGTCGGGAAGGTGACTGTGGCGGTGATAGTCGCCCCGGTGGAGACGGCAGCGTTGAAGAAAACCATGCCGTCGGGGAAGAGGAAGCCGGAGGGCTTGCCTGTAGAGTTGAGGGCTGCGTTGCCGTCCGATACCGCGTGGATCTCGGTGATCACCCCGGCGCTGAGGCTGACCGTAATATTCCCCGTGCCCGTGACGCTCCCTACGGTTGCAGTGGCTGTACCGATGCCGGTGGGCGTGGAGGTATCCACCGTAGTAAAGCTCCAGGCATAAGGCGCACTCATGGCGTTACCCGCGAGGTCCATAACGCCCGTTGTTATGGTCGCAGTATAGTCGTATGGGTAGCCGATAGGGTTCGTAGGGGTGAAGGTGGCCTGGTTGCCCGCTACGCTCACCGCGCCGGCGACGGACGTGTTCAGCCTGTTCTGCTTCAGGTAAAAGGTGGCCGTCGTGACGGTCGTAGGGTCCACCGCCTCGTTGAACTGGGCCTGTACGACCGTGTTGGCCGCCGCGCCCTTCGAGCCGCTCGCAGGACTTACAATGGTGACGTAGGGCGACGCGTTGTGGCTCGTCGCGCCCGTGGTGAAGGTCCAGGTATACGTTGCAGGCAGTGGGTTGCCCGAGGCGTCGGTGATCGCAGTCGTGAGGGTGGCCGTATAGGTGGTATTGGCTGCGAGCGTGGCGGAAGGGGTGAAGGTTGCGACGTACGTAGTGCTGTTATAACTGACGTTGCCCGTAACGCCGCCGCTCAGGGTGAAGCTCGTGTTGCTGATAGTCGATGCCTTCATGGCTGTGCTGAACTGGGCCTTCACAAGGGCATTCAGGGGCACGCCGCTCGTGCCTGCCTGGGGTGAGACGATCGTCACCGACGGGGAAGTCGTGCCTGCCGTCGCAGTCGTGAAGGTCCAGATGACCGGCGCGGCCATAGGCTCACCGTTGGAGTCCGTGACACCCGTTGAGATCGTGACCGTGTAGCTGGTGCCTGCCGTAAGGCTGGCCGAGGGGGTGAACGTCGCCGTCTTGGTTGACGAGTTGTAGGCGACGCCGCCGGCGACAGGGGAGCCGCCGGCACTGGGGGTAACAGAAAACGTCGAGGTCGTTATCGACGATGAGGCCATGTCCGCGCTGAAGGTCGCCGTTATAGGGCTGTTCACCGCCACGTTGCTGCCTGTAGGACTTTCTGAGGTGACCATCGGGGCGAGGGAGGTCGTGAAAGTCCATGTGACGGGGGCCGACGCGAGGACTGCGCCGCCCGCGTCCGTTATGCCGGACGTCAGGGTGGCCGTGTAGGTCGTGGCCTCGCTGAGACCGCCTGTGGGCGTGAACGTGGCCGTTAGGGTCGAGGCATCGTATGCGACCGCGCCGGTCACGGCCGTCCCGCCGTTGGTCACGTTGGTCAGCGTGAAGGTAGCGGTGGTGATCGTGCTGCCATTCATGGCCGCGTTGAATGTGGCGGTCACCGGGCTCGTCGTTGCGACGGCGGTCGCGCCGGAAGTGGGGCTTGTGGAGACGACGCCCGCTGAGCCGAGGGAGAAGATCACGCCTTTGGCGCCCGTGCCCCCGGCGTAGGCCATGCCATAAAGCGTGCCGCCGGAGAGGATCAGGGAGCCGTAGGGCAGTCCGCCGTCGGTCGCCGATACGTCGAAGGCGTGGAGCACCTGGAAGGTCGGCCCGCCGCTCGTCGCTATCTTGAATATCGTGCCGCAGCCGTTGCCGCCGCAGCCGCTCCCGCCGCCCATCAAGGTCATGCCGTACAAGGTGCTGCCGTCCGCCGATAACGTGAGAGACCCCCAGGGGCGCGCCCCATCCGCTGCACCCCCTCCGAAGGTATGGAGCAGGCTGGCACTGCCGCCAATAAGGTCCCATTTGAAGATCGTGCCGAGGCTGCTGGCGCCGCCGCCTGAAGCCATCCCGTACAAGGTACTGCCCGAAAGGACGAGGGCGCCGATCGGGTTCTGCCCCTTGATCGCCCCGTCGAAGGAATAAAGCAAGGAGGTATTCCCGCTCAGGTCCGACGTGAAGATCGTGCCCACGCCGTTGGTCCCCCCGCCGGATGTCGTCCCGTATAATGTAGTGCCCCCTGAGGATGGCACGAGCGAGTCGAAGGGCATCGCGCCGTCGCCCGCAACTTTGCCGAAGGGATGAAGCACGTTGAGGTTCCCGCTTGTATCGGACGAGAAAAGCGTGCCGTAGCCACTGACGCCGTATGTCGGTCCCGTCCCGGAGCCGCCGGCAGCCGACGTGCCGTAAAGCGTGCTGCCCTGTCTGAGGAGCGAGCCCATAGGCAGGTGCGGGTCGGTGGCCCCTGTCAGGCTGCGGAGCACGCTGTAGCTCGCCCCGCTCGTCGTGTCGGACTGGAAGAGCGTGCCGCAGCCGGCTATATTGTTAAGCGTGTTGGAGCAGCTCCCTCCGCCGCCCACCGGCGTCATCCCGTAGAGGGTGAGACCGTCCGCCGATAATGTGAGCGAGCCCTGGGGCGCTGCCCCGTCGCTCGCCCCTCCTGCGAAGGAATGGAGCAGGGTGACGTTCCCGTTCAAGTCCGACTTGAAGACCGTGCCGCAGCCGTTACACCCGCAGCCGCTGCCGCCGCCGCTGGACGTCATGCCGTAGAGGGTGCCTCCCGAAAGGGAAAGGATGAGGTCGCCCATAGGGTTTGCCCCGTCCGACGACCCGCCCGCGAAACTGTGGATAATCTTGAAGGCCGTCTGGGCGGAAGCCGGCGCAGGCCATAAGAGCGCCGAAAGAACCGCAAGCAAGCCGAAGAACAATACAGTGCAGTGACGCCTTTTGCTCATCTGCGCCTTCCTTCTTGCAAATCTACGGAACTTGTATTACTTTGTCGAATTTCGGTGAGTCTACCACAAAGCGGCAGAAGCGGGCAAGGGAATTACGTCACGGTCTGCTTTTTTGTTTCCGGCGCAATCGGGCCGGGAGATTTTCGGTGACATGGTGGAGCGAGCAAGGGATCAGGCCATATACTGCGCAACCACCGAAACGGGGCCGGGAGATTTTCGACAGGGCACCCGCCTGACGAAAGGAGGGTGGGTCGTTACGTTGTTTTTCGAGGTGGGCCGGCGAGACTGGACATAGGCGGGGTACCCACGCTCCTCGGCGGTGGCGTGGGTCGCAACCGTCGAGCCGGAACACCGAAGAAAATGGCGGAAAAGACGCGAAAAGATCCCGGCCCTTGAAGAAATCATGCACACTTCTGGAGGAAAAGGTGCGCTTGAAGTGCTGCTTTGGCCCCATCGCCGGCTGCCACTACTATCTGTTTTGCCGGCACGCTCGTCACGTCCCCCGCCGCGTAAAGGCCCGGTATGCCCGTCTCGCACGAGCAGTTTATCATAATCTCGCCCAGCTCATTCAGGGTCAGAAGGTCACGCACGAAGTCCGAGTTGGGGATCAGCCCTATCTCCACGAAGACGCCCTCCACCTGGAGGACCTTCTCTGACCCGCCTTTCAGGTCCTTCACGCGGACGCCTGATACGAAGCCGTTCCCCGTTACCTCAAGCGTCTCGTGCTCCGTAGCCACGTCGATGTTGGCCGCCTCTGCCACCTTTTCGCGCAGCACGTGGTCGCCCGTCAGCGGCGTCAGCGAGACGAGGTGGACCCGGCTCGCGATCTTCGACATGTCGATGGCCGCCTCCATCGCGGAATTCCCTCCGCCTATGACGGCCACGTCCATGTCCGCAAAGAGCGGGCCGTCGCAGACTGAGCAGTAGGTGACGCCCTTGCCGCGCAAGCGTTCCTCGCCAGGCACGCCAAGCATCCTGGGGCGCTTGCCGCTGCAGATAATGACCGTCCGCCCCGTATAGCGCGCCCCTTCCGCGTCGCCAACCTCGAAGCCGCCCCCGTGCACCTTGATGAGCGACTTGACCTCCCGGCCCGTCTTGATGTCTATCGGGAACTTCCTCACCTGCTCCTCGAACTTGGCGATCAGCTCAACGCCCTCGATGAACTGGTAGCCCATGTAGTTCTCTATGCCGAGCGTCCAGTTGACCTGCCCACCCACTTCTTTGGCCAGAAGGAGCGTCTCCTCCTTCTGGCGCGCGGCGTAGACGCCGGCCGTCATGCCGGCCGGGCCTGCGCCGATGATTATCAGGTCGTACATGGCCCCCACCCCTTAAGGTTACAGTCCCAGCGCTTCCTTGATGCGGTCCTCGTCGAAACCGACCACGATCTTGCCGTCAACGACCGTAACGGGCACGCTCATCTGCCCCGTTTTCTTGACCATCTCGTCCCTTGCCGCCTTGTCCGATGCCACGTCGATGCTCTGAAAGGAGACGCCCCGCTCCTCGAGGAACTGCTTAAGCCTCTTGCAGTGCGGGCACGTCGGGACCGAATATACGAGCACTTTCCTGGAAGTCTCCATCGTCCGCCTCCATCAACTAGAATGACAAAAGGGTCCGGCTGGTTTATCTTAAATATTATCTTCCGCCATCCGGTTGTCAACGCGATAGACGCCGGGCCGGCCGAAAGACGGCTGCCGTCGCTGCTTCAAGCGCCCGGCGGCGGCAAAGGGGGCGAAGGACCACATGGTTTCCATATTCAAGGCATACGACATAAGAGGGCATTACCCCGACGAGGTCAACGAGGAGATAGCGTTCAGGATCGGGGCCGCCTTCGTCAGGCTGCTCTCCGCACGAAGGATCGTGATCGGCTACGACATGCGCCTCTCCTCTCCGACCCTGGCCGATGCCTTCGCTGACGGGGCCATGTCGGCCGGGACCGACGTCATGAACATAGGCATGGTGACGACGCCGCTGCTCTATTTCGCCATTATCGACGGGGGATACGACGGCGGGGCGATGGTCACCGCGTCGCACCTGCCGCAGGAGTCGAACGGTTTCAAGCTGTGCAGGGAGAAGGCGATACCGCTGTCCGGCGACGCGGGCCTGCCTGCCCTTGAAAAGATGGTCGCCGGGGCAGGCACCGCACCGGCAGGGCCTATCAGGACGGGGCATTGCGGCCAAAGATCGATCCTCCCCGTTTACATTGACCGGCTCAAGACCTTCGTCCACGAGCCGGCCCCCCTCAGGATGGTGATCGACGCGGGCAACGGCGCAGTCGGGCCGGAAGTGCTGCCCCTGACGCAGCTCTTCCACGTGTGGCAGGTAACGTCCATGTACATGGAGCCGGACGGCCGCTTCCCGCACCACGTCGCAAACCCGCTCATTCCTAAAAACACCGAGGACCTGCGCGCCGAGGTAGTGCGGCAGAAGGCCGACATCGGCATCGCCTTCGACGGAGACGCGGACAGGTGCGGCTTCGTTGACGAGAAGGGCGAAAAAATCCCGGAAGACCTTGTGACCGCCCTGATAAGCCAGTTCTACCTGGCGAGGTCGCCGGGCGCGACGATCCTCTACGACCTGCGGTCGAGCCGGGCGGTGCCGGAGACGATTACCGCCCTCGGGGGACGCGCGATCAGGACGCGGGTAGGCCACGCTTTCATCAAGGCGGGGATGCGGGAGTACAACGCGATCTTCGCGGGCGAGCTTTCAGGCCATTTCTACTTCCGCGACGCTGGCTTCACGGACAATGCGCTGATGGCGATGATCCAGATGCTCAACCTTCTTGCCCTCAAGCACGCGCCCGTCTCCGACCTGATCGCCCCCTTGCGGAAATACGCGGCAACGGGGGAGATCAATATGGAGGTCCGCGACAAGGAGAAGATTTACGCAGCCCTTGAGAAACGCTATGCGGACGGCAGGCAGGACCACCTGGACGGCCTTTCGGTCGATTATGACTCGTGGTGGTTCAACCTCCGCGCTTCCAACACGGAGCCTGTCATCCGGCTCAATTTGGAGGCGGCCGACGCCGCCGAGATGGAGGCGCGGAAGAACGATGTCCTCGGGGCCATCGCCGGGGCGGACCCTACGATGAGGCTGGAAGCCTAGGGCGCCGGGCATCCTGGATGACGGGCCAAGCGGCCGATGAACCGCGTCGCCGCCTCTATCTTACCGGGTATGCCGCAACGCAGATGAAGAAGGTGTTGTCCGCCGTGTTGTTCACGAGGCGGTGGGGCTGCCCGGCGGGGATCCAGATCGCGTCCCCCGCCTTGACCTCTTTTTCTTCGTCCCCCACCTTCATCACCCCACCGCCGAAGAGGATGAAGTAGATCTCCTCCACCTCGTCAACGTGCTCCTCGATGGTGTTGCCCGCGGGCAGGGCCGCCCAGGCAAAGAACTCCATCGACCGGAGGTGCTCCCTCGTCAGCACCATCCGCGCCACGCCTCCCCAGTGCGCCCTGTACGTCGTCGCCCGCGCTACCGGGTCGTCTATGTTCCTTACAATCATAACAGCATTATATCTCTTTCAGCCGGACATTTCCCGGCGATTTCTCGCCGGCTTCGGAGATGTCCCTCAGGTACCCCAATATCCTCTCCGCATCGGCGTCAGGCAGGCGGTCCGGCAGCTTGGTGGTCCCCAGCCCCTCGTACCCGTCGAGGACGGATTTGACCGTGATGCCGTCGATCGTCCGCGCAGGCTGAAATGCGGAATCGCCCTTCCCATCCCTGGCCGTTTCGACCGCCAGCCCCACCTCCGCAAGCTCCCGGAGGATTGTCTGCACGAGCCTCAGCGGGATCTCCAGGCTGCGGGCGATCTGCTTCGCGCCCGCCGGCTTCTCGCCCTGGGAAAACCGCTTCACCATATAATGGAAGACCCTGAGCATGAGGAATCTCATCGACGAGACGCTTATCCGCGAGTAGTCCGGCTGGAAGCCGTAGGTCTCGCAGTGCTCCCTCACGTAGGCGATCTCAGCACCGAAAAGAAGGATCATCCAGCTCGTCTGCAGCCAGGCGAGAAACAGGGGGAGCGCGGCGAAGCTGCCGTAGATGGCACCGTAGCTCGCCACCCCTATCTGGAACCTGATGTATACCCACTGCACGATCTGGGCGATGGTCCCTGCAACGACGCCCCCAAGCACCGCGGACCCTACCGGGATCGAGGCGTTCGGCATAATCAGGTAGAGCATAGTCAGGAAAACCCAGATGGAGACATACGGCAGCAGGCCCAGGAGGAACATGATGACGTGGCTGAAAACGCCCAGCAAGGCTATCTTGTTTACGAAGACCGTCACCTGGCTCGCCACGAGGACGGTCGCGCTGCCCGATACGATGAGAAAAACGGGACCAAGGACCATCACGGCCAGGTAGTCGCCGAATTTTGCGACGAGCGTCCTCGCCTTCTTTACTTCCCAGATGTCGTTGAGGGACTCTTCGATCTTTCCGAGGATCGATATGATCGTCCACAAGAGCAGAATGATGCCAACCCCGGCGATCAGGCCCCCTTTCGCATGGTCGAGGAGGCTATGGGAAAATCCGAGGATCTGGCCCGTCACGTCCGCCTCAAGGTTTGCCTTTTCCGCGATCGCTATGATTTGCTTCTCGATCAGCTTATCGACTCCGAACCCCTTGGCGATGGCGAAGGTGACGGCCACGACGGGCACGATGTTGAGGAGGGAGTAATACGTCAGGACGGAGGCGGTTTTCTGGCAATTGTCCGATACGAACCTTCTGGACGCCATGATAAGAATACGGAGCGCCTTGACAAAGAGCGCATTCGGCGAAGACAGCTCTTTCAGCCGCACTTCCCAGACGCCTTCCTTGAAGAAATGGATAACCCTCTCGATGAAGCCCCTGCCATGGCTGCCTGACGGCTCCGGACGGGCGGCGAGTGAATCGCTGCGCGGCTCCATCATTACCCCCTGATTACTTTATCGACTTGTCGACCGCCGCGGGCTGCCCGCGAACGGTATGCCTCTTGAAACGCGCGGCCTCACTGTTACTTGAGCTTGAAGTCCACGCGGCTGTCTTTGACCTTTTCCTTCTTTTCCGGCTCAAGAGATTTCGGCTCGACGATGAATACCCTCTCGGGCTCGACCTGTCCGGACTTGAGTATCTCATCTTTCACCCGCATGGCCCGCTGGGAGGCAAGGGCCCTCAAGTCTCCGTCGGTGACATCCGTGTGGGCCAGCATCAGCTTCTCCATCTCCGGGACTGGGATATCCTTCGCCATCCCTATGATGTTTCTCGGCTTGGGGAATTTTTCTTCCCTGTAAGCCCTTTTCAGGTATCCGGCGTATTCGGAGGGCTCGATCCGCACGTCATCGACGGGGACGGCGGGTTGCCCTTTCTTCGTTATTGCGTTCAGCTTCTGCGCCTTGATTTTCCTGGTGAAGAGCACCTGCCTCAGCCCCTCCCTGTCGCGCTCCATATCGACGTGCCCCTCGATGTCGAGCTTGAGGGAAGGCCGCTCATGCAGGGCCTTGGCCACGGTAGCCATCTTCTTCATGCCGGGGTCCGGAATCGCGGTGCTGCCGTAGTCGAACTCTGTATAGCTAAGCTCTTCCCCGCCCCCGAAGATTGCACCGAGGAGCGCGAAGGGCGATGTCGCGGCCTTAGCGATCAGGTTTACGATGACCCGGAGGATGATCCTCCCCACGCTGAACTTGGGGTCGTCGAGGCTCCCGCTTACGGGGACCTCCAGCTTGATCTCGCCTTTCCTGTCTTTCAGGAGGGAGACGGCGAACCTGACGGGCAGCTTAGTCGCCTTTGGGCTATCGACCCTCTCGCCGAACGTGAACTGGTCGATGAAGATGTCGTTCTCTGCGTCGAGCTTGCGCTTGGCGATCGCGTAGCTCAGGTCGAGGGAGAGCTTGCCCTTGGCGATGGTGTAGCCCGCGTACGTCCCCGCATAAGGCGTCGCGGGGCTGAGGTCGAGGTCCTTCAAGCGGACCTTCAGGTCTACGTAGAGGTCGTTCCTCAAGGGGTTGATCTTGCCCGTGATCTCCAGAGGGGCGTAGTCGTCGAGCTTCGCCCGGAGATCGACGGTCGCCGTCGTGTTCTGCTCTGCCGAAAGCCCCGACACCTTCCCCACCATCTCGGAGATATGCACCGAGAAGCGCGGCTTGACGGAGGCGTCGGAGAAGTCTATCCTCCCGCCCTTCAGCGTCACCTGGTCGATCTTGATCGCCTTCGGCGGCGCTTCTTTTCCGGCAGGGGGAGGCGCGGCTTTCGGCAGTGGGGGCGGCGCGGACGCGGCAGGGGCCGCCTGGGCCAAGGGCGCCGGGGCCCCCGCGCCTTGCTGCGCGGACTCCGGCTGCGCCCCGGCATCAGGTCCTTTCGAAGCCAGCATCTCCTGGAGGTTGACCTTCCCTTCCGGGCTGATCGATATGAGGGCATAGAAGTTCGCCAGGGAGATCCCCTTGATATCTACCGAGAACGGCTCGGTGTTGACGGCCATGCCGCTCAGCGACAGGGATTCGAACTTGAGGAGGTCCTGCCCGCGCGACTTGTCGATGGAAGAGAAATTGACCGCCGAGGCGTTTCCTTTATACGTGGCGTTCACCCGGCCCTCTTTGTCGGAGGCCATGGAAAATGCGCCGGCAGTGGAGAGGGAGCCTCCAGTCACGGTCATCGTTACCTTGTCCGCGAAGTAGGGCTGAAAAGGCGCCGTCTCGACGCCTGCCACGGATACCCGCAGGTTTGCGAACACAGGCTCCATACCGAGACTCCCCGAGGCGGAGACTTTTCCTTTCCCGTTCAGGAGGCAGGAGACGTCGATCTTCCCCCTGGCGTTCTTAGCGGTGGATATGTTCTCCCCCTTTACGCGCAGGTTTTGGGCGACCAGAACGGCCGGGGTGGGAGTCGTCCGGTCTTCTACCCGGACGGTATATTTATCGACGAGCACCTGCTTCAGAAGGACGAGCCACGGTTTTTCCGGCCCGGCTGCCTTCGTCCGGGCCGCCGCCTTGCCGGGCAGCGCCTTCGTGGGCGCGTTAGCCTGGGGCGCCCGCTTCTGCCCCGCCGGAGCAGCCGCCGCAGTCTTCTTTGCGGCCCCCGTTCCTGTAGCGGCCGTCTTCTTCGGGCCTTCCGCGGCCCCGGAGGAGATGAGTTTGAGGAGGCTTAGGTCGCCATTCTGCAAGCGCTCGACGAGGATATCGCCTCCCCGCGTTGAGAAGCTCCCGATCCGGAGCGCCCTTCTTGCGAGGTCCAGCTCCGTATGGTCCACCGTCAGGACGGGCAGCTTGAAGAAATCGGCCTTTTCTCCCGGCTTGCCGAGACGAAGGGAGCGCAGCGAAAGGGAAAAACCGGAAAGATCGATCTCCGGCTCTTTTGGGCCCTGCGCATACTTATAGAGCGTCGAAAGGTCGAGGCGTCCGTCCCTGATGTCGAAAAGCACGATGTTGCTGCAAA
>Ga0326727_10013470_pt1 | contig 18195 bp, 17 predicted proteins | sample MB2enrmetagenome_FD_207643 | JGI IMG/M metagenome (GOLD analysis project Ga0326727, IMG submission 207643) | Lab enriched peat soil microbial communities from McLean, Ithaca, NY, United States - MB29MY | ecosystem: Environmental > Terrestrial > Soil > Wetlands > Peat | place: USA: New York...
GCCTGGGCTGTGGTTGCCTCGTGGGCGGCGCGCCCCTGTGCATACTCGTAGCCGCCGAGAACGCCGGCTCCGGCTCCAGCTACAAGCAGAAGCAGCGCGGCAACGGGTGCGGCCTGCAGGCTGGCAAAGTTATTCAGGATCCGTTCACCCAGGCGCTCATACCAACGCTTGGGAGGCAGGGTGTCGAGCGCCTCGTCGAGGCGCAGGTGAGCGCGGGCAACGAGATTCGGCGCAGGATCGGTGACAGGATGAGCATCGGCGAGCAGCTTGAGCGCAAGAACCTGCTCGCGCTCCTTCTGGCACCCAGGACAAGCGGACAGGTGCCGGTCGAGCTCATGCACCTGCTCGTCGGGCAGCTCCCCATACGCCGCCGTCACCATCCATTCTTGAGCAAGTTCGCAATTCATGGTTACGTCCTTCCAGCCTCAAAATGCAGCTTCTAACTATCTCAAATCGGCCAACTGCGTCCTCAGCTTCTTAGTGGCGCGGAAGAGGGTGTTCTTGGCCGTCTCTTCCGTGGTGTTCAACATTTCGCCGATGGTGCGCAGCCGGAGCCCCTGGTAATGCTTCAGCTCGAAGACCATCCGCTCCCGCGGCGTGAGCTTGCCCAGCGCCGCCTGAATCTTTGCGCCCAGCAGCTTGCGGTCGAGCTCGCGGGCGGGATTGGAAAACGATCGGTTGTCGGAGACCGACGCCAGGACGTCGATCTCGTCGCCGGTGCGGTCAACCACCACAGCATGGTCCTCGCGGCGGGTCTTGCGGCGGCGCAACTGGTCCAGGCAGAGATTGGTGACGATGCGGTAAATCCAGGTATAGAACGAGCACTCGAAGCGGAAATTGCCAATGTACCGGTACGCCTTGAGGAAAGCCTCCTGGTAGATGTCCTCGGCGTCCTGCTCCGAGCCGGTGAGGTGCAGGCCCAGGCGGAGGACCTGATGCTCATATTGGCGGACCAGCGCGTCAAAGGCAGCGCGGGAACCGGCCTGGGCCTCGCGGATGAGGTCCATCTCGAGGGCGCGGCTGTGCACGCGACCCTTTGTGCGGCCCGCGTCATCCTGGCTTGAGTCCTGTCGACTCGCTCCGCCCATTGCCCTCGTCGCAGCCATGCCTGGAGAGGATTGTACCCTCCACCCTCCCGGCCAGGCCAAAGTCGAAGCCGCCGGGGCGAGACTCATCGATTGGGTCAAGGAAACACTGGTCGCGTCAGTAGCCATCGCTTCTCTGCTCCAGGAAAATGAAGCTAGTGCGTACTGGAATAGACGTGGAATCACGGCTTTGGTCAACCGGAATGGGGGTTACGGAGGTTTGGGATGCGTTTGCCGGCCGGGCGGCCAGACGACCGGGCTGCGGGCCGGCAAAGCCCGTTACACTGGGATGCGATGAGCGGAAATCTGTTTGACGGTGTCGAGGACGAGCGGGCAAAGGGGGTTGGCGGGTGGTTTACGGCGCACTGCGACGGTGGCGCGCGCGGAAACCCTGGCCCGGCAGGGTATGGAGCCGTGATCGAGGACCCTGAGGGGCGCGTTGTCGCCCGCCTGAGCGAGTACCTGGGACGCCAGACGAATAACTATGCCGAGTACAAGGGTTTGCTGGCGGTGCTGGACTGGGCGCTCGAGAGCGGGGTGAGCAGGCTGCGGGTGACGTCCGATTCGGAGCTGATGGTGCGGCAGATGAAAGGCCGGTACAAGGTGAAGAATCCAGGGCTGCGACCACTCTGGGAGGAGGCGCAGCGGCGCGCTCTCAAGCTGCAGGGGTTCGAAGTGCGGCATACGCTGCGCCGCGGGAACAAGGAGGCCGACCGGCTGGCGAACCGGGCAATGGATGAGGGGATGGGCAAAGGCGGGAACTCAGAGACCGCCAAGAGTGGCTGACCAGTTGGCCTGTTGAATTGTTCTTTACGTTTGACGGCCGAGGTCGTTGCGCCAGGCGTGGCCATCATTCTCGAGCAGGTGATCGGCGCACTCGGGGCCCCAGGAACCGGCGAAGTAATTCGGGAAGACCTGCGGCTTTTTGGCAGCCCAGGCCTGAAGGATGGGCGTGTAGAGCGCCCAGGTGATTTCGACGCCGTCGCGGTGCGAGAAGAGGGTCTGGTCGCCGAGCATGGCGTCGAGCAGCAGGCGCTCGTAGCCATTCGCGCTGGACTTGCCGAAGGCGGCTTCATAGTCGAAATCCATGTTGACGGGGCACACGGTCATCTCGGGTGTGGTGGGCACTTTGGCGCCGAAACGCAGGGAGATGCCTTCGTCGGGCTGGATGCGGATGGTGATCAGGTTGGGCTGAATCTCAGAGCACGGGCCGGAGAGCGCCATGCGATTGAAGATGAGCAGTGGCGGCTGCTTGAATTGAATGCTGATCTCGGTGGCGCGTTTCCTCATTCGCTTGCCGGCGCGGAGATAGAATGGAACGCCGGCCCAGCGCCAGTTCTCGATAGTGAGGCGGAGCGCGGCGAAGGTTTCGGTGCCGGACTCGGGATTGACGCGGTCCTCGTCGCGATAGCCGACTACATGCTCGCCCCCGACGATGCCGGGACCGTATTGGCCGCGGACCGCGTTAAGGATGGGGATGGGGGGAATGGCCTGCCAGACCTTGAGCTTTTCGCGGCGAACGCTTTCGGACTCGAAGCTGGAGGGCGGCTCGAGAGCGACGAGCGCGAGCAGCTCCATCATGTGGTTCTGTAAGACGTCGCGCAGAGCGCCGGCTTTCTCGTAAAACGGGCCGCGGCCTTCGACGCCGAGAGTTTCGGCGACGGTGATCTGCACGTGATCGATGTAGTTGCGCTTCCAGACTGGCTCAAAGATGCCGTTCGCGAAGCGGAAGACGAGGAGGTTTTGCACGGTCTCCTTGCCTAGATAGTGATCGATGCGGAAGACCTGGCTCTCGCTGAAGACCTCGTTGACCTGATGGTTGAGCTCGCGGGCGGAGTCGAGGTCGTGGCCGAAGGGCTTTTCGATGACGACGGCGACACGACCCTTGTCAGGCCTGGCCATGCCGTGCGCGCCGAGATTCTCAATGATGCCGGTGAAGAATTCGGGCGCGGTGGCGAGGTAATAGAGACGATCGTCGCCGATTCCCCTCTCTTTGGCGATGCGGTCTAGTTCCGCTTTTAGCGCCGCGTAGTGTCCGGGATCGTCGAAGTTGAGGGGAAAGTAGCTGATGTGGGAGACGAAGCTGTCGAGCTTGGGGTCGGAGGCTTCGACGCCGCCAAATTCGACGATGCCGGAGCGCATGTCGATGGCGAACTCATTGCCCAGCGGGCGGCGCGCCACGCCGACGATGGCAAACTGCTGGGGCAGGAGATTCGCCTGAAAGAGGTGAAAGAGGGCAGGCAGCAGCTTGCGCTTGGTCAGATCGCCGGAGGCGCCGAAGATGACAAGAACCCCAGGGTCGGGGATCCGCTCGGCGCCTTTGGGGAGCTGGGAGAGATCCTCGGGGCGGACTCTCATTTGCATGGTGGCCATTACGAACAACAACCTCCGGCGGTAGGGAAGCAGCTTTTAGCCGCTAGCTCCTAGCTCGCTGTGCGAAAATTGAATCCCTCAACGAAGCACAACGAAAAGCTCAAGGCTAGAGGCTAGTGGCTGCTTTTATCCCTTGGCTTTGGCGAAGCGCTTATTGACCTCGGCCCAATTGACGACGTTCCACCACGCGGCAAGGTAGTCGGGGCGGCGATTCTGGTACTTGAGGTAGTAGGCGTGCTCCCAGACGTCGTTGCCGAGGATGGGGTAGAGACCTTGCGAAAGCGGCGAATCCTGATTGGCGGTGGTGATGATCTTGAGCTTGCCGCCGGTGAAGACCAGCCAGCCCCAGCCGGAACCGAACTGCTTGGCCGTGGTCTCGTTGAAGGTCTTCTTGAAGGCGTCGAAGTCGCCGAAGTCGGCGGTGATCTGCTTGGCGATGTCGCCTGAAGGGTGGCCGCCAATGCCAGCGGAGTTGGCCGGGCCCATGATGGTCCAGAACATGCTGTGGTTGGAGTGGCCTCCACCATTGTTGCGGACCGCGGTGCGGATGTCCTCGGGGACCGCGTTGAGATCGCGGATGAGGTCGTCGACGGACTTGGCGGCCAACGCGGGGTGGCTGGCCAGCGCGGCGTTGACGTTGTTGATGTAGGCCTGGTGATGCTTGTCGTGGTGGAGCTTCATGGTTTCAGTGTCAATGAAGGGTTCGAGCGCAGAGTAGTCGTAGGGAAGCGGCGGTAACTCGTATGCCATAGGGGAAATCTCCTCCGTTCGGATTGTACTGTGTGAAATCGGTCCCGCGTATCAATAGCGCGTATATATCGATGGATGCAGAAACGGGCGGCTGGGGTTCGGGAAAGTTCATAGATTGAGACGAATAGGGCGAAAGCCGACGGGGATGGGCCTATCCGGTTTGGTGAAGCTGACTCGCCGCAGCAAGGATGGGAAACCACGGTTCTTCCCGATCGGGCAGGCGCCTGGGTGTGGACAGCAGCGGATGCGATTCCCACACTTGCAGGCCAGAGGCGGCTCCCTGCACGACCAGCGCGATGCGGTGCTCCATGTGGTTGAGCAGGCAGAATCGCCAGCGCGCGGGGTCATCGTCGACGCCCGCTTCGACTCGCAAGCGAATGCCTTCCGTGCCGCCAAAGAGAAAAGAGATCTTGCGCAGCGGGAGCGAGAGACCCATGCCGCGCGCCTTGATGTAAGCCTCCTTGAGGGTCCAGAGGGAGAGAGCGCGACCGGGGCGGTCTGCTGCGGGCAGAGCTTCGAGTTGCGCCTGTTCCGCGAGCGAAAAGACATGAGACGCCAGGTCGACGATCTCTTCCGCGCGGCTGGAGGATTCGACATCGACGCCCACTTCAGTGCCCGTAGGGGGACTGGCGGTCGGGCTCACATAAGGGTCGCGTGTGGCAGCAGACGCGACCAGGCAGACGGCGAGACCGACGCTGTTCGATTGATTGAAGCGCAGGCCGCAGTCCGGAATGGGAGCCGGCTTGCCATATTTGTTGGCGGAGTAGCTCCAGGCTTGCGGCGGGAGGGGATAGGAGTGTGAGAGCGCGATGCGCCCCAGGGCATGCGTGGCCACGTACTCGTGCCGGTGGCGCTCGAAGCGGAACCTGGCGGCTTGTGCGCGCTCGGCGTCATTGAGGACCGCTGCGCAGGCCTCGGCGATTCCGGGATCGGAGAGATCGCCGGGATAAGCGAACCAGAGATGGAGCACAACCTTTTGCATACCCATGAGCAAATCATTCACCGTGGGCCTAATGAGTCAAAGGGTAGCGCCGACGGCCGGCGGCGCGATAGCAGTTTCGGAAGTGGTGTATCCGCATTCACAAAATCTGAGCCGGCGCGACCAGACCGGGGTCCCCAACGACAGGTCTTCGTCGTTGGGGTGGGACTAGCAGGGAGCGACGGCCTTGGTAAACGCATTGGCCGGACAAAGTACTTCCGAAACTGCTCTAGTCGGGTGGGGGATAGAAGGGCAGCTTGTCGTTCTTCTCGTTGGCGCGGCGGACGGTGGCATCGTCAAAGAGCAGCGCCGGGGCGAGCACGGTGACCGGCGGGTCACCGAAGTAGTTGGCAACCCATAGATCCTTGCCCGCGGCTTCGACGCTGGAGCGAAGGGCGCGCTCGTCGATGTCGTCGAGTACGGCGCCGCGCACCAATTCGCGCTTGCCCTCAGGGCTAACGCGGTAGAGCAGGCGCGGCATGCGCTCACCGCCCAGCGTTTGGACAAAATAGACGGTCTGCAGACCGCGGTCTTTGGCGATTGCCAGCAGCCTCTGGTTGAGCTCATCGGCGGTGAGGCCGTTGTCCGCGTTGATTTTGAGGACGCCGATCATGGGGTGCGCGGGGCCGGTGACGCCGGCGCGGCCATGGCCGTTCGATTGCGGAAAGTCGCGGACGGGCTGGCGGCCTATGAGGTAACTCTCGAGGCGCCCGCCATCGACGAGCTTCACGGCATCGGCGGGTACGCCTTCGTCGTCGACATCGTAGGCGCCGATGAGGCCTTTGCCGTTCCAGCTCTTGAGGCCGGGATCGTCGGCCACATTCAGGAAATCTGGCATCACGCGCGCATGGTAGCTGGACGCGAAGGGGCCGTTGGTGCGCGCTTCGGTGCCGAGCACGGGACGCGTGGCTGTGACTGCGGCGCCGAGGAGACTGCGAAGCGTATCCGTGGCGGCGTCGGCGCTCATCAGCAGCGGGCCGTGATACTCCTCTTCGACGAGCGGCGCCCTGCGCAGATCGGCAAGGGAGACGATCTCATCGAGGGCGTGCTGGTTGAAGACGGCTTCGAAGTCGAGGTCAGCGGACGACACGCCAGCCGAGGAGTAGGAGCGGTCGAGGCGCATGCCATCGGGGGCCTGCGTGCCTGCGGCGAAGGACTCCTGATACTCGGCAGAGGATTTGCGGACAATGGTTCCTTCGCTGTTGACAAGCCACGTGGTTGTGGCGCGGGCACGAAAACTGGCAGATGAGTATTGAATATCGCGCTGATTCGCGCTGACCGAAGCATCAGTACGGTAGAGGCCGCTGGCGCGCGCTACGCGTAGGCCCCAGGCGCTTTCGTCCAAGTGCAGCACGATGGGATCTGCAAGCGAGATGATGGGCTTCTCCTGGCTGAAGTCGTCTGCCTGCGGCGGGGTTTGCACTTGCTTGAGTTCCGCCTGCTTCTGCGCATAGGCAGAGAGCGCGGCTTTGTAGGCCTGGTCGGTTCCGGTCCAAAGCGAGGTGCGGATGGCGATGGGATCGTCGTCGAGCGCAGTCAGTTCGAGCGAGCCGTCGCCGCGGGCGCCGGAGCTGTCGGTTTTGTAGTCGCCCACGCGCACGGTGACGCGCGCCACGCGCTGGTGCGCGTGGTCAGAGCCTTCGCTTGAGCCGTACTCGGCCTTGGTCTCGAAATCGTCGACTTCTTCGATGCGGTACTGGATGAAGAAGGGCTTCTCGAAGCCCTTCAACTGGAGCTGGCTCATGCTGCGGTCGAGCTCGGTGAGCATGGCCTTGAGGATGGGGTCCTTCTCGGCGTCGGCGCGGGTGGGTTGAGCTGCAAGAAGGCGCGGAGTAACGAGAGCACCAACAAGTAGGCCCGCAGCGAGAGAACGCATCAAATTCATTGCGCCTCCTTGGTTGCGGGCGCTTGAGAGTCCGCGCCGGGGATGGGCAGGATGGGCGGGCGCGCGGTGCCTTGCGGCTGGCGCTGCGTCTCGATCGCACTGAGGAGCATGGCAGGAGCTACGGCGCTGACGGGGATGGTGCCCGACTCGGCGCCGCACTCGCCGTTGAAGACTTCGCTCTTGTCGCCGGTGGCGATGATGCTTTTCATGGCGGCGAGGGGCGTGCCGACGATACTGACGCCGCGGACCAGCTCGTCGGGACGGCCATCGACATAGACGCGCCAGACGACGAGGGGAATGACCTGAAACGCCTGCGGCGACGCGCGCTGCGTGACGGCGAAGCCGGAGGAGATGTCTTCAAAGTAGAGTCCGTAGGGCCTGCCTTGCTTTTTGGCTTCATCGATGAGCTGCTTGCGCAGTTCGGAGTCGGGGACGCTTTTGGTTGAGGTCACGATGAGGTTGCCCTGACGGCCAGTCGGTACGTGGCCGGATTCTGCGCGGCCGTGGCCGTTCGAGGAGCCGAAACTGGCGATGGGTAGGCGCGACATGAGGAAGTTTCTCAGCACTCCGTCCTGGATGAGATCGACGCGCTCGGCTTTCTGGCCTTCGTCGTCGTACTGGTAGCTGCCACTGAGCCAGGTGCTGCCGAAGGCGGTGACCGTGGGGTCGTCGACGACGGAAAGGAAGTCAGGAAGAATCGGCTTGCCGACATCCTTGGTAAAAGTTTGGCCCTCCTCGTCGCCGCGCTGGCGCTGGCCCTCAAGCCGGTGGCCGAGCACTTCGTGGAAAAAGACAGCGGCGGCGCGGCCGGAGAGAATGGCGGGACCATCGAAGGGCTCGGTGACCGGAGCCTTGCGCAGCGCTTCAAGACTCTGGCCGAGCGAGCGCATGGCCGCTTCGAGATCGGCTTGTTTGGGCAGCCCGTCAATGGTTTCGGCTTCAAAGGTCTGCTCACGGAAGAGATCCATGCCGTCATCGGCACGCGTAACCGCAACCGCGACCAACCGCGCCTGCAAATGCGGCGTGACGATTTGCGAGCCTTCGGAGGAAGCGAAGTAATCCGTCTCGTTCTGCACACTGAGCAGGACCATGTTCTCGTAGACGTCAGGGTAGTTGCGGAAAATGCGGGACAGTTCCCTCACCCGCTCTTCCCATGCGGCGCGATCGATGACGACGGGCGGCGCGATAGCGCCGATGTGCGTTTGCTGCGCTTGCTGGCTGAAGTCGGGCGAGGTGTCTTCTTCTTTGGCGCGCACCTGGGCCTCGGTTTTGACGCGAAGGTAGTTGTCGAGTGCGGCGCCGTAGCCGGTATTCGTGACCAGCCAGAGCGAACGCGCCAGGGCTTCGCGGTCGTCGCTGAGTGGAAGCTGGAGACTGTTGACGGCCGAGCCGCGATGCGTGCCGTGGGTGTTGTCAAGCTTAGGATCGCCGACCCGGACCTGCACGTCGGCGGCGCGAGTGCGGCCGGCCGTGCTCTCAGCGAGCGCCCCGTAGAGCGCGCGAATGGAGACGAAGCTTGTGTCGCGAACCGTGTAGCTCAGGAAGTAGGGCGGCAACTGCTTGTCGTCGGAAGCTGTCGGCGCTGCAGCAGGCGGGGGCGATGGCGCAGTGGAGGGCTTGCCCAGCGAGGTGAACGCGCGATGCAACTCGGTGGTCATGGCGTCGAGGACTGCGGGGACCGGTTGCTGGGCGCGGGCTACGAACGGCGGGGCGAGCAGCTGAATGACAGCGGCAGCGGGCAAAAAAAACCGGAGGCAGGGTGCGCGACGACGAGGCACATGAAAAGAATTGGGTGGCGTGAGGCTCGGGGATTCAAGTAAAAGCATCTGTATGCTCGATTGTCGCAGAGTTGGCCATGAAAGGAGAATTGGCATGAGATTTCCCTGGCGGTTGGTTCTGGCGTTGTGCGCGGCCGCGTTGTCGGCCGGAATGATTTCTCTGCCGCTTGCTGCGCAGAGTAGTGCAACCACCGCGGCTCCTACGCCCGCAGCGGCCACGCCGGCGCCTCCAGCTTCGGCGGCCCAGGCCGCGCCTGCGCCGGCAAATCCGCAACAAGCGTACTCCCTGCCGCCAGACAAGCTGGCCAAAGCGATCGCCATCAGCCGCATTCGCAACATCCTGAGCATTACGGGAGCGGTCTGGGGCATTGTTTTTGTCTGGCTGCTGCTGGCGACGAGGGCGTGGGCGGGCCTTGAGAGCTGGGCGCAGCGGATTTTGAGCCGGCGATGGATTCAGGGACTGGTTTTTTTCGCCGCCTACTTCATCATCATGGAACTGGCCGGCCTGCCGCTGGATTGGATCAGCCAGCACTACGAGCGCAGTTATGGGATCAGTGTGCAGGGATGGGGCAGCTGGTTCTGGGATCAATCGAAGGCGCTGGGGCTGACCCTGCTCATCGGCGTTCCCGTTTTGTTGTTCTTCAACTGGATTGTGCGCCGCTGGCCGCGGCGCTATTGGCTCGGCATCTGGGTGGTCACGCTGCCGATTCTGGCGTTTCTCACCTTTATTTTGCCTCTGGTCGTCCCTCTGTTTTTCAAGCAGGAGCCGCTCGCGAAGAATCACGCGGCCCTGGTGGCGAAGCTGGAGACCGTGGTCACGCGCACGGGAATCAACATTCCGCCGGAGCGGATGTATTTGCTGAAAGCCAGCGCGAAGTACACCGGGATCAACGCATTCGTGGCGGGAATGGGCGCTACAAAGCGCTACGTGATGTGGGATACGGCGACGGACCAACTGCCGGATGACGAGGTTCTTTTCATCTTCGGCCACGAGAGCGGGCATTACGTGCTGCATCACATTCCGAAGGAATTTGCCGGCGACGCACTCGGGCTGTTCTTTGTGTATTGGGCATGCGCGGCGTTCGCGGCATGGATGGTTCGGCGGGTTGGGGCGCGCTGGGGCACAACTGAACTGTCATCGCGGACCGGATTCGTGGTGCTGCTATTTGCCATTTCAATTGCGAGTTTCCTGCTGCAGCCTGCCGGTAACGCTTTCAGCCGCCACTTCGAGCACCAGGCCGACGTTTTCGGCCAAGAGGCAATTCACGGCATTGTTGCTGACCCGCAAAAGACAGCGGTCGCTGCGTTCAATGCACTGGGCCAATCGTGGCTGGAGGATCCGAATCCGAACCCGATCATCGAGTTCTGGCTTTACGACCATCCCAGCACGCAGCATCGCGCCAATTTTGCCATACATTACGATCCGTGGGCGAACGGGGGGCATGGGGAGTTCTTTAAAAACTAGGCACCAAGGGACCGAGGGAACAAGCGAACAAGAAAGCGAGAACGGCGCGGCTGCGGGTCAGCCGAGGATTTCGAAGATGCCGGCCGCGCCCATGCCGCCGCCGACGCACATCGTAACCATGCCGTAACGGAGCCGGCGTCGGCGCATCTCAGCGAGAAGCGTGGCGGTGAGCTTGGCGCCGGTGCAGCCGAGCGGGTGGCCGAGAGCGATGGCGCCGCCGTTGACATTGATGCGCGCGGGATCGAGCGAGAGCGAACGGATGATAGCGAGGACCTGCGCGGCAAAGGCTTCGTTCAATTCGATGAGGTCGATATCGTTGAGGGTGAGGCCGGCGAGGCGCAAGGCCTTGGGGATGGCGGTGATCGGGCCGATGCCCATCTCTTCGGGCAGGCAGCCGGTGACGGCGTAGGAGACAAGGCGCGCTAGAGGCTGAATGCCGAGCGCGCGGGCGCGGCCAGCTTCCATGAGGACGACGGCGGCCGCACCGTCAGAGGTTTGCGAAGAGTTGCCGGCAGTGACGGTGCCCTGCGCGTGAAAGACGGGCTTGAGTTGAGCGAGCGCTTCGGCGGAGGTATCGGCGCGGGGACCTTCGTCGGCCTCGAAGAGCACTTCCTTCGTGATGAGCTTGCCGGGCTTGTCGCCTGGGGTTGTCGTGGTGACCGGAATCGGGACAAGTTCCTCAGCGAAGCGGCCCGCGGCTTGCGCAGCGACAGCTTTCTGATGGCTCGATAGGGCGAAGGCATCCTGATCGTCGCGGGAAACGCCGTATTTGCGGGCGACGCGCTCGGCGGTGAGGCCCATGGTAAGCAGAGACGCTGGATAGTTGGCGGCGAGCCAGGGATTGGGGCTGGGCCTGTTGCCGCCCATGGGAATCAGGCTCATGGACTCGGCGCCGCCGGCCACGATGACCTGCACAGCACCGGAGCGGACGCGGTGATCGGCGATCGAGATGGCCTCAAGACCAGAGGCGCAAAGGCGGTTGACGGTGACGCCGGGAATTTCGATCGGCAGGCCGGCGCGCAATGCAGCCATGCGGGCGATGTTCCAGCCCTGCTCGCCTTCTGGCTGAGCACAGCCGAGAATGACGTCCTCAATGGAGGCTCTGTCGAGGGCAGGAACCCTCGAGAGCGCGCCGGTCAACGCCGTTGCGGCAAGATCGTCGGGACGCGTGGTGGAAAGCGCGCCTTTGGGGGCGCGGCCAACGGGCGTGCGCACGGCGGCGACGAGAACGGCTCGGGGCATGGGTGGCTCCTGATAGCGAGTCAGCGCCGCCGCGGTTGACCTTGCGCATCCTGCGGGGCTGCGGCAATTCACTGGCTCTCGACGCGATGCTAATCCCGGGTATCGATGAGCGTCCAGGCGTTGTTGGAATAAAAGTGGTAGACGGTGCGCTGGTCGATGACGGAGTCGGCGAGGGCGTCGTGGCCGAGACGCGGCGGGGGATGCTTCATACCGAGTTGCGCTTCGTGGACGTCCTCAGGCGATGCGGGATCGATGGCCCAGTTGAAGCCAAGAACATTGCTTGAGCCGTGGGACTGGAGGCGCTCGGTCTCGGGCGCCGACGCCAGCACCATAGGTTCGCCGTAATTGCTCGAAAAAAAGACGAGCAGCGAGACGGTTCCATTGACGGAGCAAAGGACGGCCCAATCGGAGGAGCCGGGACGTTCGAGACTGGCGTGGACGACGTTTTCCGGCTGGTGCGCCTCGTAAGTTTGTGGGATGAGGCAGCCGCGGCGCGCGAGCGCATCCTGGGCGGCAGGCGGAAGCTGAGGAAAAGAGTTCACGGGAAGATGGCGGATGAGGTAGGGAGTGGAGTGGCCGTCGAACATAACCTGGCCGGAGGTGTTGAGATCGTTGACCGGAGGCATTACTTCCTGGCTAGCGGCGCCAAGGATCGTGAATCCCATGCCCAACGTCCACGTACACGCGATCTTCCACCGGACTTGCATTCGACCTACTTCAGATTCAGAGCAAGTTGAACCGCTATCGCTGCTTCGACTCGTGTGATGTCTTCGGTATTCAGGACACCTACTCGACCTCCGAGCCGCTGCTTGCTCACAGTTGTGAGCTGATCTGCCATCGCCTTCCGCTTTTCGCCGTTGAGCGACACAAATGCTTCTCCCGGATATAGACGCTCCGTATTTGAGGTGATTGGAACCACCTGCACACGGTTTAGATGAGTGTTTGCGGTGTTGTTTGAGACAATAACCGCGGGGCGGGTCTTCTTGATCTCACCTCCCAGGCTAGGTTCGAAGTCGACCCAAAGGACATCTCCGCGTTCAATCGATGTCGCCAATCAGTCCCTCCACCCATTCTTCCGCTTCGGCTTCGCGCGTTCGATCAGCCGCCATCTGGCGATAGCCTTCCGCCAAGGCTGCCTGCATTTCTCTTTCTTTCTTCTTCGCAGCTTCCAGAACGGCTTCCTCGAGTTCCTCAGGCACTATAAACCACGCAGGATTTCCCCGCGACTGAGGCGTGCCGATGGCGTTACCGCTATCGCCGTTCCACCGGATGCCGACGGCAGGCGAGCCGCCCCATCTCAGACGAGCGACTGACCAGCTCGATTCAACGGGCCCCTTGTCGAAAACAACCTCAACTGAGCTGACTTTGTCTTTGGGCGAAAGAACTCTTTTGGGGTCGTGATACATGCTTCGCACCTCTAGAGGCATGTTCCCATACATACGTATGTATGTCAATTGCGCAGGGGCTTTCCGGTTTTGAGCGTGAATGCAATGCGCTCCTGCGTTTTGCGCTCGCCGCAGAGGGAGAGGAATGCCTCGCGCTCCAGATCGAGGAGGTACTGTTCACTGACAAGAGTGCCGGGGGTAACGCGGCCGCCGGAGAGTATGTACGCGGCCCAGCGCGCGACTTTCTGGTCGTGCTCCGAGGCGTAGCCGGCTTCGCCCATGAGGTAGATGCCCGTTTCGAGTATGGCGAGCGCGCCGAGGCCGGGGGCGGGGATTTGCGAGCGCGGTTGCGGCGGAGCGTAGCCAGCCTCGGCCAGTGCGGCGGCCTGAGCCTTGGCATCGAGAAGCAAGCGCTCACGGTTCATGGTGATGCGGTCGGCGGGCTTGAGCAGGCCGAGGGAGCGCGCTTCGGCGGCGGAGGTGGAGACTTTGGCCATGGCGATGGTTTCGAGCGCGCGCTTGAGGGCTGTGGCAAGTTCGGCTGATTGTGCAAATCGCGACGGCGGGTCGCGAGGCTCAGGCGGGGCAAGGGCTGTGGCCGCGTCGAATGCGCGGAGGAGCATCTCTTTTGTGCCGCCGCCGGCTGGGATAAGGCCGACGCCGGCTTCGACCAGGCCCATGTAGGTTTCAGCGTGGGGCTGGCGGAACGTGGCGTGCAGGCAGATCTCCATGCCGCCGCCGAGAGTGAGGCCGAAGGGCGCGGCGACGACGGGGCGGGGACAGAATTTGATGGCCGCGGTCATCTGCTGGAAGTTGTGAATGACACGGGCGAGCTCGTCCCACTCACCCTCCTGCGCAGTGAGCAGGAGCTGCATGAGATTGGCGCCGACGGAGAAGTTGTCGCGGTCGCCGGAGATGACGAAGGCAGAGAAGTCGCGAACCGCATCGGAGGAGGGGTTGAGGACGGCGGAGATGAGAGCGAGAACATCGCCGCCGATGGCGTTCTTGAGTGAGTGCAGCTCGATGCAGGCGATGCCGTCACCGAGATCGACAAGCGAAGCGCCGGCGTTGGAGCGGACAACTTTCTGGGTGCGGCGGAAGTCGGCGACGCGGGCGTGGCCGGGGACGGGGGGGATGGCGATCGTTTGGCGTGTGACTGGCTCGAAGCACTGCTTGTGGTCCTGCGAGTACCAGCTCGAGCGCGTGGCGGCGATCAGTTCCAGAACGCGGCTGCTCACCGGCAGATGAAAAGTTTTCATGCGGCTCACGGTGTCGGCGACGCCGGCGGCATCCCACATTTCGAAGGGTCCGAGTTCCCAGTTGAAGCCGGCGCGCATGGCGGCGTCGACGGAAGGGGCGTCAGCGGCGACTTCACCGATGCGGTCGGCAGCGAAGTTCCAGAGCGAAGATAGAAAGGGCCACAGAAAGGCCGCTGCTTTGTCTTTGGCGGGGTCGTTGGCGAGAAGGAGACGCAGACGTTCGGGGAGCGTGGCGGCGTTTTTCGCCATCTCGAGCGAAGGCACAGCGGGTTTGGTGGCGGGACGGTAGTCGAAGGTGGAGAGATCGAGAACCAGGCGCTCATCTTTGCCGTCGGAGCCGCGGGTTTTCTTGTAGAACCCCTGGCCGGATTTATCACCCAGCCAACCGCGCTTCAACAGCTCTTCGAGGATGGACGAGAATTTGCCGCCGATGACGCCCTGGGGAAAGTTGGCAGCGACGTGGGCGAGAATGTCGATGCCGACGAGATCGGCGAGCCGAAAGGTCCCGGTGCGGGGCCAGCCGATGGCGGGACCGGTGAGCGCGTCGACTTCTTCGATGGTGAGTCCCTGCTCGAGCATGAGGTTGGCGGCGTTGAACATCACCGCGATGCCGATTCGGTTGGCGATGAAATTGGGCGTGTCGTGCGCGAAGACGACTTGTTTGCCGAGGATGCGATCGGCGAATGCGGAGAAGGCGGCGACGATAGCGGGATCGGATTCAGAAGTGGGGATGACTTCAAGCAGTCGCATGTAGCGTGGCGGGTTGAAGAAGTGCGTGCCGAAGAAGCGGCTGCGAAGGTCAGGAATCGCTGCGGCAATGCGCGCGATGGGCAGGCCGGAGGTGTTGGTAGTGAGGAGCGCGTGAGCGGCGAGATGGGGAAGGACGCGGGTGAGAAGCGCCGTCTTGATTTCGAGATCTTCAGCCACGGCTTCGATGATCCAGTCGCACTGAGCGAGTTTGGTCAGGTCGTCGTCAAAGTTGCCGGGAGTGATGAGCGAGGCGCGCGATGGCTCGAAAAAGGCGGCGGGTTTGGATTTTGAGAGGGCGTCGAGAGCTTTGCGAGCGAGTTGCGGCTCTGCGCTTCCAGGCTTTGGAGGGAGGTCGAGCAACAAGACCGGGATGCCGGCGTTGGCCAGGTGGGCGGCGATGCGGGAGCCCATCGTTCCGGCGCCGAGAACGGCGGCACGGCGGACGAGCAGCGGTTTAGGGCCAATTTCCACCCCATAGACGAATTCCTGTCCGTGGGGACCCCGGCCTTGCGGGGCGGGAGCTGCGTCCGTGGCGGTGGTGTTCATGCGGGCTCTCACCATGCGGCGTGAATTCGGATGGATTTCGCCGCCCGTAAACGCTCGCAGCATACGCAAGGCGGGCACGCGGGGTCAAGGATCGTGATGCGCTGTCATCGAAGATTTATCGCGGTTGCACGGACGGCGCCGGCTTGTTCCTGCTTCGCGCGCGGTCTGATTTTTGTCTCTTGACACGGAAGGCGAAACATACCTACATTGTAGGCATGGCTGACCTGCTGGGAACATTTGAACAAGCGGTGATGCTGGCTATCCTTCGCCTGGGCGACGGCGCTTACGGCCGGGCGGTCTTGCACCAGGTTCAGGAATCGCTTGCGAGAAGCGTTGCTGCGGGGGCCGTCTACACCACGCTGGACCGCCTGGAACAACGCGGGCTCATCAATTCCAGGCTGGCGAAAGGCACTGCGATCCGCGGAGGTCGAGCCCGCCGCTATTACGTAGTCGCGGCCGCAGGGAATCGTGCCCTTGCGGATGCGCACAAGACCTTGGCGAAGATGTGGCAAGGAGTGAAAGTACCGATGGCGGTGAAGTCATGAACCTTCCTTGTCCGCCGCGATGGGCGGAATTCATGCTGGAGCGGTTGCTGGTGGCGCGCGACCGGGAGACCGTGGCGGGCGACTTGCGGGAAGAGTACGTCGAATCGATCATGCCGCGCTCGGGCCGTCTGCGGGCCGATGTTTGGTATCTCCGCCAGTGTCTGAGCTTCGCGCGGTGGCGTGTTTCGGAGGGAGGGCCGATGGGAAAGCTTCTGATTTTCAGTTCGCTCGCGACTTTGATTTGCGGGTGCTGGCTCGCGCTTATGGAATTGCTGCTGCGGCATGCGGGATTCGCGTCGCGGGCCACCGTCGCGCTGCTGATTGCAGCCATCTGCGTGGCCACGCTACTGGCGCGGATGCTCCACCTGGGGGCGCGCCGGCAACGGTGGTTCTGGCCGGCGGCTCTCGCGCTCATCTGGTTTGGCAGCTCCAGTTTCCTTCGCAATGCGCGCTCCGCCCATTTTGAGGGCTTCGTTTTTGTCATTTCGCTGGTCCTTGTTCTGCAGGGACTCCTGATGCTCGTAACAATGGGCAGAACGAAGGACAAGGGCCAACTGATGCCCGACGGCAGAAGTGAACTGGCGTGATGGTCTTCGAACTGCTGTTCCTGGCGCTTGCATTCGCGACTTTGATCTCGCTCGTTACGGCGTTGGCGATGGCGATCCGGCGGCGCCGGGTGGCGCGGCTGTTGCTCAGTGTGGGAATCGTCTGGGCGATGTATCTGACCATCGTCGCCGCCGTGTCTGCAGCGACGCCGCAAAAGCGGATCCCGATGGGGCAGGAACAGTGCTTTGACGAAATGTGTTTTTCTGTGGCCCATGTGGAGGCCTTTTCGGAGTTGGGCCTGGCGGCTCAGCCAACACGAGCAACGGGACGTTTTTACGTGGTCACGGTGCGGATGACGAGCCGGTCGCGAGGAAGACCGCAACGCGAGGGGGGACTACGCGCATTGTTGTGGAGCGCAGGAAAGTATTACCACGTTTCAGCTGAAGGCCAGACGGCGTGGGAGATGGCCCATGCGCCCGCGGCTGGGCTAACTGCGCGATTGAATCCCGGCGAGAGCCTTCTGAGTGTTCAGGTCTTTGATCTTCCCAATAGTGTAACGACTCCGGGACTGGTTCTGAGCCATGGATTCACACCAGGGTACTTTGTCATCGGCGAGTGCCCGATGTTTCATCCACCGGCGATCATGCTGTTAGCGCAGTAATCCGCGTGATACGGAGGGCCGGAGAGGGTCGCCCCGAGATTCAATATTCGATCTTGTTGGGTGAGGCGATCCATGCGGCGAAGCTAGACCAGGCTTCGTCACTGAGCAATTGCGTTGAGCGGAGCTTACGCACGGCAGAATCTTTGCGAAGTTCTTCGTAGAGAATCGCGTCATCAAAGCCGGCGCGGGCGGCGTCGGCGGCGCGGGCTCCGTAGTAAATCGCGTCGAGGCGCGCCCAGTAGGCGGCCGCGAGGCACATGGGGCAGGGTTCGCAACTGGTATAGAGCTCGCAGCCGGCGAGGGTAAAGGTCCCCAGAGCTTTGGCAGCGGCGCGGATGGCGTTGACCTCAGCGTGAGCGGTGGGATCGTTGCTGACGGTGACGGAGTTGACGCCTTCGCCGACGATCTTGCCGCCGAGCACGACGACCGCCGCGAATGGCCCGCCACGAACAGCGGCGACATTCTCCGTGGCCAGCGCGATGGCGCGGCGCATGAAATCCGGATTGGGCTGGCCCGGCACTCGCTTTCCTCCCCCTCACTCGCCGAATGTTGAAAAGACAGATTCAGTATGGCACACGGTATGCATCTGCCGAGTGTGGCGCAATCAGACACATTCGCCCCGCAGCAGTTGAGGAGATTGGAGCGAATGGAGATCGGCTCTCAGCCGGCCAAATGCGTTTGCAGGACCTCGAGGAATCTGGCGAGCCAGGCCGGATGCGCGGGCCAGGCGGGGCCGGTGACGAGGTTGCCATCGACGACGGCACTCGTCATGTCGACGGAGACATAGGTTCCTCCGGCCAGCTCGACTTCGGGTGCGCAGGCGGGATACGCGTTGAGCTTGCGGCCTTTGATCACGCCCGCGGCGGCCAGTAGTTGCGGACCGTGGCACAACGCGGCGATGGGCTTGTTGGCTCTGGCGAAGTGGCGGATGAGGTCGAGAACTCTG
>Ga0326727_10013471_pt1 | contig 18193 bp, 18 predicted proteins | sample MB2enrmetagenome_FD_207643 | JGI IMG/M metagenome (GOLD analysis project Ga0326727, IMG submission 207643) | Lab enriched peat soil microbial communities from McLean, Ithaca, NY, United States - MB29MY | ecosystem: Environmental > Terrestrial > Soil > Wetlands > Peat | place: USA: New York...
TTTTATAACGGCATCGAAGGCATTTTCAAGAGAATAGCTAAAGATATTGATGAGGAACTGCCAACTGGAGGCGGATGGCACGCCGGGCTTATGGCGCTCATGACCGAGCCCACGGGTAAACGACAAGCCGTTGTATCAAAGAAACTGTATGAAGATATTTACAAGTACATGGGCTTCAGACACATGTTCCGCCATGCTTACACCTACCAACTTCATTGGCGAGGAATGGCAGACCTGGTGTTGAACAGCGAGCCGGTCTTTGACCGGCTAGAGTCGGAGTTAAAGGCTTTCTTCGGGCCTGACCTTCAGGGATGAGCGCAATGCCGTGTATCAGGCAAGCGGACCACAGGAGACGCGAAAAAGGTGAGCGATATGAAGAAGACAAGAGCGGAAGTTCTTGAATATCTGAAGAATAATTTAGACCGATTCAACCGGGAATATGGCGTTGATCGAATAGGCGTGTTTGGCTCGGTAGCGCGAGACGAAGCCACCGAAGAAAGTGACGTTGACCTGCTCGTCGAAATGCCGCACCCAACCTTCAGGCATTACATGCACCTTAAATTTGAGATCGAGGAGGCGCTCGGCGTTTCGGTGGACCTGGTCACACAGGGCGCGGTGAAGGAATTCCTTCGCTCGACCATAGAGCAAGAGGTGATCTATGCCTAGGGACAGTAGTCTCTATCTAACCGATATACTTTCCTGTATAGGGAAGGTTCGAGAATACACACAAGATATGAGTTTTGAGTCGTTTCGGCAAGATGGTAAGACTCAGGACGCGGTCATCAGAAACCTTGAGATCATTGGGGAAGCTGCTCGCAATCTTCCTGTTGAATTCAGGGAAAGGACCGCCTGTGTTGGGTGGCCGGACGTAATCGGTTTTCGGAATGTCATAGTTCATGAGTACTTCGGCGTCGATATCCAGATCGTGTGGGACATCGCTCAGCACGAGCTCGATATGCTGGAGAAGGCGTGCAGGAGTCTTCTTTGATCGACAGGACTCCAATGCTCCATTAACTTGTTCGTTGGGTGAGCGGATGAAACCTTTGCCAAGAGTCGTGCTTCTGGCCAAGACGGGAAGTCTGAAAAATGAACAGGCGATCTTGACTCTATTGAAGGCTGGCGGCTATCCCATGACGGTGGTTCGCGACGTAACCTCTCTTCTTTCGACATTGGAGTGCGAGCAGGATGTGTGTCAGGTAGCGATTGTCGACATTAACTCTACGATGCAATCGTTCGACTACGCGTACGGTTACAGAGATTTCTTACGTCTCTACGCGAGAACGAGGCTCAGTCATGATGTCAACCTCATCGTCATTCAGCCGAAAATTGACCAGCGTCCTCCTTCGACCATTTTCGGATTCGACCATTTGGTTACTTGCTACATAAGTCAACCCGTTAATCCGGCCGAACTACTTCGCTTTCTCAATCGCATTGCAGAAGACGAAAACAAGTGGATTCCGCTCCGACCCGAGTGATTAGGCCTTGCTCGGCAACTTTTCAGTATTTGTGCCTTGCCGCTCGATATGGTACAATTTCCCCGCAAATGATCGCTGTTTAAGGACTTTTTCGATGGCTAAGACACACACCAAGTTTGTGTGCGGGCAATGCGCGTGCGAATCTCCCAAGTGGCTGGGTCGGTGCCCCGACTGCCAGGCGTGGAACACTTTCGAGGAGGAAGTGGTCGCACGCACGACAACCGTCTCCAAGCGATCCGTCGATTCCATGTTCAACCCGCCCAGACCGATCACCGAGATCGTGATTGGTGAGCATCACCGGCGCGGGACGGGGATCGGTGAGCTGGACCGCGTGCTTGGCGGTGGAATCGTGCCGGGATCGGTCGTGCTGATCGGCGGCGACCCGGGGATCGGGAAATCCACGCTTCTCACGCAGGTCGCGCGGAACCTGAACGGCAACGGCGAGCGAAAGATCACACTTTACATAAGCGGCGAGGAGTCGCCGGAGCAGATCAAGCTCCGTGCCGACCGCCTCGGCGTGGTGACGGACAGGCTCTACGTGGTCTCCGAGACCAACATCGAGCAGGTGGAAGCCTGCATAACCTCCCTCAACCCAGGTGCGGTGATTATCGATTCCATCCAGACGATGTACGACCCAAATCTCGAATCCGCCCCGGCGACCGTCAGCCAGGTGCGTTCGAGCACGGCTGTACTCATCAGGATCGCAAAGAGCACGGACATTCCGATCTTGATCGTCGGCCATGTGAACAAGGACGGGGCGATTGCTGGGCCTCGCGTGCTGGAGCATATGGTGGACACGGTGCTCTATTTCGAGGGCGACCGTCATCAATCCTATAGAGTCCTTCGCGCGGTGAAGAACAGGTTCGGTTCAACGGACGAATTGGGAATCTTTGAAATGCGCGAGGACGGGCTAATCGAGGTTGCGAATCCATCCGAGATCCTGCTCTCAGAGCGCCCGCTCCACGGCCCCGGCTCGGTCGTGGCGGCGACCATCGAGGGAACTCGCCCACTGCTCGTGGAAGTGCAGGCGCTGGTCGCTCAATCGTACATCACGGTGCCACGGCGGATGGTGAGCGGAGTCGATTTCAACCGGGCGATGCTAATTCTGGCGGTTCTGACCAAGCGAGTCGGCCTGGGTCTCTCGAATCAGGATGTGTATATCAACGTGACCGGCGGCGTGAAGGTGACCGAGCCTGCCCTGGATTTGGCGATGGCCGTCGCCGTGGCTTCGAATGCCCGCGACCTGCCGGTCGATCCGGGCACGGTTTTTGTAGGCGAGATCGGTCTGGCAGGCGAAGTGCGTGGCGTAAATCAGGTTGAGAAGCGCATCCGCGAAGCCGAGCGCCTCGGATTCGAGCGCGCGATCGTGCCGAAGCACAGCGTTTCGAGAGCGGGGAAGTTTGAATCGATCAAGGTGGTCGGCGTGGAATCGGTATTCCAGGCGGTCGAAGTGGCGCTGGGGGGGGTTCGACAAACCAAGAAGGCGAAGTCGGAGGAGTGATCCCGTAGCATAGCCCCTTGTGGGCGTCCGAGAGGGACTTGAACCAGGAGCAAAGGCATGACATTAGAAACTGGTGGCAGCATGGATACTACCCTGCATCTTTTAGGTGTGATAGAGGTTTTCAAGGAGCGCAGGAATGCGATCATCCTCGCGCACAACTATCAACTCGGCGAGATTCAGGACGCCGCCGATTTCGTCGGCGATTCGTTGGAGTTAAGCAGGAAGGCCGCCGAAACGGATGCGGAAACGATCGTTTTCTGTGGGGTTCACTTCATGGCTGAGACGGCGAAAATCCTTTCGCCGCAAAAGACTGTGCTGATTCCCGACCCCAAGGCCGGGTGTCCCATGGCCGATATGCTGACGGTCGAGCAGCTCAGGGAGTTCAAGGCCAAGTACCCCGGTCGGCCCGTGGTCGCCTATGTGAACACATCGGCTGCGGTGAAGGCGGAGGTTGATATCTGCTGCACCTCGGCGAACGCGATCAAGATCGTCGAATCGGTAGATGCAGATGAGGTACTCTTCGTCCCTGACAAATGCCTCGCGAGTTGGGTCGCCGCTCACACGTCCAAGAAGATCATCGCGTATTCCGGCTACTGTCCCACGCACTATCGGATAATGCCCGCCGACATCCTGAAGCAGAAGGCGGAACATCCCGAGGCGATTGTGCTCGCGCATCCTGAGTGCCCTCCCGCCGTTGTGGTACTCGCCGACGAGGTTGCCAGCACATCGGGCATGATTCGATTCGTTCATGAAAGTCCGGCGAACGAGTTCATCATCGCGACCGAGTTGGGCATCCTGCATCGGTTGAAGATCGAAAACCCGCACAAGAAGTTCTACCCGCCGAATGAGCGCACGGTCTGCCCCAACATGAAGCTGATCACGCTGGAGAAGCTCGCCTGGTCGCTGGAGGATAACAAGTATCCGATTATCTTGCCGGAAGAGACAATCGAAAAAGCCCGCGGCGCGATCGAGCGGATGATAGCGGTTGTCTGAACACGATTATAGGGATTGCGGGGATGCACAGGATTAGGAATTCCCAAACGCGATCCCGGCGATTGGGTGAGGGGCAGGGTTTCTGTGCCATGATTACTGCTCAAACTGTGCATGATAGTGATCATGTTAATCCTTCAATCACCGAAATCGTGTTCAAGACCTCTGCGGTCCCGCTAATGCAACATCCAACATCGCCCACCGGGGCGAAGGAGACAAAATTGAACCTTAATTTTCTCGAAGTGGAAGAGATTGTAAAAAGAGCGCTGGTTGAGGACATCGGGAGCGGGGACATCACGACCGCACTCACGGTGCCGATGGAATCGGTCTGCCGGGCGCAGATCATCGCCAAGGAAGATGGAATCGTAGCCGGGCTGGAGGTCGCGGCGCTCGCATTCGGACTGACCGCCAACAGCTACTCGGCGCTTGGCCAGGAAATGGGGCTGACACTCCTCTCCGGCGACGGCGCTCGGGTGACCACGGGCGAGGCCGTGCTGGAGATCGAGGGGCCGACCGCGACCGTCCTGACCGCCGAGCGCACCGCGTTGAACATCCTTCAGCACATGTCCGGGATCGCCACCGAAACCGCCAAGCTGGTGGATATGGTTTCGCATACCAGGGCGACGATCATCGATACGAGGAAGACCACCCCTGGACTTCGGATGCTGGAGAAATACGCCGTGCGGATGGGCGGGGGCGCAAACCATCGATTCGGTTTGTATGACGCCGTCTTGATCAAGGACAACCACATTATCGCCGCCGGAGGAATCGCACTGGCCATTGAGAAGGCCAGGAGCGGGGCGCCGCACACCGTGAAGGTGGAAGTCGAGTGCGACACCATCGCGCAGGTCGAGGAAGCCCTGGGCGCAGGTGCGGACATGATCCTGCTGGACAACATGAATCCGAACATGCTCCAAAAGGCCGTTGAAATATGCGAGGGCAAGGCGATCACTGAGGCATCCGGCGGAATCAACGAGCAGAGCATCGTCGCAGTCGCGGAGTCGGGGGTCGATCTGATCTCCGTGGGTGCGCTCACGCATTCGGTGAAGGCTCTCGATTTCAGCCTGGAGATTCTGGAGAGCGAAATAGCTGAAGAAGAGGACGAATTCGAAGAGGAGCTATGAACTTCAGCGTCCACCGATTCGAAACCGTCTCCTCCACGAATGATGTTGCGGCTCGACTGGCGGCTGAGGGCGCGTCGGAGGGAACAGTTGTAGTTGCCGGTCGGCAGAGCGCCGGAAGGGGCAGGTTGGGGCGTTCCTGGGTTTCTTCGCCTGGCGATGGTCTGTATCTCAGCGTGATTCTCCGACCTCCGGTACCGTTGGAGCACGTCTGGCAGATCGGTTTCGTTGCTTCACTGGCGACCGCGGAGGCGATTCGGCGCGTTTCCGGAATTCCAGCGCGCATCAAATGGCCGAACGACATTTTGGTCGGTGGAAAGAAACTCGCCGGCATTCTGATCGAGTCTCCATCCGTCACTCATGCCGATATCGGCAGGGCTGTGATCATCGGCATTGGCATCAACGTGAACACCTCCTCTTTTCCGCCCGAACTTGGCGACAGGGGGACCTCAATTCTATTGCAAAAAGACCCTGCCAGCCGCATCGAAATGAGCCTGGTTCAAGATGCCCTCCTGGATATGCTCGACATCAGGTATGGGCAGTATGGTGTCGAAGGTTTCCCTCCGATCCTCGATTCATGGAAGGCGCTGGACTGCACGGTAGGAATGGTGATAACGGCCCTGATGTCAGATGGCTCCGTGACAGGTATCGCGGCAGGCATAGACACAGACGGTAATCTCATAGCCCAATGCGATAATGGTTCGCTTGTCTCAATAAACGCCGGAGAGGTGCTGATGCGCTAGTTCGTTGTTTTTATAATCATCATAGCCGGGTGACCCGCGAAAAGCTCCCTCTCCTACTTCCTGCCTTGTCCTGAGTAGGCGCCTAAGCCCCGTATCGAAGGGGCGGGAGGGGATGGGGGTGAGGGCAAACCGAGCGCATTCCGGTGAATACCCCATTACTCCTGCACTCCACTACTCCTTCGTCGATTTTCGTTTGACGAAATGCCCCCTCCATGATATAATCTCGTGTATTGTATAGGCGCCGCACCTTGCGGGCCGGACGCTTTTCTCTCCGAATCCCGATTTTTTTCACGAAAACAAATCTCGGCGATCAAAAGCTTTCCGGGGCCCCAATTCTGCATGGCAAAGGGAGTGAGTGAGATGTCGGGTCATTCAAAATGGCATAATATAAAGTTGCGAAAGGGCAAGCAGGACGCGGACAGGGGCAAGCTCTTCACCAAGATCGCGCGTGAGATAATCGTGGCAGCGAAGAGCGGCGGAGGGAGTCCCGATACCAACCTCGGCCTTCGAGTTGCCGTGCAAAAAGCTCGCGACAACAGCATGCCCGCCGACAACATCAAGAGAGCGATCCAACGCGGAACCGGTGAGATCGAGGGCGCGAACTATGACGAAATCACCTATGAGGGCTACGGGCCGGGCGGCGTCGCCGTTATGGTGGCCGCTCTGACGGATAATCGCAACCGGACGGTTGCGGATGTAAGATCGATCTTCGGGAAGTGCGGCGGAAGCCTGGGTGAATCCGGCAGCGTGGGCTGGATGTTCGACCAAAAAGGCATGATCACGATCGAAAAGGACTCGATCGATGAAGAATCCCTGATGATGGCCGCGATGGATGCAGGCGCCGAGGATATCAGGGATGAAGAAGAGATTTACGAGGTGCTGACCGCTCCAACCGACCTTCACACGGTTAGCCAGGCTCTTACGGATGCCGGGATCAAGTTCCAGGAAGCTGCGATCACCATGCTGCCCAAGACTACGGTCAAGCTGGAGGGCAAAGAGGTCGGCCAGATGCTCAGGATGATGGATCAATTGGAAGATCACGACGACATTCAAAACGTCTATGCCAACTTCGACATCTCAGACGAGGCGCTTCAGGAAGCAACAAAGTAGTCCCGCAAGGAAATTTGAAGGCCGCCTAGAGCCCCTGAGATTCCCAGGTTCCAATCAACTTCGCCACAGCTTTGCTTCGTGACCCTACGCCAAGTTTGTCGAGTGTATACTTCACGTGCTCCTTGACCGTCAGCACGCTCACTCCCATTTCATCCGCCATTTCCTGATTAGAAAACCCCCTGCAGATCATGTGCGCGGTCTCAACCTCTCGCCTGGATAAATGGTGCATCTCCGCAACTTTGGAGACTCGTTCGTGTATCTCTATTTCCGGGGTGGTCGGAGATTGATACAGCTTGACATTGTAGCTTGGAATACCCTCAGTGTAATACGCCAGCATCGCAAGCCGATATTGTCTGCCATCGAGAATGCACTTTGTTTCCAGCACACCTGTTGGCATATCGGCGTCGGCTTGCTCAGACAGTTCCGCCGTGCAGTCTCGAATGGTCTTGAGGATGGGATTGGAACGCGATTCTTTGCTGAGTAAATCCTTTGCCAGTGCGCTGAGGTACTCTACTTCGAAATGTTGATTGAGAACGAGCGCCGGAGTTTCTGCCTTCTCGAAAAGCTCATTGACTATCCTCTTGCTATACATGGCCTGTTGAAACACGTTGGCCTTCCCAATTACTCGGGGAACATGCTGCTCCAGCAGATCCAGAATTAGCACATCCTTGTCCGAAAACTCTCTGTTCGGGTTGGTCCTGAGAAGCCTGCAAATAAACAACGCCCCGTCCTCGCCGACTGATGTGCAATTAAGCCACGTGTTGAAGCCGTATTCGCTGAATCCCCTGAAGAACTCGAGCCTCTGCCAGCTTCTTCTGGGAGCCATATCGGACGGGCGCCACGTTCTAATATTTTTTTCAAGAGTTTCAGCCAGGAACGGTTCGATTTTGCAGTAATAGTCGCAGTAGGCCTTGTGCCCATCATCCGGAATATCTTTGGTTGCAAGCTGGTACTTCTCGCCCGTGGTATTGTTCATATACCAGATGCCGCCGGCGTCACATGAGATGAGCTTGGTCACGCAGTCGAGCGTGTATTCCCACATGCCCGGTTCAAAAGGACTTTCGGAAACGTGACGAATGAGGTCGGAAAATATCTGAAGCTCTGCTTGAGTAATCGAGATTTCAGTCATCGGCAAGTCTCCGGGTATTCTTGCGACATATTAACATGTGGCCGCCTATTTTGCAAGAAAAACCCTCCTTTTGAGGGATTGCGGAAACGGTAAAGCAGTAGTATCATTAATTAATTCTTCGCCTTGCCCTAGGCCGATGGATTGGCGCCTGCAAGAAATTGTGGTACGTCCGATTGTATTACCCATCTACCGGTGGTTCATTGAATCACCGGTCTTTTTTTGTCTGGGCCATTGTTCCATTGATGACAAATTCGGCAGAATTGTTTGACACGCGCGATTTTCAGGCAAGAATAGAATATGACTTCCGATGTCTTGGCGCGCAAGCGCGTTGCACACTTAGTTACCGAATGACGATGATTTCCTTCCATTTCTTTACACTCGGGGGTTTATAGTTGAGCGTTAGAATAGGGATAGTCGGTGCAGGCAGCTCCGGAATAGCCTGCGCCAAACGCCTTGCCGGATACCCGGACGTGGAGATCACGGCGGTTTCCGATGTCACTCGGCCCACGCGTGATGCTCTGACCAAAATGGTGGGAGCGAGGCTGGCTGTAAGCGATCACAGACGCCTTGCCGCTGACCCCAGCGTGGACATCGTGTGCGTTTGCACGCCTCCCTCCAGCCACAAGACAATCGCCGTCGATGCGCTCACCGCGGGGAAACACGTGATAGTCGAACCCCCAATGGCCATCACAATCGAGCAGGCCGACGAAATGATGGAGGTCGCGGAGAAAGTGGATCGCAGGCTGTTCGTCGCCATGTCTGACAGGTACGATCCGGTGAATCAGGAGATGGCCAGAATCGTGGAGGACGGCGCGATCGGATATCCGTATATGGTCTTAGGGACTTACCTGGAAAACGACCTTGACCGGCTCAACGACTGGCATGATTGGCTTGGCACCTGGGATACAGGCGGCGGGGGAATTCTGATGCAGCGCGGTTCAGAGCTGATCGATCTTCTCACCTTCTGCCTGGGTCCCGTTGAGGCGGTAGGGGCGGTCTGCACGAGGTTTGCCGTCCAGTCCCTGAACAAGGCTGAGGACACGGCCATTCTCGATCTGGAATACATGGAAGAATCCTCAGCCCAACTTGCCATCACTGGAGCTGGAAAATTCAGCACCTGGCCCAGAGAATTCACCGGATCGGCGATGAGGCTGGAGATTTACGGGTTGGAAGGGGCAATTCGGATCACCAGCAGAACTCCACGGTTAACTACCGTAATCAAGGGGCAGGGAAGGAAGGAAATCGAGGAGTCGGAGATCAGTACCGATTTGCCGACCGATATGTACCAGGATTTCCTGGATTCCATCCGAAGCGGCTCCGAGCCCCTAGCGACCACGGACCAGGCTCGCGAGGCACTGAGAGTGATCCTCGCCGGCTACAAAGCCTCACAAATGAAACGCCGCGTAGAAACGATGGAAAATCTGTAGAAGCCGAAAGCCCGTAGGGGAGACTCGGCGGTTCCCTGAGCTACAACCGAAACCTCAAAGGTATTTGGGATACTTTTCTTTGATCCAGGCATGCACAGAATCACTGAATTCCTGACATTGCATGATAAGTTCCTTTACCTCGCCCAGGGATACCATGCCTGACCTGGAGTACGTGGAAAGATTTCGGATCTTACGGCACTTCTGCAAATATCCGGCGCGCGCACGGACATCGGAACCCATGACCTCCGGAAGCGCTTCGAATACCGTGGCATGATGTCCTTCGCCCTTCGTGCGATAGCCCGCACACCGCAGAGTAACTGTCGCCAACTGCAGCGCCGCATCATAGGCGAAGTTGAAACGCCCGTCGGATGAAAGCTGCTCGACCAGGGCGTCGTTCATGCTGCGTTCGGCAACCTTCAAGAGAGATTGAATCTCATCCTTCGATGTGGGCCTTGGCTCAAGCCTTCCCTCGGCCAGCAATTCTTTCAAGGTCATTTTCGTCCCCAATAAGGAATAGTTTAGCATCGGCCAGTACCGAAGTCACAAAGTGCTCCCTGGACTCCACGCGCTCACGGAATTCCGAAGTCGAGAAGATCACCGGGTTTACCTCACGCCTGATCGCCTGCTCTGCGGATTCCAAAGCCTGCACCACCGCGCCCAGCGACGCGCTGCCAATCACGAATAGGTCCACGTCGCTTCCGGTGCGTTCCGTGGCTGAGGCAACGGATCCAAAGATGAAAGCGGCATCGATCCGGCAGGCAAGGCCCGAAAGGGACGCCTTCAGCACATCCGCCAAGCCGACAGTCTTGATAAAGATTGAGCGCAATTCCGGAATTATGGGGCAGTGGGTGTCAATGCTATAATACACCTGATGCCCACTTTTCTCCTTCACCACAACTCCGGCCTTGAGCAGGTTGGCAAGTTCCTGATGCACATTGGTGACCGGCAGCCCAGCACGGGTGGCCAACTCTCGAACGTAAAACCTGCCGTCACCTTCTAGTAAGAGTATTTTCAGCAGCTTTACTCGCGCTACCGATGAAAACAGTATCTCAATCATCACCCGCTCCAATCGTTCGTATCTTACGAATAATTGTACGTCTATTACGAACGACAGTCAAGGCACAGTGCTGAAAGGGGGCAAATCTCATAGAAATTCACCCCCTTGTCTGAATCAACCGTTTCTTAACGATCAACCTTCTTTGTCGTCGTTGCTGGTTTTTACTGGCCCCACGACCACGCCTTCCGCTATCGAGCGACCGATATTCACCAAACGGACGTTAACCCGTTTGCCGATGTACTTGCCGCCGTTTTGAAGGTCGAGCATGTAGCCTTCCGTCCACGCTGCCGATCTAGGGAGAACGCTGAACGGCGTGCGAGCTACCTCGCACTCCACGATCTGGCCCTTTTTGTAGGCCAGCATCTCGCGCTCCGTGTCCTGCAGGTCGCCGGGGATGATGTCGTACTTCTCGATATGCTGATTTGGATTCGACCGTACGAAGACAGCCCTTCGGATGCGTCTTTCTATCTCATCCACGGTCTGTCCTCCGGGGCCGATCAGGTATGCGGCGACCTCCGGGTTCAGCATGACCATGAATGCCTCATCATCGACCTCCGCGGCGAGGTGCCGTAGTTCGCGCTCTGCCTGGATGCTTACCGATTCCGGCGATAGTATCTGGCCGTATCCCTGGCAGTATGGACATGCCTGGTTCACTATTTCGGAAATAGTCTCGCCGGTTCGCTTCCTGGTCATCTCTATCAAGCCGAGTGGGCTGATATTGGAGATTTTAGTGCGCGTGCGATCTTTACGCAGTGCCTTTTCGAGAGTGTTGACGACGGTATTTCTATCCCGCGCGCTGGACATGTCGATGAAGTCCATGATGATGATCCCACCGATGTCCCTAAGCCGAAGCTGCCTGGCGATTTCGTTGGCTGCTTCCTGATTCGTTCTTAGAATAGTGTCCGACAGGCTTGTGCTGCCGATAAACTTTCCCGTGTTTACGTCGATTGTGGTCAACGCCTCCGTCTGATCGATAGTCAGGTGACCGCCCGATTTGAGCCAAACCTTGCGCTTCAACAAGCGGTCGATCTCCATCTCGATGCTGAACCGTTCAAAGATCGGTTCCGGCTCATCATAGAGAACGACTCTCGATTTCTGCCGGGGTGACAGCAATCCAACAAGTTCCAGAGCTTTTTGGTACTCGTCTTTGGAGTCGATTATCAGCTTGTGGACGTCAGATCCAAAAACATCCCGAATAGTGCGATAGACCAGGCTTAAGTCCTGATGCACTATTGCAGGTGCGCCGGATGACTTGATCCGGACCTGAATCTGATCCCACATCTTGATCAGGAAGTCGAGATCCTTGCTGAGGTCTCTTTCGCCCTTACCTTCAGCCTCCGTGCGAACGATGATCCCGTAGCCGATCGGCTTGATCTTGTCGGCGATCTTCTTCAGTCGATCCCGCTCAGTGCGATCTTCGACCTTTCTCGAAACACCGATATTGTCCGAATCGGGCATCAGTACCAGGTATCGCCCGGGAAGGGATATTCGCGTGGATACGCGGGCGCCCTTCGTGCCCCTGGGGGCCTTGACTACCTGAACGACGAGTTCCTGGCCGACCTTGCACAGGTCTTTGATGTTGACCCCGCGCTGCGATTCGGATTTGGCTTGAGGTAGTTCCTCATCCGCTTCGGGGAGTATGTCTCCCGCGTAAAGGAACGCATTGCGCTCCAATCCGATATCGACGAAGGCGGCGTCCATTCCTGGCAGCACGTTTGCGACCTTGGACTTGTATATGCTTCCCGCGACCTGCTCTTCACGCTCAACATGAAGCTCAACGAGCTTGCCTGCGTCGATCAGAGCAACTCTGGTTTCCCGGGTTCCGGCATTAACAATTAGTTCTTTTGACATTTATTTCACCTCCTTTCGATTTAGCGATTGTATTGAAGGAACTGGGAGAATGGGAGCCAGGACATTTGTGACATTCACACCCTAACGCCTAACGCCTAACACCTAACGCCTTCTCATCTATCTGTCTAATCCTTCTTATACTACTTACGATGATGTCTGGCGACATGTTCCTTACAGCCTCAGCGAAATCCTGAGGCCTGACGCCACCGGATTCGTTGTGGGCCATAACAATCTCCACATCCGTAAGACGCCCACAAGGGGCTAGGCTACGGGATTCGTCGCCATCCGAATGTCCCGGACGCCCACTAGGAGCCAGGCTACGCAGTTCCAGGAGAATCGGGCGAAGGTCGATGACCTTCTGGCTGTTCCGTTCGCCATGCTTGATCCGGGAGATGGGAATCTCCTTCGCGGCGAATAACGCTTCCACGGCGACTTCGGCCTGCTCAGTGTCTCCTTCAAGCGTGAACCTGAAAACCGAGGCTGAAATCGCTGAAATCGGCGATTTCACCCCATCGGGAATGCTCTCTGATTCCATTATCTCAATCCCCGGTGGTAGTTGAGCATTCAAGGCATCTTTAACGGCCTCCGAATCCATTGGAATTGACAACTCGACGATGATCCGCTCGTCCCCGCTGGTTACACCCACGCCGATCGCCGAACCGAGGATCAACCTCTGCCTGGGATTGAACCCCTGCGAAAACGCGACTGGGAGCTTTGCCCTCCGGAGAGCGTACTCAAAGGCGCGAAGCATATCCAGATGCGACAGGTATTTCACCTGTTCGCCCTTTGTGAGCCTGAGCATCACGCGATACATCCGGCGCCTCCCGCTAACTGGGCTGCTCCGCAACCATGACATTTGTCCAGCCGGCAATCGACCGTGGTTTCTTCCCGATCCGCGCTCTCATTCTCCGATTTGAGAAACTCCTTGCTCACACCGCAGTCGATATGATCCCACGGCAGGGTTTCAGAGTAATCTCTCGCTCGATTCGCGTAGAACCCGGGGTCGAGGCCGACCTCTTCAATTGCCGACGCCCACTTGGCGTAGTCGAAATGCTCATGCCAGGCATCCAGCTTGCATCCGGATCTCCAGGCAAGAAGAATCGCCTTGCCGAGCCGCCTGTCGCCTCGCGACAGCACTGCCTCGAGGCGGCTGGTTCTGGAATCATGCCAACTGAGCGATATATCCCGGCTACGTATTTCCCGTTTGAGAATCTCCTGTCTTCGCTCGATCTCCTCCAGCGAATCCTGGGCACGCCACTGAAACGGCGTGTGTGGTTTGGGCACGAAGCTCGAAACACTGACTCCAATCGTGGGCTTTATACCCATTCTACGGCCAATTCCGGCTACCGCTGAGGCCAATCGGGCTATTCCAGCCACATCCTCGTCAGTTTCGGTAGGCAGCCCAATCATGAAATAGAGCTTGATCCTGCGCCAGCCGCAGTTGAACGCAGCTTCAACAGCGGCGAAGAGATCCTCCTCCGTGACATTCTTGTCTATGACATCCCTCAGTCGCTGAGTGCCGGCCTCGGGCGCGAGCGTAAGGCCCGATTTGCGAACTTTCTGAATCTCATTCGCCAGTCCCACGCAGTCCGCATCGGCTCTGATTGACGGCAGCGAGATTCCTATGCGTTCGGACTCGTATCTATCCATCAGCCTCCGCACGAGGTCCTGAATCCCCACATAATCGGCCGTGGAGAGCGAGATGAGCGACATCTCGTCGTATCCCGTCGCGGCGGAAAGCTCCTCAGCCTGTTTCATCAACTTATCCGCGGATCGCTGCCGCACGGGCCGATAAATCATCCCAGCCTGGCAGAACCTGCACCCACGGGAGCAACCACGCATCACCTCTAGCGGGATTCGGTCGTGAACTGTATCGACGAACGGCATGACAAGGCGATCCGGATACTCCGCTTCCTCCAAATCCGCGATGATCCGCTTGGTAACCCTGGCCGGGACGCCCTCTTTGGGCATCACCGACTGCACGGTCCCATCCTCATTGTACGCAACCCTGTACAAGCTCGGGACGTAAACGCCGGGGACACTCGCCAGCGCTCGCAAGAGATTACTTCTGCCCTTCGCGCGATTTTCAAGGTACGCGTCGATGAACTCGCCGACCACCTCTTCGCCCTCGCCGATGACAAACGCGTCTATAAAATCCGAGAGCGGCTCGGGGTTGAACGTGCAGCATCCGCCCGCGATTATCAGTGGATGATCGTCATTTCGTTCTGAGGCCAGGATGGGGATGCCGCTGAGATCCAGCATGTCGAGGACGTTGGTGTAAGAAAGCTCGTAGCCCAGCGAGAAACCGAGGATATCGAAATCTCTGACCGGTGTTTTGGTTTCGAGTGAGAAGAGCGGAAGAGAGTGCTCGCGCATCTCTGCTTCCATATCGACCCAAGGCGCGAAAACCCTCTCGGCGTATGTGTCGGAGCGGCGGTTCAAGATATGGTAAAGAATCCGCAACCCCAGATTGGACATGCCGATTTCATATATATCAGGAAAAGCAAGCGCAAACCTGATGTTCACGCATGCAGGATCCTTCAAAACGGCGTTGAACTCGCCGCCGGTGTATTGCGCCGGTTTCGTCACTCTCGGCAATATGCTATCCAACAAACCTGGCATTATCTTTATGAACTTGTTAACACCATAGAATTATGGCGCAAATCGAAAATCTATTTGATCCCCAAATGGGGTAACTAACAAAAAAACCGGCTGAACCCATGCGCACACCGTATATCCGTTCGGCGGGCAAAAATCGGGCGCCGGCAGAAAAATCCACCAAGATTATACCATATTACGGATGTCGGCGTCAAAAGTGGGGTTCAGGATTTAGGATTGAAGGTCGAAAACCCGACAAGATGAGCAACATCATTATCGTCCTTAGGTGCGAGCCGAATGGGCTCATGGCGGATTCCCTGGACAACAGGATTTGCCGCATACGTTAACTCGCCGGTCGTTTATTTTCGTTCCCGAAATGCGAATTGGGAGGGCACGGCGGCCCTCCCAAATGTATAACTATTCGGCCTCGATTCACGCCTCTGCTATTTCGCGGTAGTGGCCGGGGCGTTAGATGTGGAAGCATGACGCTCGCCCATCTTTTCCATGAGTTCCTCGGGTTTCTGTGCGGAGCGGAGCATATCGTTCCGACTGATAAGTCCTCTGGAGTAGCGATCCCAGAGCGAGTGATCCAGCGTGTTCATGCCGAGTTGCTGACCGGTCTGAATGGCGGAGAAGATCGAGTGCGTCTTCTTGTCCCGGATCATATGCTGGATTGCCGGCGTCGCGACCATCATCTCATAAATGGCCACGCGGCCAGAGCCCTCCGCCTTGGGAAGCAGGAGCTGTGAAAGAACCGCGATAAGGTTACCGGAAAGCTGAGTTCTGATCTGATCCTGCTGGTCGAACGGGAAGACGTCAACAATTCGGTCAACGGTACGGTCGGCGCCGGTGGTATGCAGGGTCGAGAACACGAGGTGGCCGGTTTCCGCCGCCGTGACTGCGGCAGAGATCGTCGCCAGGTCTCTCATTTCTCCAACGAGAATTACGTCCGGGTCCTGTCGTAGAGCTTTGATAACTCCGGTCGCAAAGGAGGGAACGTCGTTTCCGACTTCCCTTTGTGTAATGACCGATCTTTTGTGCGTGTGGTAGTATTCGATAGGGTCTTCAATCGTGATGATATGGCAGTCTCGGTTGGTGTTGATGAAGTCGATCATGGTTGCCAGGGTGGTGGTTTTTCCACTACCCGTCGGGCCGGTAACCAGGAACAGACCTCTCGGCGCATAGAGCAACTTCTGGATTCTAGGATCCAGACCGAGCTCTTCAAAGGATCTCAATCTGTAAGGGATAAGTCGCATGTTGAGCGCAACCGTTCCCTTTTGGAGGAATATACTTACCCTGAATCGTGCCCTGTCGCCGAACGAGAAACCGAAGTCGGCTCCCATTTCCTCTTCCATTTCGGCCTGTGCCCTTGGCGGCGCGACCTGCTTCATCAAGTCGTCTGTCACCTCCGGCGTCAGCTCGCCGAACTCATCCATACGGTGCAGACCGCCGTGCAACCTGATGGTCGGCGGTTCGCCGACCAGCATGTGAAGGTCGGATCCTTCGAGTTCTACTACCCGTTCCAAAAGCGTGGTGATATCAATCTTGCCTGCCATCTATGTATGCCCTTTCGCAAAAGACGAAAAATCGAAAATCTCTGAGGAATTGCTCAGTTCACCTCTCGTATATCATATCGGGAGGGTGGTTGTCAACATTCAGAGGCTTTAGGATTTAGGATTCAGGATTTAGGGGCCGGAATCCTGATATGAAACCATATGCCTCCAGCCCCCCAACCCCCCTTATCAAGGCGGGGAGTCTCGGATACCTAACGTCCAATACTTAACACCCGATACCCTCCCTAGTATTCCGCTGCTGTTTTGTACATCGTCAGTATGTTCTCGATTGGCGTGTCCGGCTGAATGTATGTGTGGCTCGGGCCGATTATGTAACCGCCGTCCTTGCCTAGAATGTCGATCAGCCGCTTCACTTCGTCGGCAACTTCCTGCGTGGTTCCCTTGCACAGAATATGCTGGATATCCATGCCGCCGTAGAAGCAGAGATCTTTACCGAAATCCCGCTTGAGAGCGGCCGGTTCCATGCCCACGGCGCTGGTCTGGATCGGCTCCAGCATATCCACACCCGCCTCGATGATCATCGGGAGGAGCGGTCTGACTGCCCCACAGACGTGGAGTAGGAACTTCTTGCCGTGTTTGTGGGTTAGATCAACGGTCTTGGTCAGATAGGGCATGACATAACGCCTGAAATCAGCCGGGCTGAAGAGCGGGCCAAGCTGGGAGCAGTAATCGTCCGCCATGTAGATAATGTCAATGCCTTCGCCGTAGTTGGTGAGCATGTTCTCTAAAGTTTCCAGGCTGATGGATGCGATCTTGTTGATCATTTTCTCGGCGTAATCCTCCCGGAACGCGAAATCGAGCATCACATCCTCGACTCCTCGCACGAAGGTGGCGATGTGATACGCGCCCCACGTGAACACTCCGATGACTCCCCGGTTGCTGTGAGCGGCGGTTTCCGCCGGATAGTGATCGTAGGTCAGGATGCTCGGCTCCGGCCAGGGATGGTTGTCGATATCGCTGATCTCGTCCTTGCCCGCCAGGGGATTGAAAAAGGTTTCATCGTATGTGCCGCCGGAATAATGGGACACCCTGGTCTTATAGCCCCAAATGGAGGTTTTTTCCGCTTTGTCGATCTCAGAATCGGCGAATATGAAGTTGCCTGGCAGGAGAAGCCATGTATCGACGTTCAGCGCGTCGAAAAGCTCTTCACGGGTCTTGAGGCCGAGATGTTCGTACAAAGAGGCGAAGACCTCCTTCTCGGCATCAAAGGTGATGGGAGTTCGATCCAGCGTTCTGTGATCGATCGCGGCAAGAATCCTCTGCTTGGAAGTGATGGGTTCATTCATGGCATTTCCTTCGGAATGTGAATTGAAAACGTCTAATTCAGAGTAGGGAGTTAGAATGGGACTAACCCGATTCCGCATCCTTCCTCAACAGTTGACGTATTCCATTATACAGGTTTGTCGAAGATATTTGAACGGGGCGGCAATTGGACAAGTACTGGATGTGTATTTCATAGAGGCAGACATAGAGCAGGCAATGCTCTTGACTTGAGAGTGTAAGCTGGTGTATGCTCATTTTTGTCTTGTGTAGACCGACCGTATATTTGTCTGGCAGCAGTACATACCAATCCAGCCTTTTGGCCACGATACAATTCGACGAGTTGATCGCCAGAGA
>Ga0326727_10013472_pt1 | contig 18193 bp, 17 predicted proteins | sample MB2enrmetagenome_FD_207643 | JGI IMG/M metagenome (GOLD analysis project Ga0326727, IMG submission 207643) | Lab enriched peat soil microbial communities from McLean, Ithaca, NY, United States - MB29MY | ecosystem: Environmental > Terrestrial > Soil > Wetlands > Peat | place: USA: New York...
ATGGCTCGCTCACGAACCAAACCTCTGAGCACCGACCGCTCATGGCCATCACACACCGTCGATCCCGCCAAATCATAGGGCCTTTCGCCAGAGGGACCCAGCGGGGAAAGACCTCATCGGTTCCCCATGGTATCGAGAACGCTTCGTTGGCATGAAGGTACCAGACGACTCACTCCCCGAATAGCCAAGGGCGAAGGGCCCAGCATAAAGCGACAGGCGCTTTAGGTTTGGTTAGCTTTGCTGGACAGACCCCAGAAACGCGCCAAGCTTGGCAGTTGCCTTGAATTGCGGGATTGGGTCGAGTTGCTTAAGGGCCGACGTGAACGCGTTGGATAGGCTCCACATGGTCCGAGGTTGAAACTCGGTATACCTGGGATTGAAGTACAGTTGGTGGACAGCCTGAGCCAAGTGGCGGGGAGCGTCCAGTTCGCCTTCGACAAAGGCCCGGTAGATGACCAGTTTCGCCGTGGCCGTCGATAGCTGTTGCTCGCGCCATGCTTCCACCTGCCGGCGCATTGGCTCGAAGCTGCGCTGCATGCGATCAACCCCGACCGCCAAGCTGTCTTGAAGCAAGAAATGCTTCGAGTGTTTGGCGAGTACCGGCGTGAAATCTCCACTGAAGGCAAGGTTTTCGCAGACGAACACACGGACGCCAACCGTGCAGCTAAGCCGGAAAGACTTGTCGTGGCTATTTCGCAAGCCGATGGCAAAGCGGCACCCTTCAAATGCAGCCTCCAGGTCTAGCACGCCAAACATCCGCATGCCGTCCGTTGAGACGGCATATTCCTCACCGACGATGCCAATGTGCCGGAAGCTCAGAGTTTCGACGAGGGCCTCAACAATCTCATGATGAGGCACTGGCCGATGGGTTGTAGTTCCGAGAGGCGTCGGCACCTGGGCCAATTCCTCTCGTGTGATCTTACCGTTGTTGGAAATCAATGTACTAATTTCTGACATGTGAGTCCTCCTTTGATTTGAAGTGACGGCGTCCAGGCCATATCAGAACGCTCGTCCAAAGAAATCGCAAACGGCGGCTTGGGCATCCGAACCATTTCCTCTGGATGTGCACGCTCGCAAACATCTCGATATGTCTGCGTTCGACGACTTTTCCACTTGTCGTCGAGCGACGACTTTGGTAGAATGTCGCCGTACACCTACTTTTCAGGGAAAGGAAGATATGCGAATTCGAACCCCAGCCGACCTCGGCGCACTCATTCGGGATCGCCGCATCAAACTCGCTCTTGACCAGCAGTCGCTCGCCCGGAAAGTCGGCGTCAGCCGGCAGTGGATCGTGGAAGTGGAAAAGGGTAAAGCAAGAGCTGAAATCGGCCTCTTGCTGCGCACCATCGACGCCCTCGGGATCCAACTGATGACCGAGGAAGATGTTCCCGGAAAGAAACGCCAGACGGCTCCCGAAGTAGATATTGATTCCATCGTCGCCGCCGCGCGCGGAGATAGAAAATGACCAAGGAGCTTATTGCGATTATTGAGGGCCGGGAAATGGGTCGCGTGGCGCGCGACAATCGGGGGAAATTGTCTTTCACCTACAGCGAACAGTGGCGCAACGCCCCGGACGCTTATCCACTTTCGATTTCCATGCCACTCGCCTTAACCGAGCATGGAAACGCGAAGGTCGATCCATATCTTTGGGGGCTCCTGCCTGACAACAGCAACGTGCTTGACCAGTGGGGGAAGCGGTTCCATGTCTCGCCCCGGAATGCCTTCGGGCTGATTGCCCATGTCGGCGAGGATTGCGCTGGCGCCGTCCAGTTTGTCCAGCTTGAACGCCTCGACGCAATCCTCGGCCAAGCGCCTCCCGAGATCGAATGGCTGGACGAAGCAGCCATTGCCCAGCGACTTCGGACGTTGCGAGCCGACCACTCAGCCTGGCGTATTCCACGGGATACCGGCCAGTTCAGCCTTGCCGGCGCGCAGCCAAAAACCGCATTCCTGTTTGAAAACGGTCGCTGGGGGGTCCCCTCCGGCCGCATGCCCACGACCCAGATTCTCAAACCGCCGACAGGGGACCTAGACGGGCATGTTGAGAACGAGCATTTTTGCCTGGAGCTGGCGAGGTCGCTCAGGCTTCCCACGGTGAGTTCCAGGATCATGCATTTCCAAGACGAGATCGCCATAGTTGTCGAACGATACGACCGGATTCGGATAGACGCTGTCTGGCGGCGGGTACATCAGGAGGATGTGTGCCAGGCACTAAGCATTCCCCCAACCCGCAAGTACCAAAATGAAGGGGGGCCCGGCATCCGCGACATCGTCGAGCTGCTAAAAACCTATTCGACCAAGCCGGATGAGGATGTGAGCGCCTTCCTCGATTCGATTGCATACAACTGGCTGATTGCGGGAACAGACGCCCACGGCAAGAACTACGCCTTACTCATCGGGTCCGAAGGCCGTGTCCGCCTTGCGCCGCTTTATGATCTGGCGAGCGCTCTGCCTTACCCAGACATTGACATCGAGCGGGCCAAGCTTTCAATGAAGCTTGGCGGCGAGTACCGTCTGCGCAACATCGGTCTTCACCACTGGCGGAACCTGGGGGACGAATTGCACGTTGACCCCGACGCGATGATCCGTCGCGTGAACGATTTCGCCAAACAGTTGGGCGATCATGTTTCCGATGTTAAGCACCGCATGACCGATGAGGGCCTCTCTCATCCCATCATCAGGCGTCTGGCACATGCGCTCACGGCCCGGTCCGTCGCCTGCCGGCAAATCCTCCAGCCGGGCTAGCCGGTGTTCATTTCGCCAATTTCCTGTTTGCGTCGGCTGCACATTTTCCGAGCGAAAACGGCTATAATAATATTTTACCTTTAGAGAGTGACCTACATGCATTGGCATTACACAGAGAGGCGAATATTACGCCCAAGCGGCGGTCGATGGTTGTGTGCGCTTCGCGTGTGTAATGGTACCATTTCCATCCCTGCCTGCAATCACACGAGCACAAGAATTTTGCGTTCGGCGTTCACACAAAGCTTGCGACTCCATTAAACAAAACAACAGAACTTGCGTCTGCGCCGGCCGTCGGGGCCTGGAGCACGCCTCCACATTTAGGAGCCATTCCAATGGTCAATACGTGGTTTACTTCTGATTTTCATCTTGGGCACCGGAACATCATTCGCTACTGCAACCGGCCGTTTCAATCGACTGGCGAGATGGACGCGGCAATTCTTGACAACCTCAACAATCGCGTTCAGCAGAATGATATCTTGTACTTTCTCGGCGACTTCTGCATGGGCGGACCGAGCCAAGCCGCTCGCTATCGGGATCGCGTCGTCTGCCGTCATATTCACGTCATCGAGGGAAATCACGACCGGGCGCTTCGCCGTCTTCCGAATTCATTCTCTAGCTCGAACCAACTGGCCCAGATTCGGATTGACGGTCAGGGAATCGTGCTGTGCCACTATGCCATGCGCGTTTGGCAACATTCATCGCGCGGGGCTTGGCATCTCTACGGTCACTCGCACGGCAATCTCAAAGATAGCCAGGCCGCCCTCTCGATGGATGTCGGCGTCGACACACACCAATTTATGCCCTGGCACTTTGAGGAGATCAAGGCCGTCATGGAGGCAAAGAAGCGCGGCATTTCCGAGTTTCAGGGAATGGGAATGGGAAAGGAAGGAACCGATGAACAGCTATGAGCTTCTCAGGCCCGCCGACGCCGGCGCCGGCATTTGGGCATGCGGGGAATATCACGAGCCCCACGTGGTCGCCTCGCGAGCCAACAAGCCGTCGGCCGACCTAAGCAAAAATGCAGCGGAGGAGTGCTGTGCTCTGCGCCTCTGCCACTATTGTTGACGGCCGACCGAACGGGAGTGGAGCGGTCAATTCGACTGGGCATACGCTGGGTTTCTGCCGAAGTACGAACCGCCTCCGCCCCACCCTTCGATGGCTAGTCCATTTGCACGCCTGCTCTACAAAAAGATGTCGGCCGTTAGCCAGGACTTCTGGTGCGCGGGATGGCTGCGTGGCAATGAGTTCGCCCTCTGGGAAATTCTCCACGGCGATCGACACGATTATGGCGCCGGGGTTGTGACCTAAGAGGATTCAGAGGAGCTGAGGGTACTGTCCGAGCACGCCAACTGCTGGATCTGGATCGGACGTGGAAGGGAGCACACGCCCCAGCTCGTGGCGTTCGCCCAATGGCGCGATCTCTTCGCGGAGGTGAGCAAACCTGCTGGTAAGGCCGGCCCCGAGCAAAAGGATTGGGCCGACCAATGGTGGCCTGGAGAAAACCAATGAGAATTGGGGGCAGTCTTCGTGTATGATGTCCGGTCGGCAAAACTAATGAATGATGTTCACATTCGCACAGCCCTGAAACGGAAACTCCTCTTCCAATACAAAGATGACCGCGAGACTGTGGTCATTGAAGAATTGGGTGTCCACCACGGCGCCTCCCGTATCGATCTCGCGGTCGTCAACGGCGTACTGCATGGATTTGAATTGAAGAGTAACCAAGACACGCTGACCCGCCTTCCCGAACAAGCCAACGCATACACTTACACTCGGAATGCAGTGTTCAACGGGCTCTTTGTAATGTCCATACTGAATTGTGTAGTCTGAGAAGCTCGCTTTCCTCTGGGTACTTGTTTCGTCGAAAAATTGCCTTTTCCAAGTAAGCCAATCGTCTCTGGGAATTGGCTTTGAACCCTTTTCGCACCTCTGTAGATCCTCCGGAAAAGCGCCGCTGGCGACAATCAGTGAACGCCAGCGACCAAGGTAAGGAATATTGGCGAGGAGGGTTTTCAGTTCCGGATTCTGCGGGTCAAACGTCTCGTAATCCAACAGGAGGTCCGCATTGGATTCATCCAATCCGAATTTTCTTAGGACGGACCTTACTGCTTGAGGAAACTCGGGTTCTAGGACCTCTTTAGCTAGCAGCCTCAGACAAATCCCGCGTCCATCCAGCTTAAGAACGCCGGAAACCGCGGACTGGTATTCATCTTTTCTTTTAAGGCCAGTAACTGGCACCATTGAAAGCCGATCATTTCTTGCTGCTTCCGCAATATGTGCTAGCGCGTGGCGTTTACCTCCTATCGACGGGACTGAATCCTCGATTAGGCCGAGATCCAAGAAGAATCGTGCGTAACCCCAACTTTCCAAAAGCTGTTTGGCTTGGTCTTCCAACACTCGCGCCGGGTCCGGTTTCTTTCCCTGCTTATTCCCTGTCTTCGGCGCGTCGAAACTTTTGGGCGTGATTTCAATGAGTGGCGTGATTCTGCAGCGGTCGTTTTCACCCAAATATCTGAGGGCAAGCCTCTCTGCTTGTTTCCAACGGAGAATGGGCACGTAATGTTTCGCGCCAAACATATTCTACCTACCTGACCACACTACTTCCGGAAAGAGCCGCCGAACCTCACCTTGCCCTACAAGCCGGTTCAGAACACGGTAGGACTTATAGTGATGCCTGATCCGGCCCGCAACAATCGCAGGATGAATTCGTAGGCGGCTTGCAAGATGGTGAACAGCATCCGGTGTCCGTAAAGTGCTTGCTGGACTCCGACTCCACTCCCCCTCGGGTATTAGCGCCTCCCCCGCCACCTGATCAGCTTCAAGTTCTTGAGGGTTCTTGGAGTCCTCGACATCGAGATCGTCGTAATAGGCGCTCAAATCCTCGCTTAGATGCCGCCAGATGTGCACAATTTCGTGCATCAGAACGAACCAAAAATTGTCGAGACGGTCGTGCCGGATTGTAAGGGCGAGAATTGGGCGGTCCGGCCTAACGAGAATCGCAGCACCATCAAGGTAAGTCTCGGGGAGATGCGCCTCCACGATGAGAGAAATGCCCACTCTTTCTAGGTATTCTCGTGCGTGCCTGGGTCCGTCACTAAGCGTGCTCAGATGCGCGAGCTCACGCATGAAGTCAAGAGTGAGGATGCTCGGCTCAAAGCTGACTAACGGGGGCGAATCCAACGCGCGGATACTTACGCGGGCATTCCAAGCCGCAAGGGCGTACATGTCCATCTGCCTGGCAGATCGAACATAGTGCGTCTGCTTGTACAAAGCGATGGGGATCCAATCTTTTCCGAGCGGCGCTAGGTACCTCTGCATGACTTCTCTTGCCTGGTGGTGTACGTCCGCAACTTTCTCCCTAATCCAGCCACGCGCAATCATCTCGCGAATCGGGAACTGCTCCCATTGGACAGCGTCTCCGCTGATATCCAGCAGCGTTTGTTCCTGCAAGAGTGACTTGGCCGGAATTCCCAATCCCTTGTGCAGTGCTCGAACCATTGAAAGCGTCAAGGATCTCTTTCGTGAAAGTACTTCGGAGACCTTGCTCCGACTTCCGATCAGCGGAACAAGGTCGCGCGGTGTCAAGTTCATTTGGTCCATGCGAAGCTTGATGGCTTCTACAGGGTCAGGCAGTTGCGATTCGACCTGTTTCCGCTCGTAATCCTGCACTAGTAGGGTGAGGAGATTGAGACAGTCCCCGTCGGGTGTGCCCGCGCGTGCGCCGCCATCGATGAACTTCTCGATTTCGGCGAGCGCAGCCCTATAGTCGATCTCGGAGTTTATGGCGGTGATCATAAAATGTCCTTCAAAGTTTCCATTTAGTATACTCAGCGTGGGTGCCTATTTGTTTCGCCAGGACCACTTTGATCTCGAAGCTAACTTTCGTTTCTATCCTGTATTTGTTACCCTTTATATTAAAAACAAATGTGCTTTCGCTGAGAATGCTGGCGCTAGGGTACCGAGCTTTGATGTCTGCGGGACCACTCCAATCTGCTTCCTCCACCTCGCGGATCCATGCGTCGAGGGAGGAGCGGATTTCGGCGTGCTGCTCTCCGAATTCAGCGAGGAGCTGTTTACCAACTAAACGCATTTGCAACCGCCGAACCGCCACACAATGCATGTTCCCCATACGGGAACATATTAATTGTTCCCGTGTAGGGAACTATAAATTCGGATCGGCCAGTTTGTCAAGAGAAATGTGGAATTGACGGGAACGGGGAGCACTCAACGTAATCACTGTTGATTCTATGCACGGCCCAGTTCTCGGGAGAACCTCGGAATGTCAGACTTCACGATAATTATCGAAGGAGAGCATCGGGGGGCTTTCACCACGGTTGCAGGGTGCCACCAAAATCGGGCGCAAGCCGAAAACCAATGTGCATGGGAGCGGAAATTACGGATGTGAGCTGTGGCGAGGCAGCGCGATTCAGAGCGTAGGACTCCGGTAGCCAAAGCATGATCACCCTTCTGCAGAATCGCCCATCGCGTGCACCGGAAATCCCCGTTACGCCGGTACCCATCCGAATTTCACGAAGAGGCGGGACCCTTTTCGAAACCCGTGTGTCCATTGGGATATGATAACGGTATACCAGCCGGATGCCTTGTGTCGCCTCAGAGGCATGTACGCAGTGGCTGATACTCACGAGATCCCATTCCGGTAGGTTGTTACCCCACTCCTTTGCCTTCGAGAGCCCGCAAATGTGGCCGGCGACGATCGAACACCACCGGCAACAAAGTAAACCGGCTCAAGTGCAACTTCCGTGTGGAACCTGACCAAAGATTAAACCACGACGACACGGCTTTCGCAACGACCACTGACTCCACATTCCCAGGCGCACAAGAGGACCTCACTCAGGGACTCGGCCGCCGAACTCCCGCTCGCACTCACGCCAGTATCCGCAGTGCTTGCGGGAACACAACGGGCTGCTCCGGTGCGGCGGGTAGATCCCATCGCGGATGGAGTCCTGCACCATTGGGTACACCGTTTCGGCAAGCCGCCGCTCTTCCGGGCCAACCGCATACGTCTGCTGGATTACCTGGACCGTTTTGGTCTTGGTTACGGTGTCCAGCCTGCACGCGCCGCTGGCGCCCGGAGTGATCATGGCGTACGTGCTGAGTTGCAATCCATGGTCAGCCGCGATGCCATTGGGCCGCTTCGAGGCCGTCTTAAAGTCAATCACGCGGCCATTGGTGTCCAGCACATCCACTATCCCACGCACTTTGACGCCGGCGATCCGCCCGGAAACAGGTTGCTCAACTCCGCGCGGTTGAACCGAACTGGCTGCTTCGCGGATGTACGTGTTCACAAGGGCCTCACCGGTGGTCGCCAGTTCACTGGCGTCTTCGTCCTCACGGAGTTCGGCTTCGTCTGAAGAAAGCACCCATTCCTGCTCGAACACTTCTTGCACCTCTGCGGGTTCCATGTCACGCCCGGTCGTCAGCTTGCGACGGAAGTTAGTGGCCAGCGCGGCATGGAATGCCTTGCCAAGTGCCAAGGCGCCGGTCGCGGGCTCGGTCAGGCCGACGAGGTAGCGGAAGTACCACTTGGCCGGGCATGTCAGATACGTGCCGACCTGGCTGGGGGAGAGCAACTCCCCCAGTTCTTCACGCACCGCACACTCTGTCATTGCACACCTCCATTTCGGGCAGTCTGGATAAACAAGCTGAGCGCCATGGCGCGCAGGTCTTCGCTGCCGAACCGTACCGACAGACCGTGCTCGGTGGCATAGTGCTCGGCCTCGATGGCTGCATCGATGCTTGCAGCGAGCGCTGACCGTAACGAGGCATGGGCAACGTGGGAGCCATTCAATTCACCAGCGGTCTTGCCATTCGGTTTCCCGTTGCCATTACCCGGAACGGTCACACCAGGAGCAGCGGACGCCACCAAGGGCGACGGCAAGCCGGCGTGCACGTCGTCACTGGTGCTTGGCTGCTCTGGCGGGATGCGCTTCACTGTCCATTGGATAGAGCGGCGGTTACCATCACGCTGCTCTGCCTTGCAGATCGAGAATGGATCGTTCTGCCGGATGCCAAGCTCGACCAGCTTGTCGCGGACGATCGGCGGCACGCACATGACCCTCTCATCGATGAGCGAGTACATCACCTGATCACCATATCGTCCTTCAACTTTCATACCATCGGGATACGCGAGTGCCGCTGTCACTGGCACGTTGGTTTGAAACATGACTTTCTCTTTCATTGGGTCACCTCCTGAGCAACCAACTTTGCTGCTTGGACACACTCCGCACCGTGGCCAGACGGTACTGGTTCGGGCGAGTGAAAAAGACAAAAGGAATGGGGTATCTAGTTGCCGACGCAGGCACGCCGGATGAGGCACTTAGCCAGTGTGCCGGAATTGATCTGGACCTGTTCGGGGCTTTATCGGCTGTGACCAGCCCACCGCTGATGACCAAACCGGACCAGCTTAGCTATCGGCATGGAACGGGGCCACCCGCAGGGTGCAAGCACGCAGGCTATGTAAGCCTTAGACATGAATGAAAAGACGTGTCCCTACTGCAAGGAGAGATTTCTACCGTCACGCTTCCATCCTGACCAGCGAATCTGCAGCTCCGCCAATTGCCAGCGTCGACGCCGCGCGGACTACCACCAACGGAAACTCGACGACGATCCTGCGTACCAGGAACAGTGCCGCGCCAGTAAGAAGAAATGGCGCGACGACAATCCCAATTACATGAAGCGATACCTTGCAAAGAGCCGACATCTGAAGCGCACTTTGACCGGCGAGGCCAGTGTGGTTAGAGAACTGGAGCGGCTCTTGGGCCTTGCAAGGAACAATCGTGTGTTGGACCTAAAATCCTCCGACGCGACCATTTTGCTCGTTTGCCCAAAAGACACGGCTGGAGAAAAGAACACCTTTGCTTTTGAAAAGAACACCCTAGCTCACGCCCAACTCATTGTCCTGCAAGGGTCTTTGCACGCGCTTCTGCCGAGGCAGACATGAAGAGAACAACCCTTTGAACCTTGACCCCCTCCAAAGCTATAACAAGGTTTTGGTTGGCGGGCACGTCAGTCGGCAGCGGTGGCATCCACAGCCCAAGGGTTGGACCCACGAAGCAAGGGCGCGTTTCCCTAAGTCGACGGGTGCTTCTGATTTACGCAGCACGCTGCGCCTACATGAACCCGCCAGAATGGACCAAACCTTGTCGCCACAATCACCGGTTGAACCCGCGGCGTTGCCCGCCGCCGAATACGTTCGCATGTCGACTGAGCACCAGCAGTACTCCACGGAAAACCAGCGAGATGTCATTCGGGACTATGCCCAAAAGCGCGGCATGACGATTGTTCGAACATACACCGACGCTGGCAAAAGTGGCCTTCGGATCGAAGGGCGTGACGCTCTGAAGCAACTGATCCATGACGTGGAAGCTGGCCAAGCTGACTTCAGCGCAATTCTCGTCTATGACGTCAGCCGCTGGGGCCGGTTCCAGAATGCGGATGAGAGTGCATACTACGAGTACATCTGCCAACGCGCGAAGATCGAGGTTCATTACTGTGCGGAACAATTCGAGAATGATGGCAGCCCCGTCTCGACAATCGTCAAAGGCGTCAAGCGGGCAATGGCCGGCGAGTATAGCCGCGAGCTCTCGGCCAAGGTGTTCATCGGACAATGCCGTCTTATCGAGCTCGGCTATCGACAGGGCGGTGCGCCCGGTTTTGGGCTTCGACGAATGCTGCGGGATGCAAACGGTCAACACAAGGGCAGTCTGAAGCGGGGGGAGCAGAAGAGTATTCAAACCGACCGCGTCATTTTGGTTCCGGGCCCCCCGGATGAGGTGGAGACTGTCCGCGAAATGTACCGAGCATTTGTCGAAGAAGGAAAGACTGAAGCGGAAATCGCACAAAGCCTGAACGAGAAAGGCATCGCAACAGATTGCGGTCGGCCTTGGACTCGCGGGACCGTGCACGAGGTGCTGACAAACGAGAAGTACATCGGCAATAACGTCTATAACCGGATTTCATTCAAGCTGAAGAAAAGGCGCGTGACGAACCCACCGGAGATGTGGGTTCGAAGGGATACGGCTTTCGAACCAATTGTCTCCCAAGAAATGTTTTCCAAGGCACAAGCAATCATTCACGAACGCGGGAGACGGTTCACGGATGAAGAGCTGTTGGTCCAGCTCCGCCGGCTCATGGAGCGTGAGGGAAGGTTGTCCGGCCTGCTTATTGACGAGAGGGAAGACCTGCCCTCCACTTCGGTATTTCGAACTCGTTTCGGCAGCCTGATCCGAGCGTACCAGCTTGTCGGGTATACTCCTGATCGCGATTACCAGTTCCTTGAAACAAACAGGCAATTGCGCTCGATGCACCCAATCATCATTCAGGATGTAATCGAACGCATTCGTGAGCTGGGCGGCGTCATCAACCGGGATCCCTCCACTGATCTGCTGACCGTAAACGACGAATTTACGGCGTCCCTTGTCATCGCCCGGTGTAGACACACTGGCGCTGGTTCGTACCGCTGGTTCATCCGGCTTGACACTGGCCTCACCCCGGATATCACTGTCGCTGTACGGATGGACGCCGAAAACAGCGCGGCATTGGACTACTACCTGCTGCCAAGAATCGACATGACATTCGAAAAGCTGCTGCTGGCCGAGGACAACGGCGCGAGCTTGGACACCTATCGGTTCGCCAACCTGTCTTTCTTCTTTGGCATGGCAAGGCGGACACGTGTATGGGAGGCATGATGAATGACTCAGCTCCAATTGTACAAAAGATTCCCGTAGATCAGATCAACATCCTTAACCCACGAAGCCGGAACAAAGTCACCTTTCAAAGCATCATCTCTAACATTTCCGGCCTGGGCCTCAAGAAGCCAATCACCGTTGCGCGCCGCGCTGAACCCGAAGACGGCAAGGCGTACGACCTTGTGTGCGGCCAGGGCCGTCTTGAGGCGTTCATCGCGCTTGAACAGACGGAGATCCCCGCGATTGTGATTGACGCCGCCAAAGAGGAATGCTTCCTGATGAGCCTGGTGGAGAATATCGCGCGGCGCAACCATTCTCCTCTCGAACTATTGCGCGAGATTAGCAAATTGAAGGCACGGGGATACAAAACCCGGCAGATCGCGAAGAAGATTGATCTGACCGAAACCTATGTGGCGGGAATTTGCAACCTGTTGGCACATGGCGAGGAACGCCTGCTTTGTGCTGTCGAGAAGGGCCGCATACCTCTGTCCGTCGCAATGCAGATTGCGAACTCCGATGAAGCGGGCATACAACAAGCGCTTTGCGACGCATACGAAGGCAATGCCCTACGAGGCCGCAAGCTGCAAACGGTGCGACGTATCATCGACCTGCGAAAAGCTAAAGGGAAGCGTCTTACTATGGGCGTCCACTCGAAGGATGATCGGCCGCTGTCAGCCGAAGCATTGGTCCGAGCTTACCGCCAGGAGGCAGACCGACAGAAGCTGCTCGTCAAGAAGGCCCAACTCACAGAAAACCGCTTGCTGTTTGTCGTCTCGGCGCTCCGGAAGTTGTTCGGGGATGAGAACTTCGTGACGCTGCTGCGCGCCGAGGGATTGGACACTCTGCCAGCTTATCTGGCCGGCAGAATCCAAGATCCCCAAAGGGGTTGAACATGGCCAAGCAAGTTATGATGGGATTCGATCCGAACGGCCTAATGGTGCCGATCACAAACATCCTGCCGCTCAAACAGTTGAGGCCCGGAATGAAGGCGACGCAAAAATATCAACAGGTGCTTGCGTCGGTGCGCGAGGTGGGAATCATCGAACCGTTGATCGTGTTCCCCGACAGCGGCAAGTCCGATAGCTATTTCCTGCTGGACGGCCACGTCCGCTTGGAAGTTCTGAAGCAGTTGGGCGCAACGCACGCTCGATGCCTGGTTTCCACCGACGACGAGGCATACACGTACAATAAGCGAGTGAGCCGGATCGCGAGGAGTTTCGACATTATAAGCCTCCCGCGAGTAGAGACTGCCGAACAAGGGTTGATTGTCGGACTGCCTCAAAGACCGCGTCACGTTCAGTCAGACGGGCGAGAGCGGGAAGGCCGCCGAGCTGATTGAACTGACTGGAAGTGAATAACGTCATGTCACCGGCGAGAAATTTCTTCATTGCTGCCGGGTCATCAGCGATCAGGCTCACCGTAGCATTGACCCATTTCTGTTCGTTATAGCGCAGATTAAAGCGTGCGGCGACGGAGTCCACTGTGTCGGCGATGATCTGCTCCTTGGACGGCAACGGCTTTTTTCCCAATGCGCCGTAAACAAAGGCCGGTGTGGGAGCAGGAACACCATAGGAAAGTACCAGCTTGTCAGGAGAATAGAACATCTCGGGCTTGTGGAAGAAGCGCTCCCCGAGAATCGTCTCAATTGAGTCATCGTCTTCTGTTTCCACCGCCTCGTGGAATTCCTCGTCCTTTCGGTCAAAGTCTTTGATATCCCGCTCAAAGGACCCGCGGAAGGTCATCACGTCCACTTTCTCGCCGTTCGGCCCGACGATGCGGATGTCTTCCGAAACGATGATATCAATCCCTGTCCAGGTGGGGATTGGGGCCCTCCCCCCGGCCCCTTGATCCTCACCACCGGCCTCGCCACCGGCGCCCTCTCCGACGCCACCTTCCCCGCCACCAGTCTCATCTTTTGGCTTGCCTTTGGGCTGCGGTAGTTTGAGGGGTTCCGAGTAATCATACTTTTCTTCGAAGTACTCGGCGACAGCACAGAAATCGAGCAAGAAGAAGCATTGCTTTTCGTATTGAGTATTGCCGATGCGGAAGGTGTAGCGCCGCGTCCCCCGTCCTTTAATCTGGATATATTCGGTGGGCGAGAAGATGGGCCGCATCAGTACGATATTAAGCAGATCGCGGCAATTGTAACCGGTGGAGAGCATGTCCACAGAAACCGCAACGCGCTCAGAGCGACGGCCATCACGAAAATCCTTGGAAATACTGGCTGCCTCAGGAATGCGAGACGTGATGGTAACGGCCAACCCGGGTTGTATTTTATTGAGAATCTTTGTGAGGTTTGTCGCGTGAGTCTGATTGACGGCGAAGATGATGGATCTGCCAATCTTGCCGGACGGGTCGCGTTGGGCGTGTAGGAGAAACGCCTCGCACATCACCCGGTTGCGCTCGGGCGTGAATACCTTTCGTTCTAAATCCTGAATCTTAAAGTTCTCTTCCTGCTCGTTGATGGTGACAGCCCAGCCCTTCTCATCGAGGGCCTGAGTGGTAATGTCGGACCGCAAATCCACGATCTTGGGGAGACACAGAAACGGCCCTTCCGGGTCTTTGACGGCATCCACGATGTCGTAGCGGAAAGTTGGGAACCCCGGTTCGCAACCGAAGTATTTGTAGGTATCGCGCAGCTCGCGGGCTTCGAGCGCCTTGGGGTTTTCACTACCCAGTTTTTGAATGTCGATGTTCTTCAGATATGCCTTGGGTGTAGCCGTCAGACCGACGCGAGTGGCTTGGAAGAACTGCACGACTTCGCGGGCGTCGCCGTAAATGGAACGATGGGCTTCATCATTAATGACCAAGTCGAAATAGAAGGGGGTGAATTCCTCGCGGTAACGCCGGTCTACCATCAACGATTGGATGGTGGCGACAACAACGCAGGAGCCTAAAAGGTCAGAAGGGTTGTGACGGGCAGTTTTGAAAATGACCGGACTGTATTCCCGTAAGACGACATCGAAATCTTCCATCGTCTGCTTGACCAACTCGATGCGATCCACAATGAACAACACCCGCTCGGCGTTGCGGGTGGCTAGGAAGCGGCGAATGAGTGCGGCGCAAAGAAGCGTCTTGCCCGTGCCCGTGGCCATTTCAAGCAGAAACTTGCGCTTCCCATCACGGTCAAATTGCTTGGAAACTTCATTAATCGCCTTGATCTGGTAACCACGAAGTGCCACATCCTGTTTGAAACGCCGCAGGTAGTCAGGCCCTAGCGGCTCGGTCAGTAAAGGCCGTGGCGGTTGGAGGTTTTTCAGGCGGAGTCTTTCGAGATCGCGCGGGGAAGGCAGCCGCTCAATGCGATGGGCGTCCGCCTGATCGGCGCGCTGGTAATTCCAAAACCAATGCTCCCTGCCGTTGGAGAGGATAATGAACGGCGCGCGCAGGTTTTCAGCGTAGCCGCGGGCCTGTTCTTTGGCGTCGTAAGGGTCTAAATCCTCGCGCTTGGCTTCGAGAACGCATACCGGACCTTGTCTTCCACCCAAAACATAATCGGCGCGGCCCTCTCGCCCGCTGATCTCAAAACGCACTTGCTGCGGGTCGAGGAGGTCCCAGCCGCTGTCGCGAAGGGCCTGGTCGATTAAGATGCGCGAGAATGCTTCTGGTTTTTTGGGCAAAGAACGTCCACCGTGTATTCTGCCTTTGAAAACAGGTGATAATAGTTACCACAAAGGAATTGGGAGGACAAGGCGCGAAGCTTACCATTTTGTGGAACGTCACCTTTTCGCCAGCTTGAGAGCCCTCAAAAGTACGTCCTTGAAGGTTAATCTGTCGTACGTCGCGGACCATACCTCGGCATCGTACACTTTCTGCTTAAAGTCGTTGACTAACCCGAAGAACACCAACCGCTTCGTGCCTTCGAACTCGCGAATGAGGGCCCATACCAGGTCAAGGGTCGGCACGAGGTAAAGGAAAACGTTCAGCCGCTTTTCCGACTCGATAGCCTCCCAAATCTTGTCGTATTTTGATTTGCTCTTGAAGGTGCGCTCGTATTCAATCGCTAGCGTAACGTAGTCGCCATCGACGTAAAGCTCCGCGATTCCGTCATAGACCTTGGCGTAGGCGGTAGCCGGCGACAAGTTCAAGACTCGAATGGCAGCCTCCGGGATCCACAGAATAAGGTTGGTAGTCGCCTTCAACCCGATCCGGATGTTATTCAATTCAAGAGCATGCGGAATCTGAAACTCAAGGGCATCCTTTTCCCGCTCAAGGTTCGCGCCGAGGTAATAGATGCCCAGCCGTTCCAGCGCCTGGACGCCGGCGCGAGTAATGGAGAACAACGCCTCGCCATTTAGATACGGAACAATCTGTTTTCGCATCAGGCCTGCCTCCACCAGCCTCTGAATTCGCCAGTTGAAAACTCTGCGGTTGAGTTCGCGGTACTCAAAGAATACAAAAGAGTTTAGCTGCGACCGTGTCACGTACCGGGAATCCGCCACAAAGTGCAGAATCGCTTTGTCCTTAATCTGGTTCAGGCCGACCGAACCCTTGTGATATCGCATAGGGTTGCCACTCCTACCACCGACCTAAACACCGAATTTCTTTTCTGTCAAATAACCGACAACTCCCCAATTCTGCCTTCTGGCCCCCTACTGTCTCGTTTCTGTGATCTATCGGGGTCGGCTTGGTCTTCGCTTGTTACCAGTCGGCATCTCAGGCTGATTTCAACGGGAAGTTGGTTGAAAATTTGACAAATCCAACAAGGTGTGCTTTGCGAGGCGCTTTTCGCGATGTCGTATGGAAATGCGTTGCTTCTTCCATAGAATCATTAGTTTAGCCATCCGCGACGAAGGGTTGTCGCAAAACTCCAATTCCTTGATTGTAGGATTGCTGCGGCGTTAGCACGAACGGTGCCAATTATTTTTCGCTGGTCGAATGGTTTCTAATCAGGTGTGAACTTCTTCTTGCGCCCATTTGCAAGTCTGAAGTCTCGCCTGGAACTCGTTCTGGGCGGGATGGCTGCCTCAGCACGATCAGTGCCAGATATTTTTCGCTGGTCCAATGCTTTCTCAACAAGGTGTGAATCTTATATGGCAACTATTTGCGAATTCAGAGTGCCGCCCGGAATTCACAAAGCAATCCGTTGCAGCGATTACGATTGCCGCACTGCCTCGCTTGCGGGTTCCAAGGAACGCCTTCCACACACGTCCCTTTTTCGCCTAAGCACCCCACACACCGATAAATCCTTGGTAGTTTTGGCTTGGAACACCCCAAGTTATAGATATCGTGGTCATTAGAATCTCCAAGCGCCTACAATACACCTGCCCTTCCTGCTCGGACGGGGAGTCCTGTCACCGTCATTTGACAGAAAAAAAAGTTCGCCTTATTCCTATAATCGGGCAATTGGTCCTTGCCTGGGCTTCGGCGGGTCGCGGCTCGCCAACGCTACCGCAATGGTCTTATGGGGCACTGACATCGAATTGTAGCTGCCCTGGGAGGTTATGAACTGTATGTCAGATGGAATAGAGACCCTTCTTACCAGCAAGGAAGCATCACGGGTTCTGAAGATTCACCCGAAAGTGCTTGAACGGATGGCGAAGCGTGGGGAAGTGCCTGCGCTCAAGGTTGGCAAGTTCTGGCGGTATCGTGCCACAACGCTGGACGCCTGGATCAACTCAAGGCTACAATCAGGCAGCCAACCGTGCCGCACAGCGACTTCATTCTGAATGGAGGAACTATGCAGGCACGATATCAGCACGGAAATTTGACGGTAAGGAAGCGGAAGAAAGGGCCGAACGTTTGGCAATTCCGCTGGATAGAAAACGGAAGGCCAAAGTCAGTGTTGATCGGAACGGTTGAAAAACTCCCGACGCAAGCCGACGCGGAAAGGGCCGTTGAGCACCAGCGGATAAAGATCAATGCGCAGAATCCGCAACAGCGGTTCCATGCTGTAACCGTCGAGGCGCTGGTCGAACGGTACAAGTCCGAAGAAATGCCAACGCGGTACGCGACTCGCGTTTCCTACCTCTCGTATCTCAAACGGCACATTGTTCCACGGTGGGGAACCCTGGTCCTCGGCGGGGTCCGCCCCATCGATGTGGAAGCGTGGTTCAAATCGCTGCCCCTCGCTCCGAAGACGAAGGCGCACATCCGAAGCCTCATGCACTTGCTATTTCAATGCGCGCGTCGATGGGAGTTTACAGATACAAACCCGATTGATCTTGTCCGGCAGGGCGCAAGACGCCTGGAAATTCCTCGCGTGCTTACACCGGAAGAGTTTTCCGCCCTGCTTGCGCATCTCAAGGAACCATACCGCACAATGGTGCTCGTCGCGGGATGCCTCGGACTTCGCGCAAGCGAAGTTGTCGGGCTTCAGTGGCAAGACATCGATTGGGATTCGCTTACCGTGAGAATCCGGCGCGGGGTAGTCCACGGAAGGGAAGGCGACGCCAAAACAGAAGCCTCCGAGAAGCCTATCCCGCTTGACCCGGACCTCGCAGCCGAGATTCTCAGGTACAAGAACGGTACAACTTACGTCCAGCCGACAGACTATGTATTCGCAGGCGACTCGGGAAAACCCCGCTGGCAAGAGACGATCCTGGCAGATCACATCAAGCCAGCGGCGAGAGCCGCAGGGATTCAAGGCAAGGTGGGCTGGCACACCCTCAGACACTATGTGCCCTTCCTGACTATGTCGAGTAATTGAGAACCCTTGTGAATTTAACCCCGAGAATTCAGGTCGCCACTGGGAAGGCCCCGGACAGTAATCGACATAGTCTTGAGCCGATTACAGGCTG
>Ga0326727_10013475_pt1 | contig 18191 bp, 14 predicted proteins | sample MB2enrmetagenome_FD_207643 | JGI IMG/M metagenome (GOLD analysis project Ga0326727, IMG submission 207643) | Lab enriched peat soil microbial communities from McLean, Ithaca, NY, United States - MB29MY | ecosystem: Environmental > Terrestrial > Soil > Wetlands > Peat | place: USA: New York...
GATAAACCAACAACTGGGCCAATCGACAAACCAGCAGTTTGACCAATCGACGAATCAACAACTGGGTCAACCTGTCGATCAACAAGCAGGCCAGCCGGCGAACCAGCAAACAGGCCAGTTGACTACCGCAGCGCAAGTCATTGCCCTTCTGCAGCAGGAACCGGACATCCTGGAGAGTGTCAAGGAACAGGTTGCGCAACAGTCGGGGGTTGACCCGGCTTCGTTGACCGACCAGGCCATCTATAGCCGAATCCAGCAGGATCCGAGCGTGCGCAACCTGGCAATTCAGGCGCTGATACAGAGCGGCATCAATCCCTGCATGGGAGCGCAAAACCAGAATCCGCGAAATCCTGCCAACGCGCCTTTAACAACAAGGACAAATCAGCAGCCTCTCGCGCCTTTAACCAGGCAACCTCGTCCTTATGAGAATCCGGACGATCCTCAGGCTCTACGCCGGATTAGTCCATACAAGAACCTGCCTTCATTGACAGATCTCTACTCCCAGTTTCCATCCATAAAAGAGAAGTTGCGCCGTTTCGGCAGCGATGCTTTTCTCAGGGTGACTGGAAATATAAACCAGTTGCCGATGGATCTCCCTGCCGGCCCCGATTATGTTCTTGGGCCGGGAGACAGCCTTGTCATCAATATTTGGGGCGGCCAATCGAGCCGCTTGGAAAGACCTGTCGATCGTCAGGGCCAGATCGCCCTGCCGGAGGCAGGAACCGTCACCATTGCCGGACTCACGATCGCTCAGGCGCAGACTGCAATTCAAAGGGCACTGGGCACTCAGTTCCAGAATGAAAAGGTAGAGATTTCCCTGGGCCGGGTTCGCACGGTGCGAATATACGTGGTCGGCGATGTGCAGCGGCCTGGCGCATACGATGTGAGTTCCTTGTCTACGCCGGTAAACGCACTGTACGCCGCGGGCGGCCCCACCGATCGAGGTTCGCTGCGCACCTTGCGCCAGTATCGGGGCACACAATTGGTTCGCGAGATCGATCTTTACGACTTCCTGCTGCATGGAATTCGCTCAGACGTTGACCGCCTGCAACCTGGCGACACTCTCCTGGTGCCCCCGGTGGGCCCGCAGGTTTCCGTGGCTGGATTGGTGCGCCGCCCGGCGATTTATGAATTGAAGGGCGAAGCAGGGCTGAATCAGGTCCTCGATCTTGCCGGCGGTGTCCTGGTCTCCGCCAGCTTGAAACAGATAAGGGTTGAACGGATAGAAGCCCACGAGCGCCGCACTATGTTGAGCCTGCAGCTCCCCGCGGACCACGATGCTGCCGCAAAGGATTTGGCCGCTTTTCGGGTGCAGGATGGGGACAGCGTGCTGATCGCGCAGATCATGCCCTACAACGAGCAAGCTGTTTATCTGGATGGGCATGTCTTTCATCCCGGTAAGTATCCTTATCGGGAAGGGATGACCATCAACGATCTGTTGCATTCCTATCAGGATGTGATGCCCGAGCCGGCCGACCATGCCGAGCTTATTCGCTTGCAGCCTCCTGACTTTCGGCCGGAGACCATAAGCTTCAATCTGCCTGACGTCCTTATCGGCAACGATGCGATTGCGCTTCAGCCCTTCGACGTGGTTAGAGTTTTCAGCAGGTATGAGATCGATTCTCCCAAGGTAACTATCGATGGGGCTGTCCTTCGTCCAGGCAGTTATCCGATGTCTCAAGGCATGACAGCGGCCGACCTAGTGCGCATCGCGGGAGGTTTTCTTCGCAGCGCCTATAGGGAGGAAGCCGATCTCACCAGCTATGTTGTGCAAAATGGCCAAAAGGTGTTGCTCAACCACACCGCTATTGCCATTCAAAAGGCGCTGGGCGGCGACAAAAGTGCCGACGTTGCCCTGAAGCCTGGAGATGTTCTGACCATTCCACTGCTAACTGGCTGGAAAGATATCGGCGCTTCGGTGACGGTAAGCGGCGAAGTCGCGTTTCCCGGCACCTACGGAATTGATGCAGGGGAACGCCTAAGTTCGGTTCTGAAGCGCGCCGGCGGATTTCGAGAGACAGCGTATCCTGCGGCCGCCGTCCTGGATCGGGTGCAAGTTCGGCAATTGGGCGAACAGGCGCGCCAGGAGATGATCCGTCGAATCGAAACCACTCCCATCACCTTTAATCCGGGGTTGCTGTCTGGCCAGGACCAGGCAGAACTGCAGCAGGCCGCCACGCAGCAGCGGGACCAGGTTTTGGCGGCCCTTCGAAGCCACCCAGCCAGCGGCCGCCTGGTAATCAACATCACGCCGGACATCAGCAAATGGCAAGACACTGCAGCTGATGTTGAGATGCGCCCAGGGGACACGTTGACAATACCGAAGCGGGAGGGCTTCGTATTGGTAAGTGGCCAGGTATACAGCCAGGTCGCCATAAGCTATGCGCCGGGTAAAGATGGCAGTTGGTACCTGCGCCAGGCTGGCGGAGTTACAAAGGCCGGCGACAAAGGCGCCGTCTTTGTAATCCGAGCCAACGGATCGGTTGTCGGGCACTCAGGCGGATGGCTAACCGGCGATTCCCTGTCCTTCCGTATGAGGCCAGGCGATACGATCATCGTTCCGGAAAAAGCCGTCGGCTCACAAGTCTGGAAGAACTTGATCTCGATGGCCCAGATTGCGTCCTCGGTTGCCATCACCGGCGCGGTGGCCGGAATCTTCTAATGGCGCAGGCAGATTGCGGGCAAGGTCCGAATGCTCCGAGTTGCCTTCGGGAGATAAGAGTCAGCAGGAATCCGAAGGCGCGGAGTTAGAAGCGCGCACTAAGTGAACTCCCGGGCTCTGAGTAGCACGAGGCACGGCCCGATTCATCGTTCGGAAAGCCGCTCTTGCCGCTTCAACGTTCTGTTGCCCGAATGCTGTGACTCGTCCACTCTGAACCAAGCCACCCGGTCACCTGCACAGGAAGAGCTATCCATGGAGAAGCTTCAAGTGGATTCAGATACCGATAACTCGTATTTTCCCGGGTTGGACAACGCCAACCCGCTCCCGAATTCCGCTCATGCCGGCGGAACTTTCTTCTCGCTCAGATTTGACCAACTTACCACCGCCGCGGAAGTCATCGGCGACTTTTTGGCAGCGGCTGCCGGCGTGATTGGCGCATACGCCGCTTATCGCGCTCTCGGCCTCGGTAAAGCAGTCTCGTATCCATTTCCGATCGTGATAGGGGCTGCTTCAGCATTCGCGTTGCTCTTTGTTATCATGCTCGATCGCGAAGGCGTCTATCGAAGAGGCTCCGGGATGCTGCGAATCAGTGAGTCGGAACGCACCTTGCGCGTATCGGTACAAACCTTTCTCATACTTCTCGTCGTGACAGCCTTTACCGCGCAAACGCTTTCACGCTGGGTACTTGCAATTGGCATTTTCTTGGTTCCTATTACCGTTGTCGTCGAAAAGCAGGTTCTGTTCTCAATCGTGCGCTACCTTCACGCGCGAGGACAAGGGGTGCGGAAGGCGATAGTTTATGGCTCCGGCTACACTGGCAAGCGCGTGTTCTCGGTTCTTCTCCGTTCGAGGAAACTGGGCATTAACCCGCTGGTTTTTGTGGACGATAAAGAGGAACAGGTGGGTAAGACAATTTATGCCCTTGCTTATCATAGAGAGCAATGCGCTCCGGTAGTAAGCGGGCCCATCACATCTCAGCTGATTGAGAGTTACGGCGCCGACATGATTATCGTGGCCATACCTTCCCTGCAGCCGGAGAAGCTCGACTCCGTCGCTGCTGAAGCTAAGAAATCCGGCATCGCCTTGGCCTTCGTCCCGAGTTACTCGGCTTATGAGGATGCTTGGGTCAATTATCTGGATGTCGACGGCATCATGCTGGCGACGGTCAACCCTCCAGAGAGCATGTATCTTTACGAGCGAACGAAGCGTATTTTGGATCTTGTTCTGAGCTTGGCGGCACTGGTTATCCTCTCCCCCGTCTTCGCTCTGATCTCATTGGCGGTTCGCCTCGACTCTGAAGGACCCGTCTTTTTCAAGCAGCAGCGAGTCGGCAAGAACGGTCGACTGTTTGAGATTTATAAGTTTCGAACGATGCGAGTTGATGCTTCGAAATACGACTTTTCTCCGACTACGGTTGACGACTCCAGAATCACACGAACCGGACGAATCCTCAGAAAACTCAGCCTGGACGAGTTACCCCAGATTGTGAATGTAATCAAAGGCAATATGTCGCTGGTGGGTCCACGCCCGGAAATGCCGTTCATTGTGAACTCCTACGGACCCCGAGAGCGGTGGCGGCTGTCTGTTGTGCCGGGGATCACCGGCATTTGGCAATTGAGTGCGGACAGAGCCTATCTCATTCACGAGAATCTACAGTACGATCTCTACTATATTCGAAATCGCGGGTTCTTCATGGATCTTGCAATTCTGCTGCACACGGTGATCTTTGCCGTGAAGGGCGTGTAGCAGAACTGCTGAAGAGCCTCAGATTTGAGATCTTCCGATTAGCCATGCGGCACTTAGCGGGTGAGGCAGGCGACGTTCCTCTGATGGGACGATCTAATAGTGAATTTGCTTCGTCCACTTTCTACCGATCTGGTTCTTTCGCTGCACTGGAGATGGAACATTGAACACACTAGAAGAACAGCATCAAAGCATCACCGATGATGAACCGGAGCCGACGCGAATTTCGATAGCCGAAGTGGCGGCTACGCTGCTCCAGCGCTGGCGCCTTCTCGCCGTGATGACTGGCCTCGGTTTTGCGCTTGCGCTCGGCTTTGCATTGTCGATTCCCAATCAATACACGTCATCTGCTCAATTGATGCCACCCGATCCGCAGTCGCTCACGAGCACTTCCATGCTGAGCGCGCTGACAGGGCTCAGCTATATCGCACCCAACGTGGGCGGCTTGATGTTAAACACCAGGACGGCAGGTGGGACCACCATCGGCATCCTCAGCAGCCGTACCGCCTTGGACGATATCGTCAATCGCTTTGACTTGCGGCAGGTATATCATTGCGACCTCTACGTCGACGCCCGCGCGAGGCTTACGGGAGCAACCGCGTTTACGGAAGACAAAAAGTCAGGACTCATCACCATCAGCGTAACCGACGTGGATCGGAATCGGGCGCGCGACCTTGCAGCCGCGTACGTTGAGGAACTCGATAAGCTCCTCAACCTCGTCAGTGCCTCGGCAGCGCGCCGCGAACGCATCTTCCTGGAGCAAAGGCTCAAGTCCATCAAGGATGAACTCGATAGCAGTTCCCAAAAATTGAGCGAGTTCTCCAGCCGTAACGCTACATTGGACATTCAAAAGCAAGGCGAGGCAACGGTGGAGGAGGCCTCGCGAATAGAAGGCCAACTAATTACGGCTCAGAGTGAACTCTCCGGCATGAAAGCCAATCTTACCGATGATAATCCGCGGGTGCGCGCAATTCGCGCACGCATCAATGAACTGCAAAGCCAATTGCGGAAGTTGAGTGGCGAGGGCGAAAGCGCGGATGGTTCGGACCTGAAAACAGACGAAATGCTCCCCTCTGTCCGCAAGCTACCCCTCCTGGGAGTTACTTATTACGATCTCTACCGCAAGGTGGCTGTGGAGGAATCTATCTATGAGACTTTGACCAAGCAATATGAACTCGCCAAAGTTCAGGAAGCTAAGGAAGTTCCCCCCATCAAGGTGCTTGACGAGCCGGTGCCGGCAGAGAGGAAATCCTACCCGCACAGACTTACCATGGTCATCCTGGGCACTTGGATCGGAGCTATTGCCGGAATAGCGTGGATAATTGCCGGCAAGTTTTGGAAAAGCACTGACGACTCCCACCCAGTCAAGGCGCTGGGAATTGCATTTGTGCGCATGATTCGACATCGCGGTGCTGCCATCCAGAACTGACTGAGCCATCGGCTGGTGAAGCATCGGGAGAATGGCCGAGTTGGCAACAGGTTCGAAGGACAACTGGGGAACACTCGCAGGCTTGCGATGAGGACGAACTGAAGTGCTTTTTGGATTTGCTTCATGGCGGACTTCGAGCATTCAGCGGTTGACGGCAACTGATCGGCAGTGCGAGCAACTCATTTGAAGTCACCGGAGCCACCCAGGCATCAATGAACTACGCCCCGCTGTGGCTCCGAAGGCATCCCAAATGCTTCCGGCAAATGACGGAGGCCTATGGGATGCCTTCGCTGCGTGAGGGCCCTCGCATTTCTTTCTTCAAATGGAATTCTGGAGTATCCGGAGTATCAGGTAAATGATTATTCTCTATGGAATTGCTATCCTCCCGGTGTTGTTCGTTTACATATATTACCTATCCAGGAATGTTCTTCTAGGTTGGGTCAGCCTACTGGCCGTATATCTCTACGACTACTCATTAGGCGCAACTGCATACAGTCCCGCCGGGATCAATCTCACCATAGTCGACATTGTCGAGATTAGTTTATTAATTGCCGGGATCATAAGAACAATTCCGCGGCTACGCGAACGTGACACTGGACGAACAATCGCAATTCTCTATCTCGGCATCTTTGCACTCAGCCTGGGACGCGGGATTATCGCTCATGGATTTGCCCATGCAGCCGCCGGATCGCGTCTCTTTGTCGGAATGCTTATTGGATGTACTTACTTCCTGACCGCTCCCGTAGATTCGAAATCCGTGCGGAAGTACTTGCAAATATATATTTATTATGGTGTGGCGCTGTCCTTCGTCGCCTTTCTCGCTAATGCCGGACTGCACGTCGGCATGGTTGCGTATTTGGAGACAAAGGGTGAAGATCTCGAGGCAATGCGGATAGTGGAACAGGGGAGTCGCCTTCTCGCCGCCACCTGCGCCCTGACGCTTGCGTTTTGCTTCTTCCTCTCTCTTGCATATTCTCGCTATAGAAGCAGCGCGGCTTTGTTTAAGTGGCTTTCTGCCTTGTTTCTTGGGTTGGCAGTGTTCATGCGCCATAGAAGCGTGTGGGCCGTGTTGGCGGCCGGAATTCTGGCTTTGTTACTCGTCGACAGGAGTCTCTTTCGCCGTCTTATACCATTGGCAGTTCTTGCCATATGCATCACCGCTGGATATGCGCTGCTGAGCAGAAGCGCCGTTCAATCGGTTGAAACTCAGTTTACCGAAAGTGCGACCAATGAAAACACGTGGATCTGGCGCCTCACAAACTGGCAGGCCCAACTGTCAAGGAGCCAGACAGCTTTTAGCGCACTATTCGGCCTGGACCTTGGAGGCGGATACGAGGTCTTTGACCTGATGAGTGGACGATATATCGAAGTCCCACCGCATGACGAGTATCTTCTTCAATACTTGAGCGTCGGCATCTCGGGCGTAGTGGTGGTGCTCTGCTTTACCATTCGACCCCTGAGGCGGTTTTGGAAGCTATCTTCGACCGATATGAAGGCGGTAGAGCCTTCGGCATCCGCATGGGTCGCAGTCATTATTGGAATTCTTGCGTACAACGTCCCTTACGCGCAGGCTGCAGATACGTACGCGCTGCTGGGAATCGCAAATGCCATGGTCTCCAAGTTGGATAAGGATGCTATCGCTGCGACCGCGGCGCCCTCTATGCCACGATGAGTGAGACAAGTAGTTCTTTTGAAAACCACCCGGAAAGGGCGGCGTGCGCGATGACTACAGGAAAGCAAATAGCCAACGAGAGCAAAGCCATGCTTTTGGAGCGATGCCTTCTGATTGCGCTAGGTACGCTGCTTCTCTGTCTGGGGGTATCGGGAGTCAGTCTTTGGATTGACGAGGGGTATTCGGTACAGCTTGCTGTTCAGACGTCCTTGACCGCTTGGGCTAAAACGTTAAGCTCAATGCGGGGATCGGATCCCCAAATGCCCGGTTACTATCTTTATCTTTGGGCCTGGGCGCGGGTTTTTGGAATGAGCGAATGGGCCCTGCGGCTGGCGAACCTTCCCTGGGCGTTACTGTTTACCGCTTCGCTGGCGTGGGGAGCGGAATGTGTTTTAAATATCCGAAGAGGATGGCTGATTGTTTGCCTGTCGCCGTTTCTGTGGTTCTATATGAACGAGGCACGGCCGTATGCGATGGTAATGGGCCTGTCCATGATCACGACCATTGCTGTGGTTGCATATGCCGTGGACCCAAAGCGTTTTCCCCACGCGCCATGGTGGGGTATGGTGTCTCTATTAGTGCTGTGGTCTACTCATATGCTGACCATTGTTCTGGCGCCGAGCCTTCTGCTTTTTGTATACGCAACGCGAACCGTGTCGATCAAACAGTTTATAAAGGAATGGTTCTTGCCGGTTGTCGTCACCGCGCCAGGTTTTGTCTTTCTAGCGGCTTACTACTTGTATACGCTTTTCATTGGGGCGAAGGGCATGATAGTGAAGCCGGGGCTCGCCAATCTTGCCTTTGCTACTTACGAGCTTCTCGGATTCGGAGGACTGGGTCCGCCACGCAATGTGTTGCGTGAGGCCCCGAGTCTCCACACGTTCTTCCCATATCTACCGACCCTTGCACTTGGAGTTATCGCATTCGGCGTGGTTATGCTTGCCATTCTTCTGCGCAAGCGCGATTCGACTGAGAGGCGGCTGGTCTTAGGGCTCCTTATATCGTTTGCGGCTGGATTGCTCCTCACACTTGCGCTTTCTTACGCGGCCCACTTCCGCGTATTGGGTCGCCACATGGCTGCTTTCTTTCCGCTATTTGCTTTGCTTCTACTCACAGGACTACTGACCGGCCGCGCTCCACGCTATAGCAAGACGGTAGTTTGCGCGCTCCTGCTTCTCGGCATCACTTGGTCGATCTCCGACTTCAGGCAAAGGCTGCTAACAAGCTATCAGAAAGACGACTATCGAGATGCCGCCGCGCTCGCGCGGAGTGCTTTGCTTCGCGGCGAACCGGTGCTTTGGCTCGCGTATACAGAAACGGCGAGATATTACGGGCTGCGTATCACCGTGGTTGAACGTCCGGCCGATGTCGGACAACCCAATGCTACGGCAGCGATTTCTGGGGCGTGTTCGCGCACCTGGTTTCGGCAGTCACTCCAAGAGCATCAACCGGTCCTGGTTGTCATTAGCGATAAGCCCGACCTTTTCGATCGCGACGGCAACTGCCGAAAGACGTTGGATTCCCTAAGCATGGAGCATGTGGCCAGTTTCCCGGCATTCGATGCTTGGCAAGTCACCGGGGTCAAGAGTAGTTCGGGGAGATTCTAATGGCGAGCCGCTTAGCATGAATTCATTTTCGCGGCATTGGCGCAAGACAACTGAAGTATCAAAGGCATAAGCAGTACACGCGTCTCAGTTGCATGAATAGCATTGGAATTATTCCTCAACCAGAAGAGGGAATCGCAATGGAAAACATAATGATTTACCATCACCTGGGCCTTGGCGATCATTTTATTTGCAATGGCCTTGTGCGGTATTTATATGAAAGCATTAAGCCGGCTAGGCTTTATCTACCGGTCAAGAAGCATAATTTCATTACCGTGTCGAGGATGTACGCCGATCTTCCAGCCATAATACCCCTGGCAGTCAACAAAGATAAAGATGTAGAGAATCTGCCGCAGAACTTATTGTGCGATCGCGTCATTCGAGTCGGCTTTTCAAAGACGCCGCGGCGTGACTTCGATGTGTCCTTCTACGATATGACGGGTGTTCCATTCTCCGTTCGGTGGGACTATTTCAAAGTAGTTAGGGACGGGGATAGGGAAAAGCTTTTGGAGGAAATAGTTGGAGTAAAGGATGGCGATAGGTTTGTATTAGTTCATAATGTTAGCTCGACTGGTAAATGTACTGTCACACTTCATTCCGATTTGCGCAGGATTGTTGTTTCGCCTTTGACTGATTGCTTGCTCGACTGGTGTTCCCTCGTTGAGAAGGCTGAAGAGGTTCATTGCATTGACAGCGCATTTATACACCTTGCGCAAACGTTGAATGTTAGGCGCGGTGTATTCCACAATGTCAGGCCTACGACTAAGAAGTTTACTTTCGAATTACGCAAGGACTGGGAGACTATCGAATATCGGGTGTAATCGAGTCGAACTACAGAGTCGACCTGACCCAATTGGATTGCAGACGCCTCCTCGGCTTGATCGGCCGACCCCGGTCTGGTCTGAAAGATCTCTCGTGAACGAGAAAGGCTCAAATGGAGATACTAAATGAAAGGCACTTCTGAACCGGAGGCGCACATGGCGAAAGAGGAATTCATCTACATTGACGAAAACATCAACGTTTTGCGTGGTGATGAAGCCCATCGGGCATTAAGTTCCAGGTCTGATGCCTCCTATATAGGTGACGCCGGGGGAATTCATAGCGTTGATCGAGATCGGTGGCTCGAAGCGCAACGCTGCGAGCGGCGGCATTGGTTCAACCACGAGGCTCGCGTGGCGGACGATCACAATTATCAGAATATGCGGGGTTTCGACAATTATCGGGTGCTCTCCGGAATGACATTTCAACGAGCGATGGAGTTGGGCTGTGGACCATTCACCAATGCACGATACGTGGCTCAGGGTTGCAGGATTGAATGCCTCGACCTCTTGGACCCGCTTATTGGCGATTACCTGAAGCACAGAAATCGTTACTACAATAACGATAAGCTGCTGGTCGCGCCCAAAATCAGACGTTATAGCGGAATACATAAGCGATTACCTTGGCTGTGGTGGTCGGCAGCGCCGGTATTAGGCAGAATTGTTCCGATCGGTCAGCTAATTCAGTCTTCAATCGAATCCTTCGAAGTCACTGGTCAGCTCTACGATTTAGTAATCATCATAAATGTCCTGGAGCATTGCTACGATCTAGATCGAATCTTCGATCAGATTGATTCAATGCTCACACCAGATGGTGTTTTGGTGTTTGGCGACATTGGATTCGACGCAGAAGAATTGCACAGGGTCGGCGCGCGTCAATGGGACGCAGCCCACCCTCTTAGACCTTCGACGGCGACAATCGGCGAGTTTCTGAGCAGGTTCGAGCCATTGCTTGACAGCGCTCGATCAGTTAGTACGGGTGTATATGAAAAATGCACTTTCCGGAACTTTATCGGTCGGCGGCGGAATGCTGCGGGAGCTTCACAAAGCTAGTGGCCGCATTCGCGGTTCTTGCTAAACTTAGCTCTTTCAGTCGTGGCCTTCGCTGCAGCCCGAGCATTCCTGTGCCCCATGCCTTTGGTTGGTCACGTATAAGATGGTCGAACCGCCTCGCCAACGCTCCCATCGAAGCGCCGGTTGGATGTTAGATTCTTCAAGATGAGGCAAGGGATTACTGCTATGACTTCGAGACCAATAGTTCGCGTCGTCCCTTGCCAGCCGCATTGCTTTGCATTCGGCGGCTTTGAATTACAAATGATCGCGGCCATGGAATCGGCGCGCGCGGCTGGGGCAGACATCGCACCCTTCGACTTCTGGAGGCGCGAGGCGGACTTCGACGTGCTGCATCTCTGGGGGCTGGATAAGCAACACAGCAGCACCGTGAAATGGGCGCACGCGGGGGGCAAGAAGATCGTGATGACCGCGCTGGTGAACTATCTCGGGTGGCGGTCATGGCTGCGGTATCCTGCTTCGCTGGCGGTAGGGCAGGCTCGACTGCACAGGCAGATACTCGCAACGATCGACGTTATCATCGTCGTAAATAGAGTGCAGGCCCGGTATTTGATAGGCGCCGCAAGAGTTCCCGCCGAGAAGGTGATGGTGGTGCCCAACCAGATTGACGACGTATTCTTCGAAACCGGGCCAGGTCCGGAGCCAGGAGTATTTGGAATCGAGAACTATGTTCTCTGCGTGGGAAACATTCGCAGATTGAAGAACCAGTTGACGTTGATTGGCGCCTGCCGGAAGCTCGGCGTCCCCTTGTTACTGGTGGGAAACGTATTGACGGGCGAAGAGGACTATGGAAGGGCAGTAGCGGAGGCAGTAGCCGCCGGCAAAGACATGCGCTGGATACCGTGGCTGACTCCGGGATCGGTCGAGTTAGCGTCGGCTTATCGGGGTGCGGCCGTTTTCGCGCTTCTCAGCCACTTGGAGAATCAGCCAATATCCGCGCTGGAGGCCGCGGCGAGCCGCAAGCCGCTTGTGCTGGCGGATCGGCCCTATGCGAGACAGGAGTTCTACGAGCGCGCGGCCCGTGCGGATCCGAACTCCGTGGATGCCATTGCCCGGGCGATCCGCAAGGCACTCGACAATCCCGACGCACACTGTCCTCCACCTCTTGTGATCGAACATTGCCGCAAGGAAGAGGTTGGTGCGGCCTACATGTCGATTTACCAGCGACTGGTCGAAGGCGCGGCGTAAACGCAGGGGAATTGTCTGGACCTTAGCAAACCGGCGGCATAGATCAGGCAGTACTTTTCAGGAGCCCAGACCATGAGCCATCAACGACAAAAGATGATGCGTGCACTGCGGGATTCAGGCTTGATGACCCTCGCCGATACCGTTCGCTATCCCTTTTCTGTTCTCAAGTACTATCGCAAAGAGCGCTTGTTCAACGCGCGAAATCCCGGCTTCAAAGTGCCGCCCCGATTTTTAGCTTTTGACGCATACTCGGCCCCCGACTGGGATTTTTACAAGCTCAGCGGGAGCGAGACGGCTACTTTTCTGTCTGCGACTGCTAAGCGGTATTTGCCGGAGAATGCTAAATTGCGCGTGCTCGAATGGGGCTGCGGGCCGGCGCGGGTAATTCGTCATATCCCTTCAAACTTTGGCTCAGAGGCGGAAGTTTACGGCTCCGACTATAACACCGACACAATAGGTTGGTGCATCCGGAACATTCCGGGAGTGACGTTTAGCCTAAATGGATTGCGCCCACCGCTCCCGTTTGAGGAGAAGTTTTTCGATTTTGTCTATTCAATCTCGGTGTTTACTCATTTGTCAGAACCCGTCGGCCTTGAATGGGTGAACGAGCTTTATCGCATTATGCGTTCCGGGGCGATTGCGGTCATTAGCACCAATGGCGACAGTCTACTTGACAAGTTGTTGCCGGAGGAGCTTGAGACTTACAAATCACGCGGCGTCGTCGTTCGCGGGAAGGTTCAAGAAGGCAAGAAGATGTTTTTCACGCTTCATTCCCCAGCCTATGTCAGGGAGTCCTTGTTTAAGAGTTTTGAGATCGTGGAGTTCGCTTCTGGAGGATTTCCGTATATACCGCACCAGGATCTTTGGATCCTTAGGAGACTGTAAACGAATCGTCGCGATCCTCCTCCATCCGTCGAGACCGCTAAGCATAGTTTCATTTCCTGCAGCTCCGAAGATACGTCCATGGTCGGTTAGTCCGGGGCACGGAGTAAAGGAAGACCCTGCGGCCGGAACGAGTAGAATTCATTCAATGGCATCCATTCTTGTCCATTCGCAGGAGCCTTGCATGCAAGCGGAAAATGCGCGCCTGGCCGGACGGCAGCGGCTCAATGGAATTCTCGCAGCGGGCACTGCCAACCAACCGCTTGTTACTGTTATGGGAGTAGTCTACGCCGGTTTGCCGCATGTGACGCGTTACCGGTGCAACCCGGGAATGCTGACCTTCGACAGTTTCCCGGGGACATCTTCGACTGCATAATCATTCAGGCATAAGGTACATTTTCCAACGAACCTTGGGAGCAACGGAATATGAAACGAGCATTGGTTGGCGGGGCGGGTGGCTTTATCGGCAGCCACCTGGCAAGGCGGTTGGTCAGAGACGGCTTTTGGGTTCGCGGAGTGGATCTAAAACTGCCTGAGTTTTCGCAGACGGGCTGTCATGAATTTGTGCTTGGTGACCTTCGGGATCAGACCGTAGCAAAGCAGGCAGTGGACAACATTGACGACGTGTATCAACTCGCCGCCGACATGGGCGGCGCCGGCTATATCTTCACCGGGGAACATGACGCCGATGTAATGCACAACTCTGCCACGATCAATCTGAACATCGTCGAGGCGGGGCGCAAGTCGGGTGTCAAGCGATTCTTTTACTCATCCTCTGCCTGTATCTATCCGGAATACAATCAGAAGGAACCCGATAACCCAATCTGCAGCGAAGACTCTGCCTATCCAGCCGCTCCAGATAGCGAATATGGGTGGGAAAAGCTTTTCAGCGAGCGGCTCTATCTGGCCTTCGCCCGCAATTATGGAGTCGAGGTCCACGTGGCGCGCTTTCACAATATTTTCGGCCCGGAAGGCACCTGGACGGGTGGGCGCGAAAAGGCTCCGGCGGCGGTCTGCCGTAAAGTCGCTGAAGCTCTGGATGGTGGAACGATAGAGATATGGGGAGATGGAAAGCAGACGCGATCGTTCCTCTATATCGATGAATGCGTCGAAGGCATAAGACGATTCATGGAATCGGATTTCGCTGGGCCGGTGAATATCGGCTCGGAGGAGATGGTGACGATCAACGGTCTGGCTGAGATGGCAATGGAAATCGCCGGCAAGAAGCTCAGCTTGAAACACATTCCTGGGCCACTCGGCGTGCGCGGACGTAATTCTGATAATCGCCTGATCGCGGAGAAGCTTCGCTGGGCGCCTTCTGCCTCATTAAAAGCAGGACTGGAAACGACGTATCGTTGGGTGGAGCAGCAAGTTCTCGCCCAGCAGATGGCGAATGCGGGCCTATCGGTTCGTTAGGGCCGGTAGTCCGCTTCAAGCATGCATCTTTGAAGACTGTCCTCATCCGGATGATGCTGCATGCTCAGTTCACCCCGGCGAGTTGTGGATTGGGTTGGTGAGGCGCGGATCGGAGTGGAGGTCAGCACCAATGGCATCGATCGTAGATAGCTCAGAGGGAAGGTACGTGCAAGCGGAGAATGCGCGCCTATCCGGCGGAAAGCGGCTCAAGGGCATCGTCGCGGAGAGTAGCGCGGATCAACCGCTCGTAACAGTGATCACGCCGGTATTCAACGGGGAACAGTATGTGGCCGGATGCCTGGAAAGCGTATTGCGGCAAGACTACCCTAACATCGAGCACATCGTGCTGGATGGGGCATCGAAGGACAGTACGGTTGACGTGCTGCGACAATACGACGACCGGATCGCGCTGTGGCGAAGTGAGCCGGATGCGGGATTATTCTACGCCTGGAACAAGGGACTGGCCGAGGCGCACGGCGAGTGGATATGTTTCCTGGGAGTGGACGACGAGTTCCTGCCTGGCGCGGTCAGCGCATATATGGCGCTTGCCGCCAAGAATCCGGATGTGGAATACCTAAGCTCGAATGCCAGGTGGGTACACCCCTCAGGGTTCGAGAAAATACTCGGCGGCCCTTGGACGTGGAAACAGTTCTCAAGGTTCATGTGCACCGCGCATGTGGGGAGCATGCACCGCCGCAGCCTGTTCGACAAGCTCGGCCGGTACGACACCTCATACCCCATCGTGGCGGACTACGAGCTTCTCCTGCGCGCACGGGACCAGCTCCGCGCCGCATATATGCCTGTTGTCACCATAATGATGAGAGGTGGTGGAAACTGCGACCGCCGCATCGCATTTCTAGAGGAAGCGCGCGCGAAAGTAACTACTGGCGGGCGGAACAAATTGCTGGCAGCCTGGGAACTTTGCGCCAGTAATGCCAGATACGCGTTTCGTCCTCTTCGCTACGCTTGGGCCAGGATGAGGAAGCCCCGATAACCAAATCTCGCAACTATATTAGTGCCCTCATTGCCGGCCTTTCGGAGTACAAAGTAAATAGACGCAGGAGAAGCGCGCCACATTGTTCGCGCTCGCGAAGACCGCATCCGTCAGGCAATCATGAGAGCAGTTGAAGAACCAGCAAACCGCAATCCAAGACCAACGCCGATTCTGTTTGTGCATGCCAGCGACGATCTTTACGGAGCCGATGTAATTGTTCTGGAGATAGTCAAGCGCCTTGACCGTTCCAGGTTTGACCCCATTGTCGTGTTGCCGTCCGACATGAAGCACGTTGGACTTCTGTCACGGGAGTTACGCGCGGCCGGCATTGAATTTCATCACTTACCTATTCTTATTTTGCGACGGCGCTACCTCAAGCCGAGAGGGCTTTTTCATATTGTGAAGTGCGCCGTCCTCGGTACGTGGACTCTCAGGACACTCATACGGCAAAGGGACGTCAGGCTCATCCACAGCACTACGTTGTCTGTGCTTGCGGCGCCGCTGGCCGCATGGGTAACACGCACTCCGCTGATCTCGCATGTGCAGGAAATGTTGATTGAGCCAAGGGTTATCAGAAAGGCGCTGCACGCGATCACGAGACATTCCGCGGACAGGATCATTTGCATATCCGATTCCGTGAGGGCTCACATTTTGCAAGACCAGCCCCATGCCGCGAAGCTTGTGGAGGTAGTGCGGAACAGCATACCGTTGCCGCCGGAGCCGACCAGAACCATTGAAGAAATGCGCAGAGAGCTGGGGCTTAGAGCGGACTTGCCGGTTGTGGGGATGATAGGCCGCGTTTCGCCATGGAAAGGACAGGAGATATTTGTTCGCGCAGCAGCCATAGTTCGTTCCGAGGGGATCGCGTCCCAATTTGTGGCCATCGGCGGCGTATTTGACAACGAACGCCATCACCTCGACCGGCTTAAGGAGCTTATTACATCGCTCAATCTGCAGAACCTGGTAAAGATCGAAGGCTTCCGCAAAGATGCTCGCGAGCTTATCGCCGCATTCGATGTTCTCGTGTTGCCGTCAATATTACCGGAGCCGTTTGGCTTAGTGGTTGCGGAAGCTATGGCCGCGGGCAAGCCGGTGATCGCCACCGCTCAAGGCGGGCCTACGGAGATGGTCGTCGAGGGTGAGACTGGCTTTCTGATCCCACCCAACGATCCCTCTGCTTTAGCGTCAGCTATCAAGAATCTCCTGACGAATCCGGAAGTCACGGCGAGGCTCGGCAAAGCGGCACGGCAACGGTTTCTGGATCATTTCGAAATGCGAGATTACATGCAAAGAATTGAGAGATTGTATGATGCTACAGCCTTAAGATGATGCGCAGAGGTAACTCTTGCACCGCAGAGATTGCCGAAAGTCGATAACATATGCATGTTCTAATTCTTGGAACGCGAGGAATCCCGTCAAAGCACAGCGGATTCGAGACATTTGCTCAGGATCTATCGCTCTTCCTGCGAGCTCGGGGCCATAGCGTCACCGTCTATTGTCAAGTCACCAAGGCAGAACGCTTCCGCGAGGATGAATGGAACGGAATCCGCCGCGTGATGATCCCTGCAGGAGAAGGTTCATTGGGAACCATCATATTCGACTGGCATGCAATCCGGCACTCAATGCGTGAAAAGGGAGTGGTTCTTACTCTTGGTTATAACACCGGGGCATTTAATGCGATATATCGATTGCGCGGTGTTTCAAACATCATGAACATGGATGGCATTGAGTGGCGGCGGAAGAAATGGTCGCGATTTGCTCGTGCGTGGTTCTGGATCAATGAATGGGCCGGCGCGCGCGTTGCGACTCACTTAGTGGCAGATCATCCAGAGATCGGCAAGCACCTGCTTCGGCATACATCTCCGGAAAAGATCAGCGTGATTCCGTACGGGGCCGATCTTGTATCTTCGGCTCCAGTTGAACTGATTCACCAATACGGGTTGCTACCGAAGAATTACTATCTCCTGATAGCCAGGCCGGAGCCGGAGAATTCGATTTTTGAGATAGTCCAGGCATATTCTTCCGAAATTAGAGGGATGCCGTTGGTCGTGCTGGGGAAGTATGCGCGCAATGGCACCAGTTACCAAAACAGAGTGTTGGACGCGGCGGGTCCGGAGATCAGTTTTCTTGGCGCCATTTTTGACCGTGACATGGTGCACGCTCTGCGATACCACGCCCGCGCCTACATACACGGACATAGTGTGGGCGGGACAAACCCGTCTTTGGTTGAGTCACTGGCCGCCGGCAACGCAGTCATTGCTCACGATAACCGCTTCAATCGATGGGTTGCGGGAGAAGGCGCGCGCTATTTTCGAAGCTCCGGCGATCTCGCGGAGGTTCTTAAATCTCTCGAATCGGATAGCTCGCAGTTGCTCAGAATGGAAGAGGAAAGCCGGAAAAGGCATCGCGAGTCGTTTACGCAAGATGAGATACTTCAGGCCTATGAAGAACTTCTGCTCCGCTTTTCGCCTGAGGGTGCGGATTCTATTGGCCCGAAACAATCCGCATGAGCTACGAACAATGCCCATCTCTTGCTTGCGGGTCGGGGGGTACCTTGATTCCAGCGTTCTGAGTATTGAGGGTCTGAACGTTATGGGAAAGGGCTTACGGTAAACTGTTATATGGTCAAGCTGCGTGTCATCCACTTCAAGCTCTTCTCGCTTGCGGTTCCACTGATTGCGTGGAGCATGATTGCTGCGTGTCCCGCTCGTG
>Ga0326727_10013479_pt1 | contig 18186 bp, 17 predicted proteins | sample MB2enrmetagenome_FD_207643 | JGI IMG/M metagenome (GOLD analysis project Ga0326727, IMG submission 207643) | Lab enriched peat soil microbial communities from McLean, Ithaca, NY, United States - MB29MY | ecosystem: Environmental > Terrestrial > Soil > Wetlands > Peat | place: USA: New York...
GAGAGCTGCTCCACGCCGATGCCATCCGCATCCCGCCCCGCGAATTTGAGCGACGAGCTGTAATCCTCGGCGCCCACCACCGAGTGGCCAACGTCCTTCAGCAGCACCACGCCGTTGGCGCTGTTCTTGACGATGATGTTGTCGAACTCGGCGGGACTGGTGAGCCGGCCCACCACTCGCACCGGAATCTGGAAGGCCTGCTTGTCATCGGATGGCGGCTGGCCAAGCTGCCCCGCGGGAATCTCCACATTCTGCTCGACAAGGGCGTTGACCACGTCGGTGGCCGTCAGTCCGCGGGCGGCCAGGCGGGCCGGATCAAGCCACACTCGCATAGCGTACTTGCGCTCGCCGAAGATGAGCACATCGCCTACGCCGGGAACGCGCTTGAGGGCGTCCTTCACATAGACATCGAGATAGTTGGAGATGAACTCGGGCGAGTAGCGTCCATCCTCCGTATAAAAACCCGCGCCGAAGACGAAGTTGAAGTTGGATTTGGTGATGCTGACGCCGGTGGCGTTCACCGCCGCGGGCAAGCGTCCCGTCACGCTGGCCACGCGATTCTGCACGTCCACGGCCGCTATATCCAGGTCGTAGCCGGTGTTGAAGGTCGCGGTGATGGAGCTGGTTCCGCTGTTGGTGCTGGACGAGCTGATGTAGCGCATCCCCTCGACGCCGTTGATGGCCTCTTCAAGCGGGATGGTAACGGCCTTCTCGACCGTGTCGGCGTTGGCGCCCACGTAGTTGCAGCTCACATTCACTTCCGGCGGTGCGAGCGTGGGGTACATGGCCACCGGAAGATTGGGAATGCACACCGCCCCGGCCAAAATGATCATCAGCGCGCACACCGTGGCAAAGACAGGCCTATGAATAAAGAAATCGACAAACACGGGTTGCCTTCCTTTTTGCTGCAATGAACGCGGGGGAAAACCGCGCTGTGGCCGCCTCAGGCTGCTGCCGGAGGCTCATTCCCGCTGGTTTCTAAGCGCCCGGCAGGAGCGACACCGGCATGCCGTTCTGCAGGAACTGGGTGCTGGAGACGATCACCCGGTCGCCCGCGTTCAGACCCGAGGAGACTGAATAGCTGTTGCCTACGGTATCGCCCAGCGTGACCGGCGTCTGGATGGCAAACGTGCCCCCGTTCTGCTGCTTGGCGACGAAGACGAAGCTCTGGCCGCCCTGGCGCGCCACCGCCAGCACCGGAATCACCGCCATCGGCGTGGTGCTCCAGACAACCCGCGCCTTCACCATCTGGGCAGTGCGCAGAATCTCCGGCGTGGCATGGACCGGGGCCTTTACCAGAATCCCTTGCAGCGTGCTATCCACCTCGGCCGATAGAAAATCGATCGCCGTCTTCTCCAGCAGCTTGCCGCCAGTGTCCATCAGGTCCACTTCCAGCCCCTGCCGCACCTGGCCGGCGCGCTCCGTGGGAACGTAGATATACGCTTCGAGATCCTTGTTCTCATCCACCGTGGTCAGCACCGTGGGCGGTGAATTGACCGGCGAAGCAAAGTCGCCTATGTGCACCGGAATGTCGCCCACCACGCCGTCGAACGGCGCCCGGATGCTGTAGTAGGCCAGCAGCTCCTCCTGGGTCTTGCGCAGTTGCACCGCCGACTCGTAATCCGCCTTGGTGTTCTCGTAAGTCTGGCGCTCCTGGTCGTAGGCGTCGCGGCTGGTCACGCCCGCCTCGAAGAGCTTGCGCTGCCGCTCCACCTCCACCGTGTTGTAGTCGTAGAGCGCCTTCTTCTGCCGTTCCGTGGCGCGCGCCGAATCCACCGTAGCCAGTTGCTGCCGCGGATCGATCTCCATCAAAAGCTGGCCCGCCTTTACGCGGTCGCCGGAGCGGACGAGAATCTGTGTCAGGAGCCCGCTCACCTGGGGCAGCAGCGTGGCCGAGCGGCGCGACTTGATGGTGGCCACGTACTCGCTGCTCTGCTGCACCGGCGCCAGGGTCACCGCCGCCGTCTGCACGGGCATTCCCCGCATCCCCACCCCCGCTGCTTCCGCGGGCTTCTGCTTGCAGCCGCTGGCCGCCAGCCCCATCAGAACAAGACAGCCTATCCCCACGGTGCGTTTCAATATGCGGATTCTCACTCGATCGTTCCTCTGTCCAGGCTCGTTCAGTTCAGGGCTCGTTCCGTTCCCGGTTTGTTCAGCCTGGAACTCTCAGCCCATTATCTCCGGCTCGGGCCGGAATGACGGCGATGACGGGCTGGGAATGCGACCCCAGCCGGCGGAAAACCGTTTGAACAAAGCCTTTTGTAATAGGACGCCTGGAGCCGGTCCATTGACGCAAAAAAAACTCCCGTCATGCGCAAAGCTCAGGCGGTATCTCTATCGGCTAGGGCGGTCCGCTCTCGCGCCAAACCGTCCAAGCCGCCGTTGGGCCAGACGCCAGCCCGGCAGTGGCTTTGGTGTCATTTCCTTCCTGGATCCGCGATCGCCGGGGATAAATAGGGGAACCTTCCTTCCAATCGGCAACGCACTGGGCTGCATTATCGGGTACACTGTGTGATGTATTGATTTGAACCCTGGGTTTAGCTAGAGTTTTTCTCGAATCCTTGTGGGGTAGAAGAGAGAAGTGGAAGATGGCTCGGGTTGGGTAAGAGCCGAATGAATACCATGGATCGCCTTACATCGATTGGGAAGACGAAACGGGCTGCATTCGCTTGCAGAGTATGGGCAAAAGCCCGCGAATCCAGTCCACAAACGCTTGCACCATTGCCGCAAGGAAACAGAGTTTGCCCCCAAGCGATGGCGCAGGCTTAGAATCGGGCCGCTCCCTTTCGCCCGCGGCGCGTGGCGCAACCAAGCTCCGGAATCGGGCCGGAAGGCCAGCCGGAGAGGTTGGGGTCCGCGCAAGGCGGGAGGCGCGGTAATTCGGAGAAGAAAGACATGAAATCGACAAAAGCTGCACAGGGCAGCGTAGATTTAGCCAACCTGAGCATTCCAGACGCGGAAGAGATTATCGAAGAAGCCCTCAACGAATTGGCGTTTTCCGCCGACCCCGGCCTGGCGCGGGCGCTGCGCTTCCTGACCCCTCCCGGCTACCAGGCCATCGTCGAACTGTGCGCCGAAAACGGCCGCAGCAAGCGCCGCAATGCGCCGGCTGACTCCTGGTCGCCGGAAGAGGACGAGGTGCGCATCTACTTTGAGCGCGTCGGTGACGCCGAGGCTGCTCCGCGCGCCAGTCGCGCACCGCGCGCCTCTGTCGAGCCGGCCTCCGACGATGCGGACGACGACAGCCAGGAGGCCGTGATTCCCGCCGATCTGGACGCCCGCGTGAAGGAGCTGTGCGCCGCGTTGGCTGAGGCCGAGCGGGGCGGGCACGCCTTTATTGCCCTCAAGTGGTTCCGCGACTCCTTCCTGCCGCGCAAGGCCTTTCGCTGGAATCAGCACCCCGAATCGCGCCAGGCGGTGCTGGCCGAGGCCATCCAGCGCGGCGTCGTGCTCACTAGCAAGATCGCCAACCCCAAGACCCCGGCCTATCCCACCACCACCATCCGCCTCAACCGCGCCGAGGCCGGCGTTCCCGAGGAAGCCCAGCGCTTCCATCCCGTCGCCGTCCATGGCGACTCCATCGCCGAGGCCATCGAAGAGGAACGGGGGAACCTGTGAGCTGCTACTTCCTTGAGGCCACGGCCTTTGCCAAGCTCTTTGTGCAGGAGCAGGGCACCGACGCCCTTATCCGCCTGATGGAGGCCGTCGAGGACAACCGCAAGCTGATCTCCGCCTCCACGCCGCTGGAGGTCTACGCCGTCCTTCGGCGGCGCCAGCGGGCAGGCGGCATCTCCGCGGAGGACGCCACAGCCGCGCTCGATATTCTGCGCCTGGAAGCGGCGCGCATGGTGCAGCAGCCGCTGAACCCGGCCGTGCTCGAAGCCGCGCGCCAGCTCCTCGACCGCACCGAGCTGCGCTGGCCCGATACGCTGCAACTGGCCGCCGCCATCGTCGCCCGCGATATGTTCCAGGGCACGGAGATCATCTTCGTCTCCGCCTCGCCGCATTTGCTTGATGCCGCCAAGGCGGAGGGCTTTCACGCGCTCGACCCGGCCCGGGAAGCGGCGTAGCCGGCTGCCTGCCCGGTTGGTCCCGAAGAATTGACGGCGCGTTCCGGTTCCGAGCCATGTATTCTCGGGGATGTGGGGGAGATGGATCTTTCCATGGATAAAGAGCAGTCTGCCGCCGAGTCCCTTCAAAGCCGAGAGCGGCTTCCCGATCGTTTCACCGCGAAAGTTCTAGTTTCGGATATTGTCGTTTTGTTATTGCAATTGCTGTTCGTGTTCGCCATCCTCCTATCGGGGGCTCTTGCCGCGCACGAGGATCTTCGCAATGCCTCATGGATTGGCCGCGTGGATTTTCGCAATAGGTACTCAGCTGGCTACATGGTCAGAACTGGACATGGCCGCGAGATTTATGATGTCGGCGCAGAGAAGATGTTTCAGGATGAATTGGTATCCAAGGCGGCTTTGCCGCTTCCATTCATCCCTCCGGCCTATGAGGCCCTTTTCTTTGCGCCTTTCTCATTCCTGCCGTTTCGTCAGGCCTACGTTACATTTCTTGCATTCAACCTGGCGGTTCTCTTCCTCTGCACGCGGCTTCTGCGCCCCTTCATGTCCAATTTGGCCCGGGTAAGTTTTTGGCTGCCTTCGTTGATGTTCCTTTTTTTCCCGATCACCGTGGCGCTGATGCAGGGGCAGGACCCGATCATTTTGCTGGCGCTCCTTGCAGGCGCGCTCATCTGTATCCAGCGGGACCGCGAATACATGGCGGGGGGGCTGGTCGCGCTTGGCTTGTTCAAATTCCAGTTCGTAATTCCTATCTTCCTGTTGTTTTTGGCATGGAGGCGCTGGCGCTTTTCGGCGGCATTTGTTTGCACGTCCGCGGCGCTCGCGGGCGTCTCGATCTGGATTCTCGGCATGGCCGAGTCGGTTCGCTATTTTCATTCGATCGTCGGGGCCAGCTCTTCGCTTGGCTCTGTCGCGGGTCCCACGCTCAGAATGAATCTGATGGCCAACTTTCACGGGGCGTTCGACACGATCTTGAAAGGATCGTCCTCCGTGTTGCCCCTGACAGCGGCGGCGTCGGGAGCTACCATGATATGGGTTGCCGGTCGCCGGCCGCATGGAGTCGATGCGCTTCTGATCGCGATCCCCGCAAGCGCGCTGGTCAGCTACTACATGTACATCCATGACATGTGCATCTTGATGGTTTCAATCGTGGTTATGCTCGACCGGCTGGTAGGAGCCGCGAAGGAGGGACTTCCATATGGGCGCATACGGATGATGACGCCTTTGCTGATGTTAGCGACTCCCACCGTCCTGATCCTTGCGCCGGATCAGTTTTGGGCCGCATCGCTCCCGCTGCTTGCATTCACCTTCGCAATCGCCTGGCGCCAACCAGCTGTCGCAGCTTAGCGAGCCTTGTGCGATGGTTCCGCCCTCGTGTAAACAACAGTCCGCCCCGCCGAAACCGATTCGCCCGCTCGAATTCGCCACGCTCGTCGCCCGCGATATGTTCCAGGGCACGGAGATCATCTTCGTCTCCGCCTCGCCGCAGTTGCTGGATGCGGCCAAGGCGGAGGGCTTTCACGCGCTCGACCCGGCCCGGGAAGCTGGCCAGCCGACAAGCGAAGATTGAAGTCGTTGACCGGCCGTTCACGACCCCTCCCGGCCGGAGTTATGATGTGAGCCGGCTCTGAAATTGCAAGAGGAGTTGCTGCTCGACATGAAGACCGCGAAGATTCCCTCATCGCTTGAACCCTTTCCCAATTGCCCCGCCCTCGACGGCTGCCACTGCATCACGAATTCGCTGGCCAAGATATTTCACCATGCCGGCCATCCTATGTCCGAGGAGATGCTGCTCGGCCTGGGTGCCGGAATGGGATTCATTTACTGGCAGATGAAGATGGGCGCGGGCACCTACATCTTTGTCGGCGGCAGGGCAAACACCAAGGACTTTTACAAGGATCTTGGCTCGAGGACTGGCGTCGGAATTCGAGAGATTTGCACCTCCAGCGCGCCAAAGGCTGAGGCTGCCCTGTTGCAAAAGCTGGCGCGGAAAGAGCCTGTCATGCTGGGCGGCGATATGGCCTTTCTGCCCTGGTTTCATATGCCGGACAACTACCACTTCGGCGGCCACGCCTTTGTGGTCTGCGGCTACGACGGCGACCGCACCGTTCTAGCCTCCGACATGGACCCGCAAATGGCCGGTTTGAAGAAGGGACTCTACGCGCCGGTGACTCTGGAGCAGCTCGCCAAGGCCAGAAGCTCGCCCTACAAGCCTTTTCCGCCAAAGAATCTGCTCCTGGAGTTCGACTTTGCGGGATTTCGCAATCCGGGCAGCAAGGAGATCGTCGCATCCATTGCGCAAACTGTCGATGCCAGCCTCAATCCCCCAATCAAGAACTTCGGCGTTCCGGGGCTGCGCCACACCGCCAAGCAGTTACTGCAATGGCCAGCCCTCTTCAAGGACCATGACCTGCGAATGAACCTCTTCAACCTCTATGCCTTCATCGAAATCGGCGGCACCGGCGGCGGCTGCTTCCGCCCCATGTACGCCCGCTTCCTCGAAGAAGGCGCGAAGATAACCCGCAAACCCGCGCTGGCAAACGCCGCGGAGATCTTCCGCCAGTCTGGCGGCAAATTCACGGAGATCGCTTTGCTGTTCAAGGAAGCCGAAACGATGAAAGACATCGAGAAGAAGATTCGTTCCGCCTCCACGCTCTTCGGTGAAATCGCCGGCCTGGAAGAGAAGGCCTTCCTGCTCCTGAAGCAAGGCATTTGAGCGGCCAGCACGCTCGCGCGTTGCGACGAGGCCCTAATGCTGTGACCAAATGATTTCGTACCTTGAGTTCAAGCTATCCCAGGTCCCAAAATCGGGACCTGGGGCACCCAGAGTTGGTACAACTTCATGCGGTCAGAGACCTAGCAGGCGCGCACCGCGGCTTTGCACACCTCTGCCAGTCGCCGAATCCCCTCCCGAATTTGTTCCGCGGCGGCGTTGGAGAAGTTCAGCCGCATGAAGCGGTGACCGGGCGTATCGGAGAAGAAATCCTGCCCCGGCACAAAGAGAACCTTGCGCGCAAAGGCTTCGCGCATCAGTTCGCTGGTGTTCACTCCCTCGGGACAGGCGACCCAGAGAAACATTCCTCCCTGGGGATGGGTCCAGGTGAATCCCGGCGGCATGTGCTCGGTTAGCGCGGCGTCCATGATCGAGAATCGCTCCCCGTAGGAGCGCCGGATGCGCTCGATGTGCGCGCCGCTGTCGAAGTCCGCAAGGTAGCGATGGACGATGCGCTGGTCAAGGCTGGAGGTGTGCAGATCGGCCGCCTGCTTGGCGATGGTCAGCTTGTGCCGGATTTCTTCGGCCGCAACCGCCCAACCGACCCGGAGGCCGGGAGCAATCGTCTTTGAGACGGTGCTGAGGTAGATGACAATGCCTTCGGTATCCAGCGATTTGACGGGAGGAATCGCCGTTCCCGCGTAGCGCAGAGCCCCATACGGATCGTCTTCCAGCACGATCAGTTGGTAGCGAGCCGCGATGGAATATAGCGTTCGCCGGCGCTCGGCGGTGAGCGTGACGCCGGTGGGATTCTGAAAGTTGGGAATCGTGTAGAGGAACTTGGGCCTTTCGCGCTCAATCAACTCAGGCAGCGCTTCCGGGATGAGGCCCTCGTTGTCGGTGGGCGCGGCCGCAAAGCGAGCTCCGTAGGTCTGAAACGCCTGAATGGCGGCCATGTAGGTCGGGCTCTCGGTAAGCACGCAGTCCCCCGCATCGAGAAAGATCTTGCCCGTCAGGTCGAGCGGCTGCTGGGAGCCGGTGGTAACCAGGATATCTTCGGCGCAGCAGTCGATTCCCCGCTTGCGGGATTCGGCCGCGAAGGTCTCGCGAAGCGGCGCGAAGCCCTCCGTGGGGCTGTATTGCAGCGCCCCAGGGCCGCCCTCGCTCAAAACCCGCTCGGCGGCGGAGAGAATGTCGTCCACCGGAAACAACTCCGGCGCGGGAAGGCCGCCGGCAAACGAAATGATCTCCGGCTGCTCGGTGACTTTGAGAATCTCGCGTATGGTCGAGGTGCGCACAGTCTCCATCCTGCGCGCGAACCTGGTGTTCATGCCTTTTCCTTTCAAAGGGTTGCGGATTCCTCCTGGCAACGGTTTCACACTTGTGCCTGTCGAATGAGTTTAACAGCCCGTTCGCGAAAAGGCTGTGATGGCGAGCGGAGCAAGTCGCGGAATCGCGAAGAAAAGGAGCGCCCAACCAGCGCCAGGAGCCCCGGTCAGTTGAGGATGGTGTTGTCGATGAGCCGGGTCTGGCCCACCCAGGCGGCGACGGCGAACAGCGTTCCGGGAGCGGCGATTTCCACGGGATCGAGCGTGGCCCAGTCAACGGCGGCAATGTAGTCGATGCGGACTTCGGGAACGGCGGCAAAGGACCGTTGGGCGGCCGCGATGAGCGCGCTGGAGCGGCGTTCACCCGCGGCCGCGAGAGCCTCGGCCTGGCGGACGGCGCGGCTCAGGACCAGGGCCTGGGCGCGCTCGGCGGCGCTGAGGAAGAGGTTGCGGGAGCTGAGGGCCAGGCCGTCCGGCTCGCGAACGATGGGACAAACGACGATCTCGGCCGATAGCCGCAGGTCGGCGACCATCCGCCGCAGGACGGCGACCTGGGCGGCGTCCTTCTGGCCGAAGAAGGCGCGGTCGGCTTCGCTGGCGATGAGCAGCTTGGTGACTACGGTGGCCACGCCGCGAAAGTGGCCGGGGCGGGATGCGCCGTCGAGGCGGTTGCTCAGGCCTTCGACTTCGACGAACGTGGCTGCGCCGGCGGGGTATAGTTCTTCAACTGACGGTGCGAAGACGGCATCCGCGCCTTCGCCCCTGGCGAGCGCGCAATCGGCCTCAAAGGTGCGCGGATAGCGGGCGTAGTCTTCGTTGGGCCCAAACTGGGTGGGATTGACGAAGATGCTGACCGCAACCCGCCCGCAACTGGCCGCGGCCGCGCGAATCAGCGAAGCGTGGCCCGCGTGCAAAGCTCCCATGGTGGGCACCAGGCCGATGGGATGGCCGCCGTCGTTGCGGCCCTTGCCTCTCAGCGCGTGAGACCACCGGCGGAGTTCCGCCACGGTGCGAAGGAGTTCCATCAGACCTCCCGCAGCGCTCCCGCTTTTGGCATTCCGTCCAGAACCCTGCGCACGGCCTCGGGCAAATGATAACTCTCTTCATCCGAAGGGAAGGCGTGGTGTTCCACATCCTCGCGATAGCGATCAATGGCTGAACGAATCAGCGCGCCGGCGTCGGCGTAGCAGCGAACGAACTTGGCCGCCGGCGCAAAGGTCAGGCTCACCAGATCGTGGAAGACCAGAATCTGGCCGTCGCAATCGGGCCCCGCGCCGATGCCGATGGTGGGAATGGGCAACTCGGCGGTCAACTCCGCGGCCACTTCGCGGGGAATGCCTTCCAGCACGATCGCGCCCGCCCCGGCTTCGGCCAGCGCCAGGGCATCGGCCTTGAGCTGCACGACGGCATCGGCGGTGCGGGCCTGCACGCGAAAGCCGCCCATGCGGTGAATGCTCTGCGGGGTCAGCCCGAGGTGGCCGATAACCGGAATCTCAGCCTCGGTGAGAGCGCGAACCATCTCGAAGCGCGCCCCTTCGATCTTGACGGCCTCCGCGCCGGCCTCTTTGACGAAGCGAATGGCGTTGGCCAGGCCTTCGGCGACCGCCCCGTGATAGCTGCCAAAGGGCATGTCGGCCACCACCAGCGAGCGGTGCACGGCGCGGCGCACGGCGCGCGTGTGGTGGAGCATCTCGTCCACCGTGACGGCGAGTGTATTCTCGTGGCCCAGAACCACCATGGCCAGCGAGTCGCCCACTAGCAGCATATCGATTCCGGCTTCATCGGCCAGCCGCGAGGTTGCATAGTCGTAGGCGGTCAGCGCGCTGATGGGCTTGCCCTGACGCTTCATCTCGGTAAGCGCGGGCACGGTGACTTTTGAGATGGGGTTGGCGGATAGAGAGGAATCACCGCCGCCGGGAAACTGCGTAAGGCTCATGGTTGTCTCCAGTGCCGCTCCGAAAACGCCGGATGCGACCCGAACAACGCCAGTATACGCCTGGGGGCGACGGCAATGACGAATTTCCGTTGCTATCCGCGCGGATGGTTCAGTTGGATGCCGCGGGCGTCTCATCAAGAACCTGGCGCAGCAGCGAATAGCGGTACTTGTCGAATTCGTAAGCTCCCGCTGAAGGGAGTTGCTGCGCCAGAGTATTCCCTTTGTTCCATACTTCGCGAGCTTCCTTTGGATGATTCTCGATCCAGAGAAGACTGCTCTGAGCCAATAGGTAATCTACACCGAAATGGGTAGGCTTCTTGCTCTTCATGCGCTCCCACCACTTCCGCGCATTGGCAGGGTCACGACGCAAGAGGGCGCTGTCGAATACAAAGGTTGTGTGCAATTCGGCGGAGATGCCCGAAGCCGATTCCATGTAGATTGCCTCTGCTTCGTCGAGTGCTTCACAAGCCTCGGGGATCATGCCGCGATCGAGAAAATAGTTGGAAGCAATCAGCCGCAAGAGCAGCCCTTGGCGGCCAGATGTAAACGCGCGGGCCGTTCGCTGGATCGCCTGAATATCGAAGTCCCTCGGCCGAAGAGGGGTAACCGCAGACGAACCAGCGATGGAGAATACCCGATGAAGGTCGGCCCACGGCCCTCCCCGTAAGAACTGATAGATTTTTGCACCATCCGAATAAGCGGCCTCATTCCGGGCGCTGAATCGGAAGGGAATCACGTTTACCGCGAACCCGAGCAAGCTGAATGTGGCGAACAGCGCAAGGAGGTTCCAGGATTGCTCATACGGCCGACCCTTGGCCATCAGAGCGAACCACACGGCAATCAGACCCCCATAGAGACTGGCCAACGGGCCACCCGCGCCCACGCAAATGCGGTGCCATAGGGGTTGCTCCGGATTTGAGGGAACGGCGCCTGCCGCACCCCCGAAGGAGAGCAGCTTTGCCGGATGGAATTCGAACTTCCATTTTCCGTCCCGAATTCGCCAATGAAACGGCCCAACGACAAAAGCGCGGAGTTTCATCCCCAGTGCCAGGGCCACTGTAGCATGGCCAGATTCGTGCACTGCAATTGCGATCAGCGCCGCAATCCCGATTTGGAGGTAGGTCAGAATCAAAGAAGGCCTGGGAAGGCCCACGGCAGATCCCCAGCGTTCCCAGAAGTTCGTCCCAACAATGGCCCCTGCGATTCCGAGCAGCAAAGCAATGCCGTCGACGAGACGGCTGGTCCCATCGCCAGCGATCCGAGGGGGCCCGGGGGGATTGACGAGGCCTCCTGCGGCACGAGGGACGAAAGCCGCCAGCCCAGCTATTCCGAAAGCCGGTACCAGGCAGTTGAAGATCAGGAGTCCGATGGGAACGTGGCCGTCGTAGCGCAAGATGGAATACGGCGCAAACAAGATGGAATAGGACGCGAACAAGAGAGGGACGCCTATCAACAGCATCACCGAGCTTGTGGCAATCGCCCAACCCCTCGCCGAGTCTTTCCCCGTCTTGACAGTCCACCATGCCATTCCATGGAGCGCGGACAACCCCAGGAGTATCGTGAAGACGACAGAATCTCCGGTGGTAATCAATGAATAGCCAGATGCGTGGTAAAAGCCTATTGATATCAGGATGGCCAACACGGGAATCGAGAGCAACGCAATAGATGTGAACCCAAAGCACCAACGCATGAATCTTCTGAATTTGACCATTTTGTTGGCTTACCGATCTGGAGCAGGTTAGCCGGAGTCTCCTGAGGGTCATTCCGGCGTGCAGCCAATATATCCAATGACCCTCAGGCTCGTCTTTTGCATTCGCCCCAATCCCAGGAATCGGGGCTCCGCTTGCGGTTCCTTCGTCCGGCGCTGCACACTGGAAGGCGGAATGCTCTCTCCTTTAGCTACGGGGATTTGCGCCGGGGCAGGTGTGGCGGGCGCGCTGGGACTGGCGGCGGGCGGCTGCGCTTACGCCGCGCTGTGGCCGGGGTCGCGGATATTTGGCGAGGCGCTGATTGCGCCCCGACGCCCCGGCGAACTGGCGCTCACCTTCGACGACGGCCCCAACCCCGCCTGGACGCCGCGGCTGCTGGACATCCTGGCCAGCCACGACGTGCGAGCCACGTTTTTTCTGCCGGGCAAACATGCCCAGGCGGAGCCCGGACTGGTGCGGCAAATCGCGGCGGGCGGCCACTCGATCGGCAACCACTCCTGGAGCCATCCCAACCTGGCGCTCGCCTCGCCGCGGCGAGTGCAACAGGAGCTCGCGAGGACCAAGGAAACGCTGGAGCAGATTGCGGGCGCGCCGGTGCGATTCTTCCGCCCGCCGTTTGGGGCGCGCCGTCCCGCAGTCTTTCGCTTGGCAAGATCGCTGGGAATGACACCGGTGCTGTGGAACGCGATGACTTCGGACTGGCTTGAGCCGTCAGCCGACATGATCGCCGAGCAGCTTATTCGCCGCATCGACAGGTTGGAAGCGCGGGGCCGCGCAGCCAATATCGTGCTCCACGACGGCGATCATCGGAAGTTGGGCGCTGATCGGGGGCCGTCCGTGGCGGCTGCGGAGCGGCTCGTTGCGCGGTACACGCCGACCCATCGGTTTGTGACGCTGGAGGCGTGGGTGTAGAGCCGCTCTTACGGAGCTTGCGACTTGTCCAAAGCTGCGATAGCTGCCTCCAGCTCCTTCCGCAGATCGGGAATGTCGCGTTCGATCACTTTCCAAACAACAGCCCAATCGACAGCAAAATACCCGTGCGAAAGCTGATTGCGCATACCGTAAATCGCGGCGAAAGGAATGCCGGGGAACTTCGCGGATGCATCGGGAACAGCGTCGAGAAGATTCCTGGAAGCCTCGCCAAGAATCTCGAAGTTGCGGACGACTTGTCCTGCAGGAGCCGGTCGGAGAGGAAATCGCCAGCGCTCTTGCCGCTCACATATGCCTGAATCTGGCCAACCGCATCGGACATGTGGCCCAGATAGTCGCGCGCTCTCATGGCGTGGCGGCTCATACAGGGACGGCTTCGGCCAGCACCTTGTCGCGGAAGGTCGTGGGGAGGAACTTGGGCGTGCGCAGATCTACCTTGATCCCTACTGCGGCCTCAAGTTCTATTTGAAGCTTCGCAATGTCGAGCAGGCTGGTCTCGGGCGAGGGATCGATGAGCAGGTCCAGATCGCTGTCGTCGGCGTCGTCGCCGTGCACGACGGAGCCAAAGAGGCGCGGGTTCGACATGCCGGAATCCAACACCATCCGGCGGATCGCGTCGCGGTGCTGCGGCAGAAGCTGAGAGGGCCTCATGCGCACCATTGTACCGCAGGAATCAGGGCGCTCGGCTGTTACATGGCGGGGATGGCATTGAATGCCTCGCGCGCGGCGGCAATGGTCGCAGCCACTTCGGCTTCGCCGTGGGCCGTGCTCAGGAACGCAGCTTCAAACTGCGAGGGCGGCAGCCACACGCCGGCATCGAGCATCGCCCGGTGGAAGCGTCCAAAGGCGGCGGTGTCGCTCCGGGCTGCCTGCGCGTAGTTGGTGACCGGGCCGGGGGTGAAGAACCAGGTCCACATGGAGCCGACGCGGTTGAGGGTCATGGGGACGCCGGCGCGGGCGGCTTCGGCGGCGACGCCCTCGGCAACGGCTTTGGCCGTCATTTCAAGCTGCGGATAGACCTCGTCGGCGTGATCCTGGAGGTAGCTCAAGGTGGCGATTCCGGCGGCCATGGCCAGCGGGTTGCCCGAGAGGGTTCCGGCCTGGTAGACCGGCCCCAGAGGCGCCAGAAGATCCATGAAACGGCGCTTCCCGCCAAAGACCCCCACGGGCAGGCCTCCGCCAACGATCTTGCCCAGCGTGACCAGATCGGCGTCGATGCCGTAGAGTTCAAGCGCCCCGCCAAGGGCCACGCGGAAGCCGGTCATCACCTCGTCTGCGATGAGCAAGGCTCCTTCGCAGGCGGTGATCTCGCGCAGGCCGGCCAGAAAGCCGGGCACGCCCGCCGCGGCGGGTAAGGGCGGAATGCAGCCGGCGTTGCCGACGACAGGCTCCACGATCACCGCGGCAATGGCGCCGGGATGAGCGGCGAAGGCGGCATCGACCGCGGCGAGGTCATTGTAAGGCAGGGCAAGAGTGAGGCGGGCGACCTCCTCGGGCACGCCAGCCGAGCCGGGAATGCCGAAGGTGGCCACGCCGGAACCGGCCTTGACCAGCAGGCCGTCGGAGTGGCCGTGGTAGCAGCCCTCGAATTTGACCACGATCTTGCGGCCGGTGGCGGCGCGCGCCAGCCGGATGGCGCTCATCGTGGCCTCGGTGCCGGAGCTGACGAAGCGCAGCCTTTCAATGGCTGGAAAGCACGCTACGACGCGCTCGGCCAGGTCGGCCTCGGCAGCCGTGGAGGCACCGAAGCTGGCCGACTTGCGCGCGGCCCGCTCGATTGCCTCGACCACCGGCGGAAAGGCGTGGCCCAGGATCATCGGTCCCCAGGAGCCGAAGTAGTCGATGTAGCGGTTGCCGTCGGCGTCGGTGAGCCATGCGCCCTGGCCGCGCTCGATAAACGGCGGCCCGCCGCCCACCGCCCGGAATGCCCGCACCGGCGAGTTGACACCGCCGGGGAAGAATCGCTCGGAGCGCTGTTCGAGAGCCTGGGACCGGGTGCGGATAGGGGCTGGGCTTCGGAAACTCATGGTGGGTTCAGTATAGAAGGGTGGAAGGCTGCGCATTGGCCGAATTGAATCTGCCTGCTTTCATGCGGCATCTCGAAAGAGTGAGCGGATTGGATGAGCTCGGCGGCCGCCTGCTGGTGGTCTTCGACGGCCACTGCGGCTTCTGCAACGGCTGGGTGCGCTGGCTGCTGCGCCGCGATCGGCGCGACCGCTTGCGGTTTGCGGCTGCGAGCTCGCCGGCGATTGCGCCGCTGCTCGAGCGGCACGCAGAACTGCTTGACCCCGGCGGCGTTCCGGGCACGGTCCTTGTCTTCCGCAACCCGCTCCGAGCCGGCGAGCAAGCGCTGACGCGATTCGCCGCCACGCTGGCCCTGCTCAGGGAACTGCCGCGGCCCTGGCCCGCGGTTGCCGCCGCGCTGGGGTGGATTCCCAAATCCCTCAGCGATCCGCTGTACTGCCTGGTTGCCCGCTGGCGGTACCGCATCCGGGGCCGGCTCGAGAGCTGCTCAATTCCCGCGGCGGAGGACCGAGCACGGTTTCTCTAGCGCTCTGGCTCCGACCGCGATGGGGCGATAAGCTGGAAGGCAGGAGTTGCAAGCTGGATTCTGCCCCACAGCCTCGTTATCTCGGCCTCGACGTCGGCAACCGGCGCATTGGCGTGGCTGTCTCCGACGAACTGGGGCTGACGGCGCAGCCCGTGCTCACGCTGGAGAGGCGCCGCAACCGCCGGGAGGATCTGCGCTCTCTCGCCCGGCTGGCGCGGCGGTTCGCCGTGGCGGGCATCGTCGTGGGCAACCCCCTGCATCTGTCGGGCGACGCCAGCCCGCAGGCCTCCAGAGCGCAGGCCTTTGCCGCCGAACTGGGCCAGCTAACCGGCCTGCCCATTCACCTGTGGGATGAGCGGCTGACCACCCGCGAGGCGCACCAAATCCTTTACGAGGCCGGCCACGCCCGCCAGCAGCACCGCCGGCTGGTGGACCAGGTGGCCGCCACGCTCATCCTGCAGTCGTTCATGGAAGAACAGGGGCCAGGGATCAGGAAACAGAGCAATCGCTCCTGAGTCACCGGCTTAGTTAGGAGAACGCATCGCTGAACGGAGATTACCGGTTGCCTGGCCCTCAGAATCTCCGTTACAGCAACCCGTGCTGCGGCATGTTCTCCGTCCCGCAAAGAAGAAGTTCGCTCTCCCGCACCTTCGGCGCCAGGTAGTCGGGTCCGACCGGGTCGTTGACGGCTTCTTTCACGATGCGGTCAATCTCGGCAATGGCGCCGGCATCGAGCTTCCAGCCCAGCACGCCTTCGACAGCATCCAGTTGCTGGGGGCGTTTGGCGCCCCACAGAGCCACGCTGACGCCGGGCCGGTCCAGTGCCCAGCGCACGGCCAGCTCCAGCACGCTCTTGCCGTAGCGGTCGCGAGCAAAGGCCGTGAGCCGCTCGACTGCCGTCAGGTACTGGCTGAAGCGCGGCTCCTGGAACTTGGGGTCCACGCTGCGAATGTCCTTGGCGTCGAAGCTCATGCCGCGCGTGACCCGGCCGGCCAGAAGGCTGCGGCAGAGCGTGCTCCAGGTGAGCGCCGCCACGCCGTTGGCCGCGCACCAGGGCAGAATCGCCTCGTCGATCTGCCGCTCAAAGAGGTTGTAGGGCAGCTGGTTCGAGGCCAGCGGCGCAACGGAGCGAAACTCCTCCATCTGCGCCACACTGAAGTTGCTTACGCCCAGCGCGAGCACCTTGCCCTCCCGCTGGAAATCGCTCATCAGGGCGGCAACTTCGGCAATGGGCACGAGCGTATCCGGCCAGTGCACCTGGTAGAGATCGATGAAGTCCGTGCCCAGGCGGCGGAGGCTGTCTTCAAGCTCAGCGCGAATCCGTGACGCCGTCGAGTTCGGGAACACCCCGGAGGAGTTCCACTCCAGGCCGGCCTTGGTGGCGATGAAGAAAGCCCCGCGTTGGCCGTGGGCGCGCATGGCCTTGCCGACGATCTCCTCGGAGCGCCCGTGGCCGTAGATGGGCGCGGTATCGATTAGGTTGATGCCGCGCTCGACGGCGCTCAGGCAGGTGGAGACGGCCACATCGTCGGGGACGGCGCCCCACTCCAGCCCGCCAATGGCCCAGGTGCCGAGGCCGATGCGGGAGACCTCCACGCCGGCAATCGTTGTTGTTTCCATGCAAACGATCCTAAATGCCGGTTCCCGCGCGGGGTGTCGGCACAGATCATTCTCAAACTCTCTGTGATGCGGGTGCCCCACCCTCGCCGCGTTCTTGTAGTTGCGGCTAGGGTGGGATAGCACGATGCAAGCATTGTAGAAACTGTGAAGATTCCCGGCTGACCCGGGCAGGCTGGGTGGCGCACTACTCCGCCGTCCGCCAGCGGAGGATGGGCCTTCTGGCTGCCTGCACCTCGTCGAGCTTCGAGACGCGGGTGGAGTGTGGCGCGGACTTTACCAGCTCCGGCGTTTCGTCCACCTCGCGGGCGATGGAGCGCATGGCGGCGATGAACAGGTCCAGCTCCTCCAGCGACTCGCTCTCAGTGGGCTCGATCATCATCGCGCCGTGGACGATCATCGGAAAGCTGACCGTGTAAGGGTGGAAGCCGTAGTCGATCAGCCGCTTGGCGATCTCGCCGGTCTTGACGCCTTTGGCGGCCTGGCGCTTGTCGCTGAAGACCACCTCGTGCATGGAGGCCGTTTTGTAGGGCAGCTCGTAAACGTCTTCCAGCTTCTTACGGATGTAGTTGGCATTCAGCACGGCGTCTTCCGTGGTCTGGCGCAGGCCGTCGGGGCCGTTGGCCAGGATGTAGGCCAGCGCGCGGATGAACATGCCCACGTTGCCGTAGAAGGCGCGCACCCGGCCAACGGATTGCGGCCGGTCGTGATTCCAATGCAGATCTCCGGTCGCCTCTAGTCCCTTAGTCCCTAGTCCCTCAGTCCCTGCCGTGCGGACGAGCACGGGAATAGGCAGAAACGGCTCCAGAAACGCCTTGCAGGCCACCGGCCCCGAGCCGGGACCGCCGCCGCCGTGGGGCGTCGAAAAGGTCTTGTGCAGGTTCAGGTGCATCACGTCCACGCCGAAGTCGCCGGGCCGCGCCTTTCCCACCAGGGCGTTCATATTAGCGCCGTCCATGTAAAGCAGAGCGCCCTTGGCGTGCAGAATCTCCGCGATCTTGTGGATATGGCTCTCGAAGACTCCGATCGTCGAGGGGTTGGTGAGCATGAGCGCGGCGGTCTCTTCGTCCACCTGGCGAGTGAGGGCTTCCAGGTCGATGCCGCCTCCGGCGTTCGACTTGAGATTCTCGACCGAATAGCCGCAGATGGCCGCCGTGGCCGGATTGGTCCCGTGGGCGGAGTCGGGAATGAGCACCTTGCGGCGGGCGTTGCCACGCGACTCGTGCCATGCGCGCACCAGCAGGATGCCGGTGAACTCGCCGTGCGCGCCGGCCGCCGGCTGCAGGGTGATCGCGTCCATGCCGGTAATCTCCAGCAGGCAGCGCTGCAGCA
>Ga0326727_10013480_pt1 | contig 18186 bp, 39 predicted proteins | sample MB2enrmetagenome_FD_207643 | JGI IMG/M metagenome (GOLD analysis project Ga0326727, IMG submission 207643) | Lab enriched peat soil microbial communities from McLean, Ithaca, NY, United States - MB29MY | ecosystem: Environmental > Terrestrial > Soil > Wetlands > Peat | place: USA: New York...
TTCTTGGAATGATCTTCTTTCCCCTCTTAGCCATATTTTCCCCTTATTCCTCAACCACCATCCGGTTCCACTCGTTCTCAATCCTTGGCTTGACCCGCTCCAGTTCGCCCGGCTCAGACTTGCCAACACGTGCTCGGACTTCGCGCATTTGCTGATTCGCAAGGGCATCAAGTTCCGCACGGGCCTCGTTGGTGAGTTCGATCGGGCGTTCCATGAGAATCTGCCCACCCTTGATGATGTTCGGTGCGGTGTAATCCGGTGGCACCCAATTGGGATGCATCTTCGGATCAACCGGCTCCCAGCCCTGTGCACGCATCTGCGCGAGGTAGAACGGGTCCTCTTGACCGGCCACGGAGAATCGCTTCCACTCGTAGCTCAACCCCTCGGGAATCTCGTCTAGTGGGATGTAGAACGGGTCGTCATGCTGCAATCCCTTGCGGCGACGCATACGGCGAGGCGTGCTATGTGCCGGCTCGCGTTCTACTTCCCGTTCCGCAGTATGGGCTGCGGTATGTTGTGGCGCGTGTTCTGCGTTCTTTCTTGGCCGTCCTGGTCCGCGACGCCCAGGTGCTACGGTATCCGCTTGTGGTATTGCAGTGTACGCGGTTGCCTCATCAGAAGTCATAATAAGTCCTTGAATGAACGACGGTTTCACGTGTTTTACGTGTTCGGAACCGACAACCTTACCGCGCGTGGGATGAGGGGATGGGAGCGCGCAGTAGCCGCTGGGCGGCTCACGTTCCGCACGAGGCGAAACTGAAAATTGTTGACAGCAGACGAAAAGTCTGATTTAAGAGAGTTGATAAATCAGGAGGGAAAAATGCATGGAGAATGACACCAAGTACACTATTCTTGGCGTTGCTTTCTGGCTCGGGTTAATAGCAGTTGGATTCTTGTTTGGAGTGCTATGGTGCCATCACACAGGCTTAACGCCCTGAATGACAAACTTTAACTCATCCACGGTCACTTCCGCCCCACCCTCTAGGATCGTCGTCGTTACTTCGTGGTCATTAAGTCGCGCGGTTACACCTTCGGTAATGATGTACTGAATGACACACTCGCCAGATGAGATATACCCTACGGCGAGTGTGTTTGGGTTGTAAATACTAGCGCAAAGGCCAAAAGCCAACGTGGTGAAGAGCATATGACCATCCCCAGTTCTATCGCGATATTCCAAAACAAGTGCCAAGAGGGCGCCAAATTATGGTGTGCTGGTGTTGACCTACACCAAGTTGTTGACGACCTACAAGACTACGCGGTTAGAAGTGGACTAGTGACCTCGATTGGTCAAGACCTCGTACAGCACTATATGGCAGAAGCGTTCAAGCCATACAGACGTGTAGGCGATCTAGGGATTTACCAACCTTAATGGAGAACACCAAATGGGAGAGGGATTGAAGAGAGCCTTCGCCGCAGCAAAGGCTACCCGTAAGAGACCAACGTTGAGGAAACCTATCCCATCGAAATTCTCTGTTGAGAGATCGTTGGAACGTGACGATTACAGCATCCCATGCAAATGTGGCGGCTATGCGGATCGTGTTTCATGCACAGCCGACGAAATTGCTAAGTACGGATGTGGGCGCCCTTGGGAATGCTGCTCTCGTGCCTTTGTGTGCAGAAAGTGCAAAACCCGTTATGTCGGAACCGCTCCCGCTCCTGAAATGCGCTAATGCGTCATCGCGGCAGATCGGCCACGCCAGTTCGGCGTCTCCGCATCTAGCGAGTACAGCCCTTCCGCGTACTTTGCGAACGCCTGACGGGTATCAAGATGCGGGTAGGTGATCTTTGCCGCTTCTTGCTGTTCCTTTGTCAGGGTGTAGGTACGTTTCGGGCCAGGAGCATTACTGCCCGGAGGCTCGCGGGTAACGGGCGCGGCCGGGACTGGGGCGGCGCGACGTGGACGTTCTGCCGGGACTATCTCAGCGGCGGCAGATACCGGCGCGGCAGGTTGACGATACCCGGCCGATTCTTCAATCACCCGGAAGTAGTCATCGCTGCCCTCAGTGATTTTCTGTTCACCCGCTGCATAATGCCCCTTCATCATGGCATTGTGCTTCACCGGGTCGCCACCTAACTGCGGTGGTGCACACTCAGGATGTGACCGTAGCCACGCCTGCGCGCGAGGTGCCATCCGGGATAGGTATTGCTCCAGCGGAGACTGCTGAATCTGCGGCTCTACGCGACCCTCGGTGACCGGAGTTTTACGCGCTCCCGCCTCATAGTCTTCCTTGGCCGCTTCCAGGCGATCTAGGCGTGCAGTCGCCTTCGCAAGTTTGACCTGTAGCTCACCGGCCTTCTTGAACTCGCCGGCCTCCCAAGCTGCTTCTAGCGCAGCCTGATGCGAGGCTACTTCCCGAGTTTCACTTTCAATCCCCGAGTTCAGGAGGGTAAGTTCAGAACTTTCCGCAGCCTCTTTATACGCCTTGGCCTCTGCGTCACGCTGTTCTGCGAGACGTTGTGCGGCCTCGGCACGTGTCCGCTCGGCTTGCGCGGTCTCTTCTGCGGCGCGGATTTTGGCGACGGCTTCCGATTGCGCCTTCTCAACTGCCTGCTTGAGTGCTTCGGCGGCTTCATCGGCGGCGACCTTGCGTACCCGAGGCTTTGGTTCTGCCTTTACCGCAACTTCTGATTCAGTGGCCTCCGTTCCCTCACCCTCTGGCAAGTCGATCGTAACCACGCCCTCATCTTCGACTTCAATTACCGTACTGTCAGTCATATTTTCTCCTTATTACCAAACTTGGTCAGGGAATGGAATTTTGAATGGAATGTCTTGGTCCCTAACAAGACGACAAAGTTGTCCGTTGATAGTGCATTGCATGCCAAGAGACACAAACCCCATGCACCAATCGCCGACTTCCAGCTTGTGTTCAGGACCGAACGTGAATTGATCGTCAGACACGAACGCTGTAGGCCCGAGTGCCAAGACCAGCCAAGCCTTGCCTTGGTGCTTGCTTTCGTCTCTGGACCTGTCTGGCATGATGATTCCGCTACGTGTCTTTTCCGGCATCTCGTAAATTCCGCATAGGACGCGGTTGCCAAACAGTGTGAAGCCGGGAATTTTTAGGTCTTTCGTCATCCCAACTTGCTTAAAGATTACATCCTTCGGGTCTTCTTCATGGACCATTAAACGAGGTGGCATATTTACTCAGTCTCCCCTTCATCCTTGCTCGACACCGTGCCGTGCATGCTAATCTCGATCTCCTTGCAGAGCGCCAATACGGCGTTCATCGCGGCGATGTATGCGACCTGTCCATGATATTGCTCTAGCGTCTCTGCGGACCCACCCGCGAGGTCAACCATGGCGTCATTGATATGCTTCGTAATTATCGGATATAGACGCCGATGAAACGGGTCTATAATTGCGTCGCTCATCATCCCCTCTTGTCGTTCAACCAACGCATCATATCGCCAAAATTGTTAAAGACGGCTTCTGGCGGTTCTTTTGCCAATTGACGTAATTGTTTTGCGAGATCACGGCGCTCATCCTTTGATGCCTGCCGCTTCGTCTTGCCATCACCACTCTTGGTAGAAGACCACCGCTTAGTCACGACGCAAAATCCGCCGTCGCCTTCGACAACAGCCCGAGCGTAACCAATTGGTCATCCCCTGAGTGCCAGAAACGCGCGTATTTTTGCCCATCTTCCTTAGTCTGGCGATAACAGACAATCAGTGTGTCAATGTCCGCGCCGTCATCGATCTGGCGCAGCATTGCAATCAATACTTCACGTGGGGTCCATTGGGTTGAATCGCCACCGGAGGCAGCGCGTATCTCGCCAAGAGATTGAGGGTGGCCGGCGAATGAGTCGTCGGTCATCACTTGATGGTATAAGTCGTGGTAGGATAGCGAACGCACATGCAAACACCGTTACGACATGCCTCACATCCTATCTCATTGGGCTTAGGCGCATATGGCACAAATGGCGGCCACACAGGAATTGTCGGCGGCAACGGTATCGTGCTCGGCATCGCATCCACGCACGAACACTTCTGCACGCTTGGCGCATTGGACGCCTTACATCTAGGACAAATCCAGCCTTCCGTCATAGTTCAACCTTGTCTACCGCCTTAAGTGCGATTTCGTGGGCCTGATGTAGAATCTTCAAGCCACGGGTAAACTCTCGCGTGACCTGTTCCTCGGTCTGCCCGGTAACAAGGTTTTCAAACACCATGTTCGCCAAGCCTTGAAGCCGCGCATCGGCCGCAGTATCAATCGCCTGTTGCACTTCTGTCTTTGTCATCCCATCCCCCTATAGCGGATCACTCTCGACCTTAGTTACCTGACATGCTACCGATAGTTCGAACGTCCCATGCATGTCCGAAGTCTTGTCTAGGATGTGCCTTGCCTCGGTTAGACACATCTCAATGGTGGGTTGCTCTGTGTCTTCAAGCTTTACAGTGTCGTCATGGCCCGCAATAATGATGTAGACGACTAACCAGACTTTCACGCTTTTGCCAAAGCGCAGACTGCCTGCCAGATGCGGGCCTTGCGCTCTTCGTCAGTTTCGACGGGCTTTTGATCCATGCAGTTCACGTCGCTATCGGCTGTTCCCGGCCGCAGAGCAGTATCAACAACCAATTGCTGCCATTCAGCCTCTCTAACGGGATCGCTCCCGACCGTGCTTGGCTGATTAGGGATTGGGCCGAATGCTTCGTGCCATCGCTTGGCTAAGTCGTCGGTGGTCTGCGCCATTTCAGGCCAGAGAGTAGCCGCCATAACAAAGTATTTGTTCGCCATCGCGCGCTTTAGACCAAGCAGAGAGGCAGGGAAATGCCGCATGTGTAAGCCATCGGCAATTGACTTGCGCGTGATGCAAAACCCAAGATCGGCATGCTTACTCGATACAAGGAGATTGTCCATGAGATGGTCTACTTTGATCTCCACGTCATACGGAAACGGGCCGAACTTTTCCTTGATCTCGTCTGCTATGGACTGTATTGTGCGTGGCATTATGCGGCTCCTTGAGCATGAACCGAGAACTCTTTTGCTTGGGCGAGTGAAGCAGCGATATACGCTTCTTTTGCAGCATCAAGATCACGAAAGTAACCTAACGTTTTTGTCTTCCCATGAAATGTGATGTACGCCACCCACTTCCTTTCATTCTTATTCCAACTAACGCCAGTAAAACCACTGGTATTGTCGCTTCGAATGGTTAGATTATGAGTTTGTTGAGACCTGTCGGCCAACCTTAAATTACTAATCCTATTGTCAGTTCTAATTCTATTGATGTGGTCTAATTCCGATTGAGGCCATTCACCGTAGACGTAAAGCCATGCTAGCCGATGGGCCGCATATTTTCTCCTAGTACCATCGCTAAACGTAACATCTATGCCAATATACCCATTGCTACGCCGCCATCCTGCCTTCTTACCAGAATACCTAGCATCCCAAGATTTTCCCGTCCTACTAGGATCGTTTCTTTTCAACCATGTGAATTCTCCGCTCTCTGGATCGTAATCAACCAAAGAGCGAAGAATTTCCTGAGTCATATCAGGTCTAGTCACTTTCCCCTCCGAAGATTTTAGTGCAGTACCTCAAACGGTTTGTGGACGCCCAGCGTTCTTAATTTTGCTAGTCTCGCCGATCTTTTCTAATCTTCCATTGCCCGTCACACTTCCTGATTCCATGTGATGCTTCTGGCTTGGCAACCGTTTCGGAGCAACGAGGCGCCCACCATCGGCACGCTCACGAAGCCCCATCTTCTCGGGCTTGCTTGATCGCGTAAGTCCTTCGGACTTGAGCGTCTTCATAATCAGCGCCTTGTCCTCGGCGGCATCTTCATGGACTCGGCCACCCTTCTTGCGGACGGGTAGTCCCGGAGGCGGAAGGGCTCCAGGACCTGGAGGCGGCGCGCCCATTGGTCCTGCACCCATCGGCCCACCAGGAGGCGGGCCAGGAGGTGCGATTGGCGGACGTGGCGGCATCATCGGAGGTACAGCGGCAACCGGAGGACGCGGCGGCATTGCAGGAGCATTAGGTCCTCCAACAATGACATTCACATTCGTCTTCCCATGGTGCTTCGTACGTCCACCCTTGGCACGCTCAACCACGCCTCCCTTCTTTAGGGTTGCGAGTGGGTTCGCGGTGGCAGTGCGGCGCATTGGACGATCGCCACGTGCCTTTGCCATTGCGGAGTCGGCGCCGAAACCTACTGCGGGTTCCGCGCCTTCCGCCTTGTGCTTATTGGTTTCAGCCAGGATGTTATTGGCTGGGCCGGAAGCGCTACCATAGCCTTCGGTTAGGCGGCGAAGCTTGCTGCCGTGGGAATCTCTTGCGGAATCTTTTAGGGGATGGGCCATGCTGTTCTCCTTTAATCCATCGTGGCGTCGTTTTGGTACTGCTTCTCAGCCGACATCCCATCATCTGCCGGTTGTTTGAATGGCGTAGTGTCCCGACGCTCTAATTCGCGTTCGCGGTCAATCCATTTCGGTGAGTGCTTATAGGTTGCATCTTTAACAGGATAGGTCATTATGCAGTCTCCCAATCAATAGCGAGCAAATCAGTTTGTGAGCACAGCCAAGGAACCTTTTGCTCATCTGCCGTTTTCATGAAAACAAACGGCACCGTCATCCCCATCCCAAGCCCACGCGGCTGCTCAATTGCTAGCCACATGCCCTTCCCGTTCCAACCGCGACGACGCACTCTGCCACCATCTTGCATGTGCTTTACGGCCCACCCAATCGTGCCAATCTCTAGCGACATCAAAACAACTCTCCTTGAAAAAATGAGGCGGGGAGGGTGATGGGCGTGCATCACATCTACCGCTTTAGCCCAGGTTCACCGACCTGTACGGCGATAGCCAGTTAGAGCCTTCGAAAAGCTCTAGACCTCCCCAAATAAGTCATGGGATCACGACTTAGAAGATTCTCAAATTCAGCTTTGGCATTCTTAACATGATTGCCGTCCTTAATTACGCGGCGCGTAATCGCAAATCCAAATTCTTCATTATGAATGAAGATGCAATCTGTTCTATAGTCAACGTTAACTCGATACCCAATAGGAAGTGGAGATAATTCCTCTAGAATTTCGTTAGCAGCATCGTAAATTGTACGCTTACCATCTAAGCCTTGATCTGCTGTAGATGCCAACACGCCTATACTTATAAATGGCAATAGTGGTACAGCACAAAACAGACTACGACGGTTTATCATTGGAACAACTCCCCCTCTAAATAGTCATCCGTGGCCACGGCGATTCCCATCGTGTGCCTTGTAGCGCTGACATTCTTTTTCTGACTTGTTGTCGAGCACGGAGTTCGTATTTTCTTAGGCAGATCAGGCGGCTTTGCCTTTGGCACTAAACTTTCCGGGAGTTGGCGACGATAGCGCCATGCCATCAGTTCCATGTAGTGCCGCTGCCTTAACGATAGTTCGCGTTCTGGCGAGTGTTCTGCCAGGAATGATATGTCCTTTGCAAAGCGCTTTTGGCTCGAACCCGGCATATAACTGCAACTGCCGAGTGCCTTAGCGAGAGTGATTTCGTGCGGTGTCACGCCGTCAATTCCCGATACAGCCATTCCGTGAACTGCCGCTTGCGCCGCGCCACCTCGCGTTCACCATTCGGTCGATAGGTCAAAGGCCGTATTTCCTTCCGGCCAAACCGTAAACCAAGAGTTTGCTTTGGTCCTGCGGGCCGGTAGTTAGGTGGCTCTCCGGGACGCCATACGCCGCGTATCTCTTTCACTTGATTACGACGTGCTGCACGGTATGTGCTTGCAGGACGGGGCTTGCGTGGGCCAGCAGAGCGCTTCCAGGTCATTGCGCTATCCCCTGATAGACTGGCAAACTAAGTGGATTCGCCATCCCTTGTGCTCGCTGCAACTCATCATCCGACAGACATATCTCCGTCGTGTTGTTCGTACACGTGTTGCACGAGGACGAGGTGTAAACACAATCCCCTTCCGCAGGGCACGTCAGAACCGGGAGGCACATCATCAGCGTGCACTGTACCGACTTTGTATAGTCAATCACCTTGCGGGCATGCGGGTGATCGGCTGGGCACATATCGGCTGCGTGGGATATAGATGCAGCCATGATGAAGACGATACTTAGTGCCGCTTTCATTTTGAGACATCCTTCAATGGAAGGAACCGCATTCTTGCGGACATCTCAACCTCGAACAATGACCTTCCATCACGAATGGATTGCACGCTTTCCTTTGCTTCACCCAAAGATTCGATTATAACGTCTGGACGCTCTTGGCCGCCCTTTATATAAACTATTGAAGGCCCCTCTTTCGGGATGCCTATCATTACGAATGATAAATACTCCCCCGACGTAACCCTATCGACAAACCCGGCAACTACCGATGATACATTGTCAACTTTTCCCATCCCCTATCCTCACTTCTTAGGCTTCGTCACCTTTGGCTTTGGCGTCGCCAAATTCGTCTGCAATTTCTCTGCATTTCTCGGCGGCGGCTATCAGAAATACACGCCATGACGCTCTTAGATGCGTCCCAAGATAGTCTTCATTGTCTATGCAATTTCTGGTGATGCAGAACCCAAGGTCTAAGCCGTTGCTCCCAACCAACACGCAATCATCGCCCGCTTCCACAACAACATCAATAGGAAGTTTGCCAAGTTTGTATTTAATCTCTTCAACTACCAATGATATTGGCTTCGGCGCATTACCCTTATCCATAACACCATCCTCACAAGAAAAGAACGATTTCTTATCACTCCACGGTATTTGTGACCAATTAAGAAGAAGAGTTCCATTCCATGAAGGATACAATAAACCACGTTGTACCAAGTCCTCTGTGTCATTATTATTTGGTGGCAAATATTCAGGATAAAGCTTCATGTTTACTAAAATAGACTTTTGCGCCGATGTAATTCCGATAAAATTACCCTTTTTAGGGATAAGTGCTATTTCCTTAGCACAAAGTTCTTTTCCTATTCTAAAAATATCATCCCATCCCATCAGTCTCTCCTTAGAGCTTAGTTCCCCTTAGAACCTTAGATGAGCAGATAGATCAGGTTTGTTCTCAAGTTCCTTCAATGGAATGAACCTAGCCGCCCATCCTTCAACTACAAACACTGACTCGCTATCTCGTATTCGATCAACCCCGGCCTTTGCAAAATCCAAAGCTTTCAACATCCTATCTGGCTGTTCTTGAGCACCGGCTATCCATGCGAATGGATTACCGTCTTTAGAGACAACGACCATTACAAATTGCGGATATTCGCCAGACGATACATCCTTAGCAAACCTAGCGAGAGCGGACGAAACATTGTTAACTTTGCTCATTTCTTTCCCCTATTTCCCTTTGGGGGCTTTGGCGTCGCCTTTATTTTGGCGATTTCGTGTGCCCGATCCTTCTCATTCTGGTCTGCTTCAAAGCTACGCGCCAGCCCCTCATGTTGCCTATCCACGGCATTCTGTTGGGCTTCGTGTGCGCGGCCTAGTCCTTCGTTAATCCGGTCGGCATGGGCTTGCATTGCTTCGTGAACCCGGCCGCCGTGCTCTAGCCCTGCCTCATGTTGCTGCGCCGCACCGGCAAGTCCTGCTTCGTGCGTCCTATCCAAGTGAGATTGGATTGCCTCATGTGCCAAGCCTTGGTTGGTCTGCCGCATATCGTGGGCACGCTGCAACGCAGAATCACGTGCGCTAGCCCTAGACTGAACGGACGCCATCGCCAACTTATGCAACCGATCTGCGCTGCGTTGTTCGTTTTCCATCTGCGCCGCACGCTCTTCCTTGGCTTGGTCGGCTTGGTGGATAACCGTTTCCTTGGCTACTTCTTGCGCGGCGATACGCTCTTTCGCGGCGAGTTCTGCCATCTTGATCTGCGCGTCGGTTGCCGTATCTACGGTAGACTGACGGGCCTTCGCTGCGGCATCGGCGGCACGGGCTTGAGCCTCGGAAACACGGGCTTGCGCGGCCATCATCGTGGCTTGCGCGGTTAACTGTTCTGGCGACGGCGGCGGTGGCGGTGCGCCCGGTGGTGGCGGGTCCTTCATCAGCGAATCAGGATCATCAACACCAATCGCCGATAATCCACGCTCATCGACTTTGTTAAGGTCCATGTTGCTGCCAGGGGTCATTGCCATCTGACGCATTGCCACAATCTTTAGGTAGCGCTCGGTATGCGACGAGGTGTTAGGATCAGCGCGCGGAATCAATTCACAATCACTCAGTGCGGCCAGAAACAATGCACGGTGCCGGTCCTCGGCGGATTCCTCGGCATCTACGACAGGCTGTTGTCCTGCCATTGCGGTTAGTTCTTTGAGAATCTTTGACTTCTTGTGGTGCCGCCAAAGTGCCTCGGGGTCTTCCATGAGAAGCGTCTTTAGGAGATCGAGTTCCTGTCCTTGGGCTTGGTGCAGTCTCTTATGGACCGCGCTCATCAACTTCGTGGCTTGCTCGACCATCGCCAGCGTCGTACCTACTGGCGCGTCAGCCTTCCCCTCCCCGATCTGTAGCTCTGCGGTTCCACCGACACGCTGCGCAGTCTGGACTACATTTTCAATCAACTGCATAAAGACTGGGCTTGCGTCTTTATACGGGAGTGGCATAATCATCCGGCGCACATCGGCGTTCGGACCTGTCGCATCGATCGCCATGCCACCACCGGGCGGGATGCGGAATTGGTTCGTTAACTGCTTGGCTAGGTTCTTGAGGTACAGGAAGCCAGGGAAGTTTGCGAACATGCCGGCGTCGATCATCAGACGCCATGCCGCAGTTACCGCCTTAGTCGCATTCCCTAGGACATTCAGAAGCCCTATCCCATAGAAGCCCAGGCCAGGAATGAAGATATACGCGATGATCCTGTTGAGCGGCATACAGAACTCATCGTCTTCCGCCCAATTCCTACGGATTTCAAGGATGCGCCGTGATTCGCGGTCGATCGTTACCTTGTACGGAAGCGGAAGCCCAGTTTGCTTGCCGTCGATTTCGTGCTCAAAGCCGGGAACTTCGATTTCGCAGTAGCACTCGTAAAGCTCGCGGTCCTGTTCCTCGTTCTCAACGTAGGTCGGAGGTGCAATGCCCTGCGTTTGATTGATCTTGGTATCGACCGGGTTCTGGACTGCCGGCATGCCAGGGTTATGAAGCTTGATGTCGAGGTATGCGCCCAACAACTGCATCCTGCGCAACACGGGCGGACGCATCATGATCCGGTGGGTTACCCGCCCTGCGCCTTCCAGGTTCGTCGCGGCATTGCTTACGATCAGGTCCTTGGAATCGATACTCTCAATGACCGGCCGCCGCCGAATCGGACAATGAAAACCCTTCTTAAAGCCTATCCCCGAGAACCCGACCATAAACAGCAACTTGTCGGTGTCCGGGTAGTATTCCTTCGCTACCTTTGTTAAATAGTGGTTCATGTCCTTTTCGAGGGCGTCAGCGAGCTTATCTGCTAGCTCGTTGCCTTCGCCGTCGTTTCGGACCTTGACCGGGCCATCGGTAGGGAGCAATTCCCCACGTGCGTTAGCTTGAAAGCGTAGCACCGCTTCTAGGAGCAACGGATGATCTACTGTGCTTACACCCTCTTGTGGGGTTGCCCCGGACGCTGCGGCGCCACGAGGGTTCTTGATCTCCAGACCTAAGAGCGAGATGCCGTTCGCCATGTTCTCTAGCCACATGGAACGGCTTTGAACGTCTTGGTCTATGCCGAGTAATAGCTTTTCCGCGATGGACGCGCAATCGGAATCGCTTAGGTCCTCGGCGAGGTTGTCATTGAACCCGGTGGACGTGCGCTTTTTCTTTTCCGGCTCGCCAAAGGTGATCTGTACGCTACCATCCGGCAAATCTATCTGTGTCGTGCCGTCCGATGGGTCGAAAGACGGCGCATCTATCCCGTCTGCAATGACGGTGATACTCGCCCCTTCTAGTGCGGGAGGCGCCGGATAGCGATAATTCTGTCCTAAATCAATTGGTACGTCGGTCAACTAGTCCCAAGTTTCAAGCTAGCATAAACTTTTTTATATTCTGCAATACCGTCTACAGTTGCCCGCGCGATCGGAGACTTGTCCGTTGGTGGTGATCCCTGCCATTTCTTTTCAAGCACGTTGTAAGTCTCGCCGCTTCCAAACGAGTGGCCTTTGGTCTGGAACGCAATCGAATCCTTCATGATATCGAGGGCCTTGGTCATCCCAGCAACCAAGTCGCGTTGGTTCTCGATCTCGGCAATCGCATCCACCAAGACTTTATGAAGCGCATCGCCCCAATTCCCAGGAGCAAAGTCAACGGTGTCACCAGCCTTTAGGCCAGCCCATTTCTTTAACTCTTCAACAACGTCCGCGCTCATTTCGCTGGCCTGATAAAGTCGGCAAGAGGAAGCGTAGCAAATGCTACCGAACCCTTCACCATCCTGATTGCTCCACGACAGGTTTCAATCTCGGCAATCGCATCTGCGCAGACAACCTCAATTGAAATTTCGCCAGTCCCGTTTGGAAAATAACTGCCTTCGTATGCGGAGGCTAGCGCCTTGAGATTGGAGATTACTTCGTCGCTCATACGCTCACCGAATGCATCGGCAACCATGCCACCACACGGCTAGCATCCCGAGAAAACCCAGGATGCCCGCAGTCTTTACAATAGTACCACTCCCACTTCACGGGCTTGCGATCCTTGGTCGAGATTGTTTCATCAACCCTCCCGGCCGGAAGCCATGTGTGGGAAAGATGCTCACTCATTTTCCTTCCATCCCCCATCTTGCCACACGACTTGACGAAAAATGCTACCACATAAATCAACCTGTCGCAGCGCGGAAACTACTTCTTTCTTGCCCCCAGGCTTTATCCAGTCAGATCGCGCTTCCCAAAGATTGTCAATCGCGTCCAAAAGATCACGCCAAGCCTCATCTTTTGAAGGGAGACGTGGACTATCAATAACCTCGGCCACTAACTCCATTTTCGTTCACTCTTTCGTCGGGCTCGAACTCTTCGATGTACTCGATCGTGTCATTGTCCGAAATCGTACCAGTCCAAGACTTGTGAGGATGCACCGTCACTTCGGTCGAGGTCTCAGTTTCCTCGACGCAACTTTCACAGTCCCACGTATCAAAGCTGCGCATCTTGATCTTGCAGCCCTTGTCGCCCGTATGCACGTGAATCGTTGTGACTTTCTCGCTCATGTTTTACCCTTTCCCTGTCTTGCTCTGCTTTCCAACACTTTTGGCACAGATCATGGTCTCGATTAGGCCTTGTCACACCCCTGCGCTTTGGCAACCATGCCACGATCTTGCGACCACACTTGCATACACGTTGCATGATATCATCCGCGCCCTACCTTAGTCTTTGAGTTCGCGGTCCTGTTCTACGTTCTCCGTCTTTGAGATAAGGAACCCATCGAACTTCCGACTACAAGTAATCTCAAAAATACGAGATTTATCAAGCCACATCCCCAGAAGTCTTTCGGCTTGCACACAGTCTCGCGACGAACTAAATTCAACCGAATACGGATTGTAGAATGGGAACTCTGGGTTGATCGTCTCTTTCGGAAAAAGCAACGTCAGAACGAAGATTACCTCTTTCATCGGTAACTCTCCATCGCCCTTTGGATTGACCTACTGAACATATTCTCCGCATACGAGACACACGCGCGATCCCCTCGCACGAACCGGACACGGACTACCAATTCATCAGTCTCACCACCGAAGTCTCGATAGACCCACTTGGCTGAGATTAGGCGGTTCATTTGTGCAGCGTTACCCCCAAGATCAGAAGCCAAATCGCTGATGACAACACCAACCCAAACATAAACCCAGCAAGAGCATCGCCATCATCGTGCCCCTTCTCATAAGGACACTGATCACGATGCTTAATTCTCACCGCTAGATGATCTTTCTGTTCCTCATTCATAGCAAAATCCACCCCGCCGCGATCATCCCAGCCATCTGGTGAAACGCATACACCGCAAAGTACCCCAGCCCGACTACGATCCCTACGCCTATAAAGACTTCAATGCAGCCAAGGAGGCGTTTCAACCAGGGACCGCCCGTATAATCGAAGACTTCGGTTGCGGCGCCTCAATGTCCGCGAGCAACTTCTTGGTCAACGACGACGCCCCAATAAACAGATCGCCGCGCTGTGGGCCTGCGTACATCGATCCGCACCCGCCCTGACGCATGACCGCGACAACCGCGACTGATGTAATCTGCCCCGCTTGAATGTCCTTGAGTAGGGTAGACACCATATCCGCCAATGGATTAGAGACGAGGATTGGTTGCGGCTCGCCATTCATGTTCACTTTTCCAGCCCATGCATACGGAACGCCAAGTTGACAATCGCCTCTGCGGCTTCCTTGCTACAGGCTGGCGCGTATTCGTTGTTCGACGGGTCCAAGAGCACGATCACCGCCCCATCTGCGTCAACGATCGCAGGACAACCACGACCGTAGCGTGTAGGATAATACTTGGTGCTTAGACGCCACGGCAACTTGAATGAGGTGCTGCGAACGAAATCGTCCTCATCCTCAGAAATTTCAATCCTCATCACGCCACCATACTTTTCGGAGTTGCGTCGTCCTCGATCGTCTTCTTGAATAGGAGATTGCCCGCAGTGTGGTAGACTACGATACCCTCGGGACGATTGAACCCAGGCGCTGCCAATGAACCACGCTCGCGCAACCGATCGAGATAATACTGAACCGTCTGCGTATCGAACTCGCCACGATACAGCACCGGCACCACATGGCAGCACGCCGGCCGCACCGCATCATCTCCCCACCGTGACACATTGAATAGCGAGAACCGCTTTTCCTTGAGGCCGTAACCCCTTTGGATACCAGCGCCCCACCATTCACCAAAATGCCTGCCAGGACCAAGCCTTAGCAGGTCCATCTTATTGCCCTGTACCCACTTCGCAAAGCCTGCGTTGTCTTGCTCGGGAGTTACCCAGCGAGTGCGACTACCGGCAAAGATGTCGCCATCCTCGGTGATGTAAACTTGCCCATTCGTGCCATCAATTTTTTCGAGCACGTAGCATTCGCGGCTAAGGCGTGCTATCTTCTGGAAGGGCTCGAATGGTGGCGCATAAACGCCAATCTCTACAATTCCTTCACTCATCCCGGACCCCCTCAGGTCTCCCCGGCCGATTCGTCTCATCTACACGTATAGCCGACTTCCCAAAGACGCTCAAGACCCCAGGCACTTTTAATGCCTCATCTTCGGCGTTTTCTGTGGATAAGGCGGCGACTTCGACCCAAGTTTCTGTTGCACGACGGACACGGACGCGGTAGTAGACTGGGCGAGCCATTCACTTCTTCGCCCACAACCCTTCGAAGTCTGGCCCCTGCGGCGTCCAAAAGCCTACTGCGCTCTCTAGTTTGTCAGCCACGCCAGGAGATTGAAGCCTCGGGAGCACGTAGCCATTGTTAGGTACGCGCCAGTAGGACATTCCCTTTGGCTTGACTTCCTTGCGAATCGGTCGAACTGTACGCCTTGGAGATTCCATCATGCACACCCTCACCAATCATGCCTAAAGTCCACAACAAATACGCACGAACCGCGCCGCCAGATGCAGTCTATGTAGGGCGAGGTTCACCGTGGGGTAATCCTTACCGCATTGGCGTGCACGGCAACCGCGAAGAGGTAATCCGACTGTTCGAACTCAACACGCTTCCTACTCTTGACTTAGAACCGTTGCGAGGCAAGGACCTTATATGCTACTGTGCACCAAAATCGTGCCATGCAGACATCTTGCTACGAGAGGCTAACAAATGACGATCCTCACCCGCCGTTCTCTACTCCGTGGCCTAGTCGCTACCCCCGCAGTGGTCGCAGTCTCGTCCCTTATGCCAGTGCGGGGGATTGTGATGCCGACGATGAGCGTATTGGACCATTCCAGCCGAATGAGGATAGTCCTAACCCCGTTTGAAACCGGTCTTGCGCGTGAAATGATCTTTGAGAGAATGATTAGACCCCATATTGCGCCGCCACGCTCTCCGTCCTTGGCCGCCACGTCGCCTCTTCTTCCTCCATCGCAGTCGCCTCATCTGCACGATACACTAGACCAGATTCGCGGAACCAGTTGAGAGCTTGCGTGCAGTTGTGCACAGTCCCGCCAACCGTAACGTAGCTCTCATCTTCTTCTACTGATAGATTGTAGACGATCGCTTTCTCATTGACGCGCTCAATCTTCTCGATATGAGTGCCTATGTAGTCTTCGCTCACAACGGCACCGCTATGCTTCGCCTTGATAGCATAATCAAGCCGGTATGCCTCTAGACACTCCGACATTCGACCAAATACCTTGCGCGGGCCTTCTTCCTTATCGATCTGATACCAAGAGGGTATTCCTAATCTGGCCAGCATAAGTCTAACACCCCAGAGCAACGATTGAGATGTAGAAGTCAATGCAATGCGGTTCCCAACCGCGCACCCATCGCCGTAAGAATACCCATCAATAAAGCCCTGGACGAAGTCTAACGGAGCATCTAGAGCCCATTGCGGCACTATCTTATTCTCGGCTAGATAGCCAAACTCCATGAAAATTGGAGTCACGAGAAGGGAAGATAGAACTACTGAATAACAACCGTTACCTTTCGTGATCTTAACGCTTTTACCGAAGGTTGAATTTATCCACGTCTGGATTCTAGAGATCGCTTCGTAATCACAAGACCACTTCACTTGGGAATGTTTACTTACACAACCCTCTGCCGCATAGAGTCCGAATACCCATCCTGCCTCTCTATCAAGACTGATAAATCTACCAACACTATCTTGGTGCTGCTTTTCTCTTAGAGGGCCGACCTTACCCTTGACAATTAGGGATATCATACCCGTTGAAACGCCGTACATTTCGGCAATTTCTTTTTGCTCACGGTGCTGCGCGAGAAGAATTATATTCTCAGCATCTCTAAACGAGAACCGACCCAACGGAGCGCGCTTATGATAAATCTTGTGATCGTCATGGGTAACAGTGTCACCCCAGACCTCCGCTAGATCAATCCTATCCTTGGCTTGACCAGCAAGCCTTGGGATAACAAGCGCGTCGTGATTAACGCGCCGCTGAGATTGTACCAATTTGCCATTCCTGCGGAAGGCATAAGTCGGCCTAGCGACTAGTTCTTTGGTAGCTTTCCATGCAGTCCCTACACACTCTTTGCCAGCGGTCTGTGGGCACCGCACTCTCATCGTTAGAAACGGATGCTCGCCTGTAATCTCAATCTGATCTAAGCCCTTAGCCTTGACTCTATAATAGTGATCTGAAATCCTAGAGCCTGTCCTAAGAACTTTGCGCCACCTACCCTTATGGGTTAGAACAAGATCACCACAGATTACTTCCGCAATACTTACGATACCACGTGTCGTTACAATGCCAGTGCTGCCAGTCAGGCATGAATCGACCAGATCATCGTGATCTGCTTTAGGAAATTCAGACATCTGCTCGCGAACTTTGTCCGACCACGCAGTCTCAGGGCAGTAAATCATGTTGTCCGCAAACATCGGGACAACGGAGTGACACCGCGAGACCTTATCCCGTGTTGGGTTAATCATCATGATCCCGAAGTTCTCACGGGCATACAATCGGTGCAGTTCGTTCGAAACGTCGGTCCCGCGCGACTTATCCTCGATCAATAGTCGGTGGACCTTGTACCGCTTGCAGGTATCCGCGACTAGCTCCACGAGTCCCCATTCCTGATCTTGGGCCTTGCGGACCTTATCCCCGGACGTGCCAGGATCGAAAGACAACTGTCTCCCGTGCAATGGTAATCGCTTATTCCACGCATACATCAGCATCAGGCGTCGATTCTTGTTCTTGTCTAGCCAGACGCCCCAAACCGTGAGCGCGGAGTAGTCGTTCTCTTCCTTCTCTCCGAACGCGGTATCGAGGCTTGCAAACCTCAGATCGAAATCCGGGAACTCCTTGCGAATCTTCCCAGGCTCTTCACCTGTCCCTTGACAGTGCTGGCAGAGCCTTAGCCGGCCAGATGGTGTCGTGTATGTCTTCTCGCCGTTACAGACCTCACAGGGCGGCGAACCCCATTCCAAGCCATATGATCTTGCTTCGATCTGGTCCCACGGCTTCCACCACTCCCATTGAATGATGCCACCGCCCGCAGGCACCGGACGCTGTTGAAGTCGGCCGGCTGCCATGTACTTGCCGAGGCCGATTTCCATGCGCCTGATCTCTTCATCATTGAAGCGTTCAGGCCACATAAGTTCGCCTTCGACAGACCTAGGGTCCTGCCAGGGCTCATCGTCATCGTACTGAGGTAGAACTACGGTTACGCAATGCC
>Ga0326727_10013482_pt1 | contig 18183 bp, 14 predicted proteins | sample MB2enrmetagenome_FD_207643 | JGI IMG/M metagenome (GOLD analysis project Ga0326727, IMG submission 207643) | Lab enriched peat soil microbial communities from McLean, Ithaca, NY, United States - MB29MY | ecosystem: Environmental > Terrestrial > Soil > Wetlands > Peat | place: USA: New York...
AATCGGTAGATGCGGGGACAGTGGTGATGCCCGGCACGCCGGTGCTGACGGTGGAGGACACAGCACGATATCGTCTGGAAGCAAGCCTTCCGGAGGAGTATGTCCCCTATGCTAAAGCCGGCGATAAGGTCTCCGTCTCGACCGAGCATGGCCAATTCGAAGGGCGCGTTGGCGAGGTCGTCCCGGTCGCGGAGGTAAGCAGCCACACGTTCCTGGTGAAGATCGATCTTCCCCCCGATTGCCATTGCCGCTCCGGCGAATACGGGCAGGCAAGCTTCCCCATTGGGGAAACAAAAGGCTTGGCGGTGCCCAGTTCGGCGGTAGTAGACCACGGCGAGTTGCAGGGGGTTTTCGTCGTGGGTGCGGATGGCAAAGTTGAATACCGGCTGGTGAAGACAGGAAAGACTTTTGGGAGCCAGGTGGAGATTCTCTCCGGCCTCGCCGCAGGGGAGAAGGTTGCCGTTTCCCAGATCGATCGTTTGCGTGACGGCGCGCGCGTGGAGGGACTATGAGCACGCGCCAGCTCGGCTTCGCCGGGCGCATCGCCCACTACTTCATCAACTCCAAGCTCACCCCGCTCATCATGGTGTTTTCGATATTGTTGGGCGCATTTGCAATACTCCAAACACCCCGCGAGGAAGAGCCGCAAATCGTGGTTCCCATGATGGACGTCTTCGTCGAGATGCCCGGCTCCTCCGCGCAGGAAGTGGAGCAGCGCGTCACCACGCCGATGGAAAAGCTCATTTGGGAAATCCCAGGCGTCGAGTACATCTACTCGACAACGCGGCCGGGGCTCGGCATGGCCATCGTGCGCTTCAAGGTGGGCGAAAAAGAAGAAGACTCCATTATCAAACTCTACAACAAACTCTATTCTCACTTCGACCTGATTCCGCCGGGCGCTTCCAAGCCGATCATCAAGCCGCTCTCAATCGACGACGTTCCCATCCTGGCCCTCACCTTCTGGAGCAACCGTTATGACAGCTACACGCTGCGCCGGGTGGCCAGCGAAGTGGATCGCGAGATCAAGAGCATTGATGATGTCTCGGAAACAAGGGTGATCGGCGGTGAACGGCGGCAGATTCGCGTGCTGCTCAATCCCACTCGGATGGCGGGTTTCGGCGTTGCTCCCGCCGCGCTTATGGGTACGATCGGCCGAGCCAACCAGCGCCTTCAGGTCGGTGAGTTTGCGGCGGCCAATAAGGAGTACGACGTCGAGACCGGCGACTTCCTCCGCAACGCCGACGACGTGGGGGGCGTGGTGGTGGGTGCATCCTCCGGCCGCCCGGTCTATCTGCGCGATGTGGCCGAGATTCGTGATGGCCCAGAGGAGCCTGCCAACTACGTCCTCTTCGGCACAGGCGCTGGAGCCAAGGTGAAATCAGCCGGCTCCCTGGGAGAGTCGCCGGCGGTGACGCTGACCGTTTCCAAGCGCAAGGGCCAGAACGCGGTGACGGTGGCCGAACACGTCATGCAGAAGGTCGCAAGTCTGAAAGGCACCTTGATTCCGGCCGGGGTGGAGGTCACGGTCACGCGGAACTACGGCGCCACTGCCCAGGAAAAATCGAACGAACTGTTGCAGCACCTGCTGCTCGCCACGCTTTCGGTCACGCTGCTGATCGCGCTCGCACTGGGATGGCGCTCCTCCATGGTGGTGCTCGCCGCCGTGCCCGTCACGCTGGCGCTGACCTTATTCATCTACTTCATCTATGGATACACGCTGAACCGCGTCACCCTTTTCGCCCTGATCTTCTCCATCGGCATCCTGGTGGACGACGCCATTGTAGTGGTGGAGAACATCACCCGGCACTTCCATCTTCCGGAAAACAAGGGCCGCTCGCTTGCCGACGTGGCGGTGGAGGCGGTGGATGAAGTTGGCAATCCCACCACGCTGGCCACCTGGACGGTCATCGCCGCCATCCTGCCCATGGCCTTTGTGGGCGGATTGATGGGTCCTTACATGCGCCCCATTCCCATCGGCGCATCCCTTGCCATGCTGTTCTCGCTCTTCATCGCCTTTATAATTTCACCCTGGGCGGCGCTGCGCATGCTTGCGAACGCAAAAGCCGGTCACGGGGAAAGCGAAGAGGGGCATGAAGGCTGGACGACCCGTTTCTACCGGCGGCTGATGATGCCGCTGCTCATCGATGCTCGCAAGCGCACCCTGTTTCTGGTGGGGGTGGTGGTTCTCCTCCTGCTAGTGTTCATGCTGCCCATCCTCAAGATCGTGCGCGTCAAGATGCTTCCCTTCGACAACAAGAGCGAATTCCAAGTCATCATCGACATGCCGGAAGGGACAACGCTCGAGCAAACAACGCGCGTGGCACGTGAGGTGGCTCGCCGCGTGGCCGAGGAACCGGAGGTCGTCAATTACCAGGTGTACGCAGGCACGGCCAGTCCTTATAACTTCAATGGACTGGTGCGTCACTATTTCTTGCGGCAAGGCGCGAACGAAGCTGACATTCAGGTGAACCTGCTCCCCAAGAGCGAGCGTTCCGCGCAAAGCCACGATATCTCGAAGCGCGTGCGCGACGCCATTGTGCCCATCGGGGATAAATACGGGGCTAAACTGAAAGTGGCGGAAATTCCCCCCGGCCCGCCGGTGTATCAGACGCTGGTGGCGGAAGTCTACGGCCCTGATTATAGCCAGCAGATCGATATTGCGCGCCAGATTCGCGACGAATTCAAGAAGACTCCCGGCGTGGTGGATGTGGATTGGACGGTCGAGGCTCCCGAAACGCAATACCGCTACGTGGTGGATAAGGAGAAGGCGGCGCTGGCAGGCGTTTCCGCCGACCAGATCGCGCAAACGTTGCGCCTGGCCGTGAGCGGCGCTGTCGTTGGCCTGGCACATCAACCCAACGAGAAAGAGGACATCGACATCGTGCTGGAAGTCCCCCGAGCCGATCGCAGCAGCATGACCGGCCTCGGTGAAATCCACGTGGCGTCGTCCACGGGCGCGCTGGTGCCGCTCAGCGAGTTGACCCATGTTGAGACCGGCGCCATCGAGACCTCCATCTACCACAAGAACTTGAAGCGCGTGGTCTACGTCACGGGCGACGTGGCGGGGAAGGAGGAGAGCCCGGTGTATGCGATTCTTGGCCTGTCCAAGCCGCTCGACAAAATTCACGGCCCGGGCGGCTATGCCATCGAGCGCTACGCCACGCACCTGCCGTTCCTCACCGACCAGGTAAGCATGAAGTGGGACGGGGAGTGGCAAATCACCTACGAAGTCTTCCGCGACCTGGGCTTCGCATTCGCCGTCGTCCTCGTGCTGATCTACGTCATCGTGGTGGCGTGGTTCCAATCTTTCCGAATACCCCTGGTGATCATGGCGCCGATTCCGCTCACGCTTATCGGAATCATTCCTGCGCACGCGATGATGGGCGCGTTTCTTACGGCGACCACCATCATCGGCTTCATTGCCGGGGCAGGAATCATCGTGCGGAATTCCATTATCCTGGTCGACTTCATCGAACTGCGCCGCCAGCAGGGCATGGCGCTGGCCGAGGCCGTGGTGGATGCGGGCGCCGTCCGCTTTCGCCCCATGCTACTGACGGCCGCGGCGGTGGTGGCCGGGGCATTTGTCATTCTCTTTGATCCCATCTTTCAGGGCCTGGCGATTTCTTTGATGGCGGGCGAGGTGGCATCCACGTTTCTTTCGCGCATGGCGGTGCCGGTGCTCTTTTACCTGAACGCGCGGAACGAAGAGAAAAAATCTGCCGGCCAAAGTGGGGCGCCGTGATCAGGGGTAGGGACGGTTGTCCGCTTTCACATAACACTGAGGAGGAAACATCATGGATTTGAATCGATGGTTACGGATGGTTGCAGGATCGTTTGTTCTGGCTTCCCTGGCCTTGGGCTACTGGGTGAGCCCGAAATGGTATCTCTTTACAGCTTTCGTGGGACTCAATCTGCTCCAGTCGGCCTTTACGAACTGGTGCCCGATGATGACCTTCCTGCGTAGGATCGGCGTGAAGCCGTAGGACAGTGACAAGTGACGGATGACAAGCAGAAAGGATTGCCCGTCACTCGCCCCTGCGCCTTCGATTGCTCGTCACTGGTCACTGCTCTAGTCACTGCTTTTAGGGAGAGGCCTATGCCCATATTTGAATACGCATGTTCCCACTGCGGACATGTCTTCGAAAAACTCGTATTGACCCGCAACCAGGACCTGCCTGAGTGCCCCAAATGCGGATGGAAACGGGTCGAACAGAAGTTCTCGGCATTTGCCACCGGCGGCGCCACAAGCAAGTCTGGTAGCGGCGCCTGTGCCCCTTCCGGTGGCGGTTGAAGGCTCTGACGAGGGAGCAGGCTGCTTCCTCTGGGAGCCGATCCGATTGAGATGATCCCGAAGCGGATGAGGGTAAGAGAAGCGATCGCCACAATCGCCCAAAGCAAAATCCCCTGTACGAGGGGACGCACGCCAACTTGTTTCAGCGTTGATTTGGAAATCCCTGTGCCAATCAGATAAAGCGTAACTGTCAATCCCGTTTTTCCCAGCGTGCTAAGCCGGGGGTACAGCGGGCCGAACCAAGGCAGATAGGTGCTGGCAACCGCGGCTAGACAGAAAAGCAGCATAAACCAGGGGGACCTGATGCGGGTCTTGCTCTTTCTCAAGATTGCCACTACAAACGCCAAAGGAACAATCCACAGCGCTCTGGCCAGCTTGATTGTAGTCCCGATCATCAACGCCTGGGCCCCGTATTTTGCGGTTGCGCCCACCACGGAACTGGTGTCGTGGATGGCGAGTGCGGACCATAATCCGAATTGCGACTGCGTGTGGTGAAGAGCGTACCCGATGACGGGGAAGAGAAACAGGGCAACCGAATTCAGCACAAACACAGTTCCGAGCGATACCGCCATCTCCTCCTCCCCGGCGTTCAAGACGGGGCCCATGGCGGCAATCGCGCTGCCGCCACAGATGCCGGTGCCCGCACAGATCAGGAACGACGGCATGCGGCGAACCTTGAACAAATGGCCGATGCCGAGACCGAGGAGCATGGCAAAGCTGATGCTGAGCGCGGTGTACATGAATCCGGTCCGGCCTGCCCGCGCCACCTCATGCAGATTCATTCGAAAACCCAACGCTACGACCGAGGCTTGCAATAGAAACGCGGAGAGCCTTTTGGCATCGAGATGATAGGGGTGTGCGAACGACAGGCCGTAGATCAGCCCTCAGCATTGACGAATAGGTGTGGCGGAAGGTGTGCCATCCGACATGCTCGGTGATCCCGAGCCTGTAGGAGTCGAAAAGTGCGAATCCAGCGTCGCCAAAAGCTTGCTGCACAATGCGATCCGTCCCACTCTCAGCGGCCCACAATGATCGTCCACGCTTCCTTCAGCGCATCCGGCAAACTGTAGATGTCCATGGCCGTGATCAGGAGAGCACTTCCCCAGCCGGCGATCGAGAGGAACCACCCGTTCCGCCACTTTCCCATTCGCTTGCGCGAGCTGGTGAAGTGCAGCAATGGGAACATCGCAAAGGGTAATTGTATGCACAACACAACCTGGCTGAGGTTGACCAGATCGGTCACACTGCCATTGCCGCGGACGCTGATGATCAGGATCGCTGGCAGGACGGCGAGCAGCCGGGTGGTCAACCGCCGCAACCATGGGCGAATACGCCAGTGCATGAACCCTTCCATCACCACTTGGCCGGCGATTGTGCCGGTGATCGTGCTGCTTTGTCCGCTGGCCAGCAACGCCAGGGCGAACAGCGTGCTCCCGGCAGCCGTGCCCAGTAGTGGCGCGAGCGTTAGATACGCGACGCGAATCCAGTCGCTATCGGGGCTGAAGTGCACGACCCGGCCGGCGGCCACGATCACGCTGTCTTTGCCATAGAAAACCACCGCCGCCAGCACCAGGATCGCGGCGTTGACGAAAAACGCGATGGTCAGGGCGAATGTGGAGTCGATCGTGTTAAAGCGGATGGCGGTGCGCACCGAGTGCTCGTCCTTCTGCAACTTCCGAGACTGCACCAGTGCCGAGTGGAGGAAGAGGTTGTGCGGCATGACCGTGGCCCCGATCATGCCAATGGCCACAAAAAGCATTCCGGTCTGGCGCAAACTCGGCACCAACAGCGCGCGTCCCATTTCCACGAAGTTGGGCTGAGTCTGAGAAAGCCCGAAGATCTCGATGCCGTAACAAACCCCGATGGTCAACACGAAGACTGAAACCACCGCCTCGATCATGCGCATGCCCAGTCCTTGCAAGCCCAGCAGCAACAGCACGTCGAAGGCGGTGATGATGATCGCCAAAGTCATCGGGATGTGGAACAGCAGGTTGAGGGCAACGGCGCTACCCAGAGACTCGGCCAGGTCGGTCATGCCGATAGCAATTTCCATGGAGACCCAGTTGGGCCAGCGGCTCCACTTCGGATACCAGTCGCGCATGCACTGGGCCAGGTCTTGGCCGGTGACCACGCCCAAGCGGGCCGCGATCACCTGGAGGAAGATCGCCATCAGACTGGCGAGGCCGACAACCCAGAGAAGACCATACTTGAACTGCGCGCCGCCGGCTAAGTCCGTGCCCCAGTTGCCCGGGTCCATGTAACCAACGCTGATGAGAATTGCCGGCCCGACGAACGCCCGCCACTGCTGCCAGGAACTGGCTTGCTGCGGCGGTACCGCGACTATGCCGTGCAGCCCTTCCAGCGACAGATGGCTTTTGTTCGGCGGGGTCTTAGCCACATCCCCAGTCACCGGCTTGGAGGATTCGGTGGGCAGCTTATTACCTTCCTACTGTTTGCTTCTTTTCAACCGCACGCTCCTAACCCCATGCTGTCACATTGTTTCGCGCCGCTTTACCGCAAGCAGCCCCAAGGCGTTCTACTCCACCGGGCTAGCAGCACTCCTCGCCCTGCAGTGCTTTCTTTCCTTCAACGCAGATGACTGGAACCGCAGCAAGCGCGGCGACGGGGTCTATCCATCGGATATGAAGCACAGCATTGAGGACCAAACCGGCAAGGGTTATACCTGCAAGGTACGCACAGGTTGCAGACTGTACCGCGTCGGCGGTGAGGGCAGGGTTACGAGCCGCTTTTCCGGCTCTTCGCTTTGCTGAACTCAGGAGGGGCATAATGATGAGGGCGGCACTCGTCACGCCTATTCCGATCCAACTTGTATCGGGCTGTACACGCTGCCACAGGGCGATGGCCGAGCTGATGGTAATGACCGCAGCGAGAAGAAAGAGAAGAATCCCCGCGAGCCTCGAGGCACGGGCAGTGCTAAGAGCAAGGCGTGGGGCGAATTGCAGAAGCACCACGAACGCCGACAAGAGTTCTATCAGACTATCGGCGCCAAAGGCCAAAAGGACGGGGCTGCGTGCGCGCCATGCAGAGAAGAGCGCAAGGGCGCATTCAACCAACATCCAGGCGATCGTGATCACCTGCAGGCGCCTGATCTGTCGAGACAGCTCCCCAGAGGCGCCGTCACAGGCACAGCCCTGAAGCAATGCGCCATCTCCTATTTCTTTCTGACAGCTCATAGCACCAACTTCCATCGACATTTCTACCTCGACTTCACGCATCCTGTCTATAGCCAGAGTGTCGTCCAACCGGTGCGTCCAACAAAGGTCACGGGCGAGTCGAACTTCATGTTAATCGGCGGCCAAATTCCGCGCCCGGGCCGACCGAGACTTCCACACGAATGCCCAAACCGCTTGATGATTATTGAGAGGCCAGTTCCGCCCGCATCAGAATTCGATGCGCGCCTGAAATGCAATCATGCGGGGCGAGTTGTCGCCGCCCAGGCCCACTCCGAGCAACTCGGTGGGCGGAGAGGTGGCGTATACTCCCCAGCGGGTGCTAGATACAAGATGACGAAACCCGGAAGGCTCCTGAGGACTGTGGTGATTCTCGCGCTCGCCGTGGTGGGCTGGGCGTACTGCGGCACGATCATAGGTGTGGGTAGACAGTTCCTCTCGATTCACACCACGCTTGTTCTTCACGCCATCGGCGCGCCAGTTGGATTCGCTTTGATATCGATTTTCTACCACCGAAGGTACGCCTTCACGAGCCCCATGCAAACCGCGGCTGCGTTCTTGGGCGTTGTGGTGTTCTTGGATCTCTTCCTAGCAGCCCCTGTGTTTGAGAAGAATTACGCAATGTTCTCCAGCGTGCTCGGAACCTGGATACCTTTTGCTCTCATATTCGGAGCCACCTATCTCGCGGGTCAATGGGCCGCGGGTGGGCGACTTCCGCCGGGACGGGGCGGACAGTCTAACGACGAAAGCTGAAGGGGGGACGGCGAATGGTCAGCGCTTTTCCCGGGAGAACTGGCTAAGGTGGGTTCTAATCTGGTCGCGGATGCGCCGGAATTCGGCGAGCCTTTGGTCTTCTGATCCCTGTACGGCGGCAGGGTCTTCAAGGCTCCAGTGAATGCGCTTCGTCGTGGCGGGAAAAATCGGGCAACTCTCTTTGGCATTGTCACACACGGTGATGACGTAATCGAAATGCTGGTTGGCAAATTCCTCAACGGACTTGGACCGGTGGTCCGAGATGTCAATCCCGGCCTCCCGCATGACCTGGATGGCTTCCGGACGCACGTGGCTTGGATGGGTCCCCGCGCTGAACACTTCGTATTCCGGCCCGCCGTCGTGGCGGAGCAATCCTTCCGCCATCTGGCTGCGCGCTGAGTTTCCCGTACAGAGGATCAATACTCGCATGATTCGGCACCTGTTCGGCGATGGGAGTTGGCGGATAGCATACTTCCAGTCGGTAACGGCTGTGTCGTGATCCGTGACCGTCAAGCAATCGCTGCTGCCGGTCGCGAATAACAGAGCGTCGAACATAGCTTTGATGGCGAGTGCATCCAGGCCTAGTACGCTCCATACGAGCAAAGCCGGACACAACAGCGGAGGAACACGCGCCTTGCCGGCGTGGTCTGAACCCAATAGGCAACAGCTTCATTGTTACGCTCCGACCTTGTGCTGCCTGTTGCGATTGCGATCTTGACCATACTCTTTCGTCCTCGTGGGTGGTTTCCGAATGATCAAACCACGATTTCCTTAGCGCGTGCGCTCCGCGTCAAGGCTGAACGGTCCCGCGCCAAACTGCGAAATCAGCAAGGCGCCGCCAAGCACGGAGATGTTCTTCATGAACATGGCCATCTGCATTTGCGCCATCATGGGATCGCTCACCGCCCAGAACTTGTGCATCATGAAGGTAACAGGCACAAGAAAGAGCACAATTAGCCAAGCCCCCACTTTTGCCCGGTATCCCAACAGGATGCTGAAGCCGCCGGCCACTGCCACTAGCCCAGACAACGGCACCGCCACCGATGCCCAAGGCACGCCCTACGCTGCGGCGTAAGCGATGGTTGGCTTCGCAAAGTGACCGGCCCCGAACACCAAGAAGGTTAGCGCAAAAAACAACCGTTCCAGAAGCACGAGCGCACCTTTGGGAACGCTTCGAGCTTCAACTCCGTACGAAACTGCTATAGTGCCTGTTGCCATAGTCTTCCTCCTTTTTATCTGCGCCTGGAACGAGGCGCTTCTTATCAAAATCCCCGGCCGGTGCTTTGGTTCAATTCACGCCCGAGTGGAAAAAAGCGGGTGCGGGGTGAAACTCGCGGGAGCCCAAAATGGGTGAGGCGCAATTGCGGGGACTACTTCGCTTGCAAATACGCCCCCAAACGACCTTCCGCCCCGCCAAGCGCCCGCGCCAGATTCAATTTCGCCAGGTTATGCGCAAAAAGCGCCGTAATGTAATCCAGATCCGCCGAAGCCAGCGCTTGCCGCGCCTGGCTCACCTCGACCGAATCCGACACCCCTTTTTCAAACTTCTCCCGCGTCAGCCGCAGGTTCTCCTGCGCCACATGCTGATTGTTCTTTGACAACTCGACCTGGTTCGCCGCCGCTTCCAGATCCAGATATGCGTTCCGAACATCGCTCTCGATTCGTCCGCGCGTGTCGGCCAGCTCCGCGCGACGCTGACGAAGCGCCGCCTCCGCCTGTGCGATGTCGCCAGCCACGCGCCCCCCCTGCCAGATCGGGATGTTCAGAGTACCCGTAACCGTGTAGGTATCACGCCCCTGATTGAACCGCGTTCCGATTTCCCCAAAATCCGCCGATACCGAAAGCGAGGGCAACCGCTCGGAGCGGGCCGCCGCGCGTGTTCTCTCCGCCGCTTTGAACTGTGCTTCCGCGGCCTGCAAATCCGCACGCGCCGCGAGTGCCTGTTGTACCGCCTCATCCGCCGAGAGGGTGGGCGCCGGAGAATAATCGAGATCGTCCGAAATATCATATTGGTCATTTGGTGGCAGGCCGACGAGCCGCGCCAGATTGATTTTCTGCCGCGCCAAATCGTTCTCCATCGTCGCCAGACGCTGCCGCTCGGTCTGCGCGCGCACCAAATCCTGATTCGCGTCCAACTGCGCCGCCAGGCCCGTGGCGCGCCGCTCGGCGGTCTGTTTGTAAACCGCCTCCGCCGTCGCGAGTTGCGCGCGTTCCGAAGCCACGCGCGCCTTAGCGGCAATCACCTGCAGATACGAAGCGCCCACAGCCAGCACCACCGTGTCGCGCGCGTCCTGCATCAACGCCTCGTTCGCACGCACCACATCCCGGGAAGAGCGATAATTGTTCAGCAAAGTCAGGTCCAGGAAATTCTGCGTCAGAGTCACACGCAAGTCGTAGTAGTTGATCGGCCCCACGACGGTGGGCAGAACCGGGGCGCGGCCGCCAAACGCACCGCCGAACGACTTGGAGATCGCACTCTGGATGCCGGTCGTGGCCAGATCCGTCGTCAGGTAATGCTCGCTAAACGCGCCGCTCAGATTCGGCAGCAGATTGCTGCGTGCCACCTTCGATTGCCCCCGCGCCTGCTGTACTGCCGTTGCCTGCCCTGTCGCCCCGAGGTTGAACTCCAGCCCGCGCTGAACCGCCTCGTTGAATGAAAGTTTTCCGCTGAACGGCGCATTGCTCGGCGAGCTGCCTGCAAACGGCCCGCTGACTTGAACTGTGGTGTTGATCGTATTGACGCTCGTGGTCGCGCCCGGAAGAGGCGTTTGGGTTGTCGCCACCGACCCCGAATTGGCGCTCCGCCCGGAAAGCGGAAGCTGCGTAGCAACGGACGTCGAGGCAGGCGCCCGCGCCCCCAACTGCGCCAGTGCCATCTCCGGCGCAAGAATCATCGTCAGAAAGATAAGGCGTATACCACCACAAGTGCTCCCGCTTCGCATTTCATCTCCTCCCGTCACAAGGTTTTGCCGGGGCGTGCTTTCAGATGTATCCGCATCCCATCACCCGAGTTGTTTCCGGAACCGCATGACGCTGAGCGTCAGCAGCACTGCCGCGAAAGCCGCCAGCGCGAGCATGTGTGGCCACACGGCTGTGAGGCTGCTGCCTTTCATCAGCACCGACCGCGTGATGATTCCGAAGTGGCGGATGGGGTTAAGCACCGTCAGCGGTTGTATCCACTGCGGCATCGCCTCGACCGGCGTTAGCGCCCCGGACAGCGAAGCCAGCGGCGGGTTGACGAAAAAGGCCATCAACTGCGCCTGCTGCGCCGACTTGGTGAACGTGCCGATGAACGTACCGATGCCGATGCCCGACAGCACGCACAGCATCGCGCCCACCAGTACCAGCACGAAGCTGCCGCGGAACGGCACCCCAAAAGCCAATTTGATCAGCGCGGTCGCGAACAGAATCGTGACGCAGAGCAGCAGGAAGACGGGCGTGATTTTCGCTACGATGATTTCCCCGGTGCCCGCCGGCGTCATCAGAAGCTGCTCGACCGTGCCGGCTTCGCGCTCTTTTACCAGCGTGGCCGACGCGATTATTGAGCCGTTCAGCACTAGCAGCACGCCCAGGGCCCCGGTCACGATGAACCACGACGAGACCAGCCCGGGGTTGAACAGAAACGCCGGATGCATCAGGACATGCCCCTTCCGGCTCACGTCATTGGCTGCTATGGGCCGATACTGAGCGTGCACGCCACCCAGTTCGGAGTAAACCTGGCTCCAGTTCTGGAGGACCCGTGCCGCATACGCCTGCGCGATGGCGGCGGTGTTGGCGTTCATCGCGTTCAGCAGGATCTGAACGTCGGGCTGCCAGCCGCGCTCCATGTCGCGCGAAAAGTGGTAGGGGATCACCATTGCCGCGTCGAGGTCGCCGCGCTCCAGCGCCTGTCCGAGTTGATCCTCCGAGAAATACGTGTTGGCCAAGCGAAACGCGCCGCTCTCGGTCATGTTGGCGATCAGATCGCGGCTTTGGGGCGAGTGATCGAGATCGAGCACGCCCATCCTCAGGTGATCGACGGTGGCGTTCAGTGCGAAGCCAAAAAGCAGCAGTTGCACCGTGGGCGGCACGACAAGTGATGCAAGCAAGCGCTTGTCCCGCCGGATCTGCCCGAATTCCTTTTTAATCAGTGCGATAAGTCGGTTCATACGCTCAGTTGCATCCTCCGTAGTTTTTTCCAGCCCAGCGCGTAAAAGACCCCGCCAATCAGCGCGATCATGACGACGTTGAACCACATGGCCGGCCATCCGCCGCCCCGCAACAGGGCATCGCGCACGATCTCGATGTAATACCGGCTCCACACCAGCCCCGAGATCCAGCGTAGGCTGGCGGGAATGTTCTCAACCGGAAAGATCAGGCCGGAGAGCAGAAAGGTCAGCAGAAAGCCGCCCAGCGCGATCACCTGAATGGCTGCCGCTTGGCTGGGAATGGCCGCTCCGACCAGCGAACCGAAGGCCGCTACGCACAAGGCGTAGAGAATCGTGGCTACGATGAACACCGAAGGGTCGCCGGCAAAATGAAGTCCAAAATAGGTAAGCAGCACAATGAGGGACAGGAACCATTCCGCCATCGCGATCAAAGCGAAGGCCAGGATCTTGCCCAGTAGAAATTCGTGCGCCGAGATGCTCGAAACATAGACCTGCAGGATCGTCTTCTGCTCGCCTTCTTTGGACATGGCAAGCGCGGCGAGTAGCGCCGGGAACATCGAAAGCCCCATGACGAAAGACCCGGGTGCATAAAACTTCTTCGCGTCGCGCCCCGGGTTGAACCACAGCCGGATGTCGGCCTTTACGGGCGCAGGGGCGGGCAGGTAATTTGACACCACCTGGCTTGCGTAGCCCTGCACGAGCTTCGCCGTGTTGGCGTCCGTCCCGTCCACCAGAAGCTGCACCTCGGTGTTCATCCCGCGCGCCATGTCACGCCCGAAATGTTCGGGAATCACCAGCACCGCTCGGGCTGTATTCGTCAGAAAGGCATCCGCCGGCTGTCGACCTGACGGCCACGCGACAATGTGAAACGTCAGCGAAGCCCGAAACGCGTCGATGAAATCACGGGAGGCCGGGGTATCGTCGAGATCTTGCACTACGACAGGCAGACCGGTGACCGTCAGCGAAACGGCACTGCCGAGAAGCATCAGCAGGCAAAGTGGCAATACCAGCGCCAGAACCAGCGCCAGCCGATCGCGCCCGATCTGCGTCAGCTCCTTTCGCATTTGAGCGAACACACGTCGCATGTCACGCCTCCTCCGTTACTTTGCCCAGCGTGCGGGCTTTTTCGACTACCACGATGAACACGTCCTCGAGCGAGTAGGGTTGTTCGTAGGCATCGTCCACCCGGATGCTGGCCGCCGCGAGTTTCGCGATGGTGTCGCGCTTGCCTGTTTCCGCGTCTCCGTCAACGATCACGTGCAGCCGATCGCCAAACAGCGAAACGCGCCAGCGGTCCTCTTTCTGGCGCAGAAGGTCCGCCGCCTTCTGCGGCTCATCCACCAGGAACTCGAGCAGATGCCCGCCCTGCGCCTGCTTCACCCCCCGAGGCGTGCCTTCGGCCACCAACTCGCCCGCCACCATCAGTCCGAGTCGATTGCACTGCTCAGCCTCTTCGAGGTAATGGGTGGTCACGAGAATCGCCGTGCCCCGATCGGCCAGGCTGTTGATCATGCGCCAGAACGCCCGCCGGGCCAGTGGATCCACGCCCGAGGTCGGCTCATCCAGGAACAGCACGCTCGGTTCATGCAGAATCGAAGCGCTAAAGGCGACACGCTGTTTCCACCCGCCGGGCAGGCTTCCGGTAATCATGTCCTGCTTCCCCTCCAGCCCCGAAAATTCCAGCACCCAGCGTTTTTTGTCTTCGATCTCCTCCTCCGGCACGCCATATACACCGGCGAAGAAATTCAGGTTCTCGTCGATTGAAAGATCGTCATACAGGGAAAACTTCTGGGACATGTAGCCGATCGAGCGCCGCACCTCGCGCGACCGCAGACTGCCGTGCTCGCCCGCTAATTCCATGGAGCCGGTGGTCGGCGCAAGCAGGCCGCACAGCATGCGGATCGTGGTTGTCTTGCCCGCCCCATTCGCGCCCAGCAGGCCGTATATCTCGCCGTAGCGCACCTCAACATTTACGTCCTTCACCGCCGTGAACGCTCCGAAGCGCTTGGTGAGGTCTTTTGCCCCGATCGCAATCTGCCCTTTCAGGTGCCGGTGATCGCGCCGGCCGGGATACGCCGGGGCATTTTCGCGATCGCCAAAACTCCGCAGCTTTGCCACAAACGTGTTCTCCAGGGTCGGCTGATCGATGCGAAAAACCTCCCCGTCCAGATTCGCGGCGGCCAGCGCTGCCTCCACCCGCTCCCTGCCACGCTCGGCGTCCGGCGCGATCACGTCCAGTCGGTCACCGAACCGCTGGACGTCTATGATTTCTGGCACGTTCTCCGAGTGCTGCTGCGATTCCTCCCGCAGAATCTGCTCCGCCTTGCTCAGATCGCTGGTGTGGATCTCCAGCCGCTTCGTGCCCGCCTTCCCGCGCAGCTCCGAGGGCGTGCCGATATCCCGGATCTCGCCCAGATGCATCAGCGCCACGCGATGGCAGCGCTCGGCTTCGTCGAGATAGGGCGTGGCCACGAGAATGGTCAGCCCGTCCAACGCCAGGTGCGCCAGCGTGTCCCAGAATTCGCGCCGCGAAACCGGATCCACGCCGGTCGTCGGTTCATCCAGCAGCAGCACCTTCGGCTGCGCCACCAGCGCGCACACTAGCGCCAGCTTCTGCTTCATCCCGCCGGAGAGCCGATCGGCCCGCCGCTCGGTGAAACGGTCCATGTCGAACATCGAGAGATAACGATACCCACGCTCTTCGATCTCCCGCGCCGGGACGTGGCGCAGATCGCCGATATACCGGATGTTTTCCTGCACCGTCAGGTCCGGATACAGGCTGAACGACTGCGTCAGATAACCGGTCTCGGAACGCGCTTCGCGCGCCGGGACGCCGAACACCTCGGCCTTGCCGCCGGTGGCATCCATCACGCCTGCCAGAATCTGGAACGTCGAGGTCTTACCCGCGCCGTCCGGCCCGATCAGCCCGAAGATTTCGCCATCCCGCACCTCGAAGCCGATGCCGCGAACGGCCTCCACCGCCCCATACCGTTTTGTCAGACCCTCAACTGCAATGGCGCTCATCGGGCGTCCACCTCAATCTCTCCATCGGCCGGCATTCCCGGTTTGGCATAGCCGATGCCGGTGTCCAGGTGCAGCTTTACCCCCACGACCTGCTTCACGCGGTCGTCGCGGAAGTACGTGTTCTCAGGCGTAAACGTCGCTTGCGGATCGATGCGCGAAACCACTGCCTCAAGCGGCTTGTTCCTGTCGGAATCCAGAAACAAGCGCGCCCGCTGGCCCACCCGGACGCGCCCGATCTCGCCTTCGGGAATGAATCCGCGCAGATAAACCTTGGTGAGATCGATCAGCGTTACGATCGCCGTCCCCGCCTGAATGACTTCGCCGGGTTCGGCGGTGCGGGTCGCAATGGTGCCGTCAAACGGGGCCACAACCGTGAGATCGTGAATGTTCTCCTGCGCTTCTTTGAGCTGCGAGCGGGCGCGGTCCGCATCGGCGCGCGAACTGGCGATCGTCGCCTGCTGCTGCGCGATCTGCTTTCGGATCTGGGCCTGCTGCGCGAAGCGGATTGCCGGATTCGCCAGGTTCGCCTTCGCCACATTGAGCGCCGCCTGCGCCGATTCCACCTCCAGGCGCGCCGCCGCCACCAACGCTTGCTGTGTTTCCGCCGTGGTCTCGGCCGACTTGCCTTGGCGCTCCGATACTGCGCCGTCTGTCGCCAGCTTCGTGTATGCGTCGCGGTCGAATAGCGCGAGCTTGAGCGACGCTTCCTGTTGGACGAGCTGCGCCTCCGCGTGCGAAAGCTCCGCCTCCGCTTGGCTGACCCGCCCTTCGGCGTCGGTCGTAGCCTGGTTCGTCTGCAGCTCTGTCTGCTTGAGCTGATCGCTCAGCACGGCGATCTGCTGCTGCGCCGACGACAACTGCGCTTCGGTCGCCATTGCCTGGTCGCGAGCCTGTTGCTCCCGCGCATGCACCTGCGGATCATCGAGTATCGCGATCACCTCGCCCGCTTTGACCGAATCGCCTTCGCGGAAACGGATCTCCAGAATCCTTCCGGTTACTTTGGGTGCGACGGCCGAGTCGTCACCTTCAATGCGGCCCGACAAGGCCACGACTTTCGGCGTGGCGGGGTGCGCGAAGTAGAATCGATAGACCAGATATCCGCCCACGGCGATGGGTACGTGCAGCACCAGAAACCAAATCAGCCAACGCAGCCATTTGCGCCGAGGCGCCGCCGAAACTGCGTCCGGAGCCTTCTTCTGCGTCTCGGACAGTAAAGCGGATACCGGTGTCATTGTCTGTAGCTCACTCATTGCTATTTTCTCCTGGGTGCTTGTCTTTCTGCCGCGTGGCCGCGTCCCTCAAGCACCATCGCCCTTTCGATCTCCTGAAATGGCAACTGCCTTGCCAAACAACGCCGCCCGCTAAGTTCTTGATATTCAAGGGCGTTCGAGGGTGTCGATCCGCGAAGAGGTGTTGAAGGTTGAAAGTGTCAATTGCTCGTTGACAGTTGAAGCGGCCGCGAGGGGACCTTGTGTTCGCAACAAGCGAACGAGGGAAGATTGGGCAGGATGACGGGAATCATTATCTTTGTTGTGGTAGACTTTTCCCAAGCACTCTGGAGCAGGCTCTTTTCGAACGACATATGAGCGAACAGGTGGCAAAGCCGGAAAGGAGCACGCTACGCTATGCAGCCGTGCTCCGTATCAGCGAGGTGCTTTCAGAATGTCGAGAACCTCAGCAGTTGGCGACGGTTCTCTCCGGTGAGCTCGATCACTTTCTTCCGTTTGATCATCTCCACATTGCCATCTTCAAGCAAGGCTCGAACGAGATCGAGTGGCACGCCTGGGGCAAGGGTCCATTGCCAGAGTCGGAACTGCCCATAGAGGAACTGCCCGGTTGGCACGTTTTCAACAGCCAGGAACCGCTGCACATAGCAGATTGGAACCAAACTGACAGCTTCCCGCGCCTGAAACAGTTGCTTGCCGCCAAGGGAGCCGATAACCAGAATTTGGGTTCAGCCATTCGCGTTCCTCTTACGACCCCGCACCGCAGGTTGGGCACGTTGGGCATTATCAGCGACGCAGGTACTGCCTACAGCCCCGAAGACATCGGGCTCATGCAACTGATTGCGCGTGTCGTCGCGTTCGCGATCGATGACGGTCTTAATCTGAAGCGAGCACAGGCTGCACAGGCGAGCTTGCAACAGCAGAACGATCGGCTGCGGTTGCTCCTGAATCTGACGACTAGCATAACCGCTAACCTGGAACTGAAGGAGGTGCTGCGGGCGATCGCCGCGCACGTTCGTGAGGTGATGCGCTGCGACGCGGCGAACATCTCGCTGCCCGGCTCGGAACCGGGGACTTTTCGCGTCCTTGCTCTCGACTTTCCGGGCACGAAAGGATTCGCCAAGGAAGAACTGCTCGTCACTGAGACCGAAGACAGTCCAGCCAGGCTGGCTTTTGAGACGTTGAAACCGGTGATCTGGAGCCTTGGTAACGCTCCCCCCGGGAGCTTCGGCCGCAAAATGGCCGCAGCGGAAGGCTTCCAGACCGTCTGCTTTATACCACTTGTGAATCGCGGCCACGCGGTCGGAAATCTAGTGCTTGCACGTACGACAGAGGACACGTTCACACAAGAAGATGTCGAATTCCTCCGCCAAGCTGCGGGCCAAATCGCCATCGCCATCGAAAACGCGCTTGCCTACCGCGGAATCTCCGAACTGAAAGCCAAGCTCGCGCAAGAGAAGCTGTATCTCGAAGAAGAAATTCGCAGCGAGATGAACTTCGAGCAGATCGTCGGGAACAGCCCGGAGCTGAAGCACGTCCTGCAACTGGTC
>Ga0326727_10013483_pt1 | contig 18183 bp, 16 predicted proteins | sample MB2enrmetagenome_FD_207643 | JGI IMG/M metagenome (GOLD analysis project Ga0326727, IMG submission 207643) | Lab enriched peat soil microbial communities from McLean, Ithaca, NY, United States - MB29MY | ecosystem: Environmental > Terrestrial > Soil > Wetlands > Peat | place: USA: New York...
CTTGGGTCCCTGCGCCACCACCGCGACATCCTTGATGCGGATCGGCGTGCCGCTCTTGGTGGCGATTACCGTGTTGGCGATATCCTCCACATCCCGCACCAGCCCCACTTCCCGCACATTCACCTGTTGCAGGCCGACCTCGAGGAAGCTCCCGCCGGCGTTGACGTTGTTGTTGGTGAGCTGCTGCTCGATCTGCGACAGGCTCAGCCCGTAGGCGATCAGCTTATTAGGATCCACGCGCACCTGATACTCGCGGGTCGGGCCGCCGAAAGTGTTCACATCGACGATATCCTTGGCCGATTTCAAGGTCTTTTCGACGGTCCAATCTTCAATCGACTTCAGGTCCATTACGTCGTACTGCGGATTGGTGCTGTGCAGGGTGAAAAAATAGATCTGGCCGACCGGGCTCCAGTCGGTTCCCATTTGCGGCTGCAAATTCGGCGGCAGAGTGGCCTGCGACAGCCGCTCGAGCGCCCGCTCGCGATTCCAGGCATTGTCCGTGCCGTCTTCGAAAACCAGCTTGATATCCGACAGCCCGAAGATAGAGAACGACCGGAGATGCTCCACTCCCGGAATCCCGTTCAATACGATTTCGAGCGGGATGGTCACCTGCTGCTCCACCTGTTCCGCCGAGATCCCCGGCCACTGCGTAATGATCTCGACATAGTTGTTGGCCACATCGGGATAGGCTTCCACAGGCAGTTGATGAAATGCGATCGCGCCCCCGACAAACAGGAGAATCGCCAGAGCGACGACGAGGAGACGATTGTTGAGGGCGAAATCGACCAGGCGGCGGATCATCTATTGCTCCATGGTGTTCTGCAGCACTAACGCGTTGGCTACCACCCGCTCGCCCGGCTTGAGTCCGGAAACGATCTCCTGCCGATTGTCGGGAAGCATGTTGCCCGCCACCACTTCGGCGCGCCGGAACCTGCCGCCCTCGAGCGGCTGGTACACCCAGTTGCGATCGTGCAGGTGCAGGATGGCGGTGGCCGGCACGGTTGCGTGCTTTTCCGTGGAGAGCCCATGGAAGGTGGCCGTAACGAACATGCCGAAACGCATCAGGCCCGGGTTTTCCACCTCCAGCCGCACTTTCGCCGTTCGCAAATTGGGGTCCATGATCTGCCCGATATTGCTGATGCGGCCGCGCAGCACACGGTCCGGAAAGGCGTTCAGGCGGATATCCGCGTACTCCCCGAGATGCACCTGCGCCAGGTCGTTCTCGTAGACGTCGCACAGGATCCACACATGCGACACGTCCGAGATGGTGAACGGATTGGGCGGAGTCAGCGCCTGCACGCCCGACGCGATGCTGATCTCCTGGTCGGTAATCACTCCGGCCACGGGAGCGGGAACCTCGACGATGCCCGTAGGATGGTCGGGGTCCGACCCCAGCAAATGGAGATGCTCCTGCGTGGTTTCGAGATCGACTTTGGCATTGTCCTCGGCGTTCTGCGCAATTTCCAGAAGGCTCCTGGCGATGGCGCCGTTATCGTAGAGGGTCTGCGCCCGCGCCAGTTGGACCTTGGTGAGCTCCTCGTTCTTCACGGCTTTGCGATAGTCGGAAAACGCGCCGGCGATGTCGCTGCTGCGAACTTTGAACAGGATTTTCCCCTTCGGCACCTCATCGCCCAGCTTGGCGTCGATCTCCACGATTTTCCCCGACGCCAGCGACGGCACCGGCACTTGCCGCGATACATCGGGATTCACCACGCCGGTCACATTCAGTTCCGGCGCCGCGGCGTATTCCACTGCGGTCGCCAGCGGAAACTGCTCCGGATGGTCCACCTGAAAATTGTTGGGGTCCATGTCGGGCACCACGGTGGATTGCGTGGGCCCGGGAAGATTAGTCTGCGCCGACACGCCTTTGCCGCAACCCGCAAGCGAGAGAGCGGCGCACACGCACAAGCCGATTTCGAGAAAATACCAACGGTTCATAGAATCACCTCCCGGCCCACCGCCATGTTCATTTGGGCCGCCGCGGTCAGATAAGAGCCAATCAGATTCAGGTAAGCCAAACGCGTGTCGCGGAACGACTTTTCCGCGTCCAGGTAATCCAGCAGCGACGCTCCGCCGTTTTGATAGGAGAACGCCACTTTGTTGCGCGTGTCTTCGGCCAGCTTCAGGTACTTGTCGCGATAGGGCCGCAACAGATTGAGCGCGCTCACCACCGTGAAGTACGCCGAATCGACATCGGAAAACACCTGCGCGCGGGCGGTGTCCTCGGCGCGTTCGCTGCGCCGGATATCGATAGCCGTGCGCGCCTTTTCGCCCTGGTTGCGGTCGAAGATCCGGAGCGGGATCGAGACGTTGATGCCGAAGTAAAACGGGATCGGCGGGTTGCGAGCGAGATCCAGGCCGAAAGTCGGATCGGTCGATCCGTTGGCTACCGCCAATTGATGATTGGCCTTCGCCAATTCCACATTTTGCACCGCCTCTTTGAGGTCGGGACGGGATTGCAGCGCGATATTCCGAAATTCTTCCAACGGTTGGAGCCGGTCGACGAAATCGTACGGCCCGGTCACATCGAATCGATCGATGGTCGTGCGATCGTTCAGCAGCATCAGGATCTGGATTTTGGATGTGCGCAAATTCACCAGTGCGGTTTCCAGGTCGCTTTCGAACTGCACGCGCTGCAGTTCCAGCCGGTCCAGGTCCACCTGCGCCAGATCTCCGGCCGCGAGCCGCTTGCGGTTCACATCCAGCTCGCGGTCCCAATACACCAGGTTTTCCCTGGCATTCTGTTGCACCGCTTTGGCTTGCAGAACCAGGACGAAGGCGTTTCGCAAGTTGAAGAGCAGGTTCCGCTCCTGGTCGGAATAGGTCGAAGCAGCGATATCGGTCTGTTTGCGGGCCGTCTCCAGGCGCAGTTCGCGTTTGTGTTCGCGCTCATGCAGGTAGCTGAGACTGACGGACGGAAAGTTGTAAGCCAGGGGCCTGTACACCTGCGCATCGCTGTGTTGCGAGGGCTGAGTGGAGAACAGCACCACCTGATCGAGGCCGGTCCCGATACTGGGATTGGGACGAAGGTACGCCGTGATCTCCTCGGCACGCGACTCGTCGATGTTCAGTTGGGCTGCTCTCAGCGTAGGATTCGAGGCCTCGAACTTGTCCTTAATCTGCTGCCACGTCAAAGAGGTTTGCGCGAAGACGGCAGGCGCCAGGAGTGCCGCGGACAATCCGCCTATGAGAAGTCTCTTCATAAATGGGGCTACCTCGTTGAATAGCGCGGTCCAGGTTACGGGGGCTACCCATCTTCCGTGTAGCCGGCATATTCTTTCGATAAGTCGATTGACCGTGCCAATCTTTTGGCCGAGAGTCTTGGCAGCGCTTGCAATTAGTCTTAAGCTGGCAACCAGTGAATCAGGGAGAAGGCAGCTTGACCCCAAAAACTCAGGAGAGCCGCATACGTCTGCTGTTGCTGGACGACGAAGCTCTGTTGCGCGCCAGTCTGGCTCATCTTCTAGCGGCGGAACCCGGCCTGTCTGTGGTGGGCGAGTGCGGCACGCCGGCGGACGCCCTGGAGATCTTGAGCGTCTCGCCGGTCGACGTGGTGCTACTGGATTTCGCTCACGCCATGGAAGATAGCGGCAGCGTGATTTCCGCGGCGCGCCGCAACGGGTTTCAGGGGCAATTCCTGATCGTCGCCGAGTCGGCTGACGCCAAGGGCTCGGCCATCGCCATCAAGCTGGGCGCCTCCGGAATTTTCCTGAAATCGGAGGCACCCCACCGCCTGGTGCTGGCCATCAAAGTCGTGGCCAATGGCGGAATTTGGCTGGATCCACGCATCGTCCGCCTGCTGGCCGATGAGTCCGTCGGCCGATTTCCGCCTTCCAACGGCGGCGAAGGATATGCGAATAACCTCACGGATCGCGAGCAAAGAGTGCTGTTGGGAATCCTCGGAGGGCTGACAAATCGAAAGATTGGGGAAAATCTGGGCGTTTCCGAAAGTTCGGTCAAGACGGCGGTACAGCAGTTGTTCTATCGCAGCGGCGTGCGCACGCGCGGTCAGCTGGTAAGGGTGGCACTCGAGGGAACTTGGCAGCTGAATGGCAAGGCAAACGGCGCTCCATCCCGCCAATCGAACGATTAATCGGGCTCATGTGGCGCGGATTTGAGTGTTCATTTGGCCGGGCAAGCTAAAGCATGCCCCACGTGGGACATGCTTCAGCTTGTCCAAGCTGAAGGGTCCTCGTGGACCCAATTCAAATTGCCTGTCACAGTACATTCCGATACTCTTCCAGCGCGGCCCGCACCAACTGGCTTCGGGTGCGCACCCCGGTTTTCCCGAACAGTTGCTGCATGGTGTTCTTCACGGCGCTTTCGGAAATGTCCATGCGCGCGCCAATCTCTTTATTCGTGAGGCCCTGCACCAGCAACCGGAGCACGTCCGTCTCGCGGCTGCTCAATACCTGTTGCTCGCGACGCTCGGTGGTGGAGACCTCCAGCACTTGATCCTCGCTGACATCGGCGATAATGGCCGCCAGGTGAGGCGCGTTGTCTTCCCGATAGGTGGAAAACCAGATGTCCGCCGTGAAGGGCTCTCCGTTACCTCGCTGTCCGCGGCACTGCATAGAGGCGCGGAATTGCGGCGCCTGTTCCCAGCGGAGCGCATGGTGTAGTTCGGGTAGGAAAGCGGCAATCGGATCGCCAATCAAGTCGCCGACCCGCGGCGCCAGAAGCTCCACAGCGGCGCGATTGGCAATTTCGATGAAGCCCTGCTCGCCGACGGTCACGATGGCCGCCGGGCTGGTTTCCACCAACGCCTTGAGCCGCTCCTGCGCTTGCAGATCCAGCCGGCGGTTGCGCACCAGTTCCCCGACGAAGAGTCCGCACCCAACCAACGCCAGCGCTTCAAATGTCAGGCGAACGAAGGAGGGTTCCAGCGAACTAAACAACTCGGCGAGATACGCACAGCCGACCCCGAGCAGCGCGATGGTCCATCGCGGCAGGAACGCCGCCGCGAACATGATGGGAAAAAGGTAGAGGAAGCCCAACGATACGTACGGTTTCGTCCACCAGTCCAGGACAGCGATAAAGAGGACGATCGCGCCGCTGATGGTGAGCACCGGAGTCCGGCTCTGTTCGCGCCACAGCCGTTCCAGGGGTAGCATGGGGAATGTTATTGTCCCTCAATTCGAGTGGTTCCTGTCGTAATCAATTGGAAGTACGAGGCAATCGGCGGATTGGCCGCTCGATTAGCCTGACAGGCAAGAGCCAGGCGTCGCGCGCGCGACAAACCTCGCCCATCCCGCCGGCACGCAAGCGGGCCAACGCTTCGTAAGCGCCGAAGCGGCTCACGGGGCCGGAGACAAGGCGGTGTATACTGAGGGCTCGTTTAGAGGCGGAAATGTCCATCATCCGGAAGGCAGCGATTTTCGGCGCGGCCGGCGCCATCGGCCGGGCGGTAGCTCCGGAACTCGAGCGGCGCGGAATTGCCTTTCGCGCGGTAGGGCGCGACAAGGCCAAACTGCAGGCGGCGTTCGGCCACATGACCCATGCCGAGGTGTTCGATGCGGACCTGACGGACTTGCGGTCGGCTGGAGCGGCGGCGCGCGGAGTCGACACCATTATCTATACAGTGGGTGTTCCCTACACCTCCTTCCAGCTACATCCGGCCATGATCCGTACCGCCATCGAAGCGGCCGCCAGCATGCAAGTGGCGCGGCTGGTGCTGGTATCGAACGTGTATTCCTACGGAGTGCCGCGCACCTCGCACGTTGCGGAGACGCATCCTCGCGAGCCGCAGACGCGTAAGGGCATGTTCCGCAAAGAGCAGGAAGATGCCGTGCTGGAGGCGCACGGGAAGGGACGCCTGCAAGGAATGGTGGTGCGGCTGCCGGACTTCTACGGGCCGCATGCCGATCTCAGCCTGGCAAATCCCATTTTTCACGCTGCCATCGAAGGGAAGACCGCCAACTGGCTCGGCCCGCTGAATGCTCCCCATGAATTCGTGTTTGTGCCCGACACCGGACCGGCGATCGCCGATCTGGCGGAAAGAACGGAGTGCTTTGGCGAGGCGTGGAACGTGGCTGGCGCTGGCGAAATCAACGCCATGGATTTCATCACGCGCGTGTACCGCGCCGCGGGACGGAGCCCCAAATACCGGTCGGTGGGCCGCGGATTGTTGAAGATCACGGGGTGGTTCAACCCCGTGTATCGCGAGCTGCTCGAGATGATGTACCTGACCGAGACTCCGGTGCTGCTCGACGATTCCAAGTTGCGGGCCAAGCTCGGCGCCGTCCACAAAACGAGTTATGACGACGGCATCCGGCAGACGCTCGCCTGCCTTCGCCAATGATGCGCCAATGATACAATCGCGCTTCGCTCACGGTGACCAACGAAAGCACGTCTAAGAATCCTCCTCTGCTGATGGCGACCGGCGTGTTTGCCATGCTCTGGACAGTGGCGCGCGCCTGCGTGCAGTCGCTGACCATCGATGAGGCGGACACGTACCTTTTCTGGGTACGCCCGGAAGGACCCACGCACTGGACGCCGCACGCCAACAATCACGTCCTGAACTCCATGCTGATGCGGCTTTCGACGGCGATCTTCGGAGCGTCGGCGATTACGCTGCGGCTGCCGGCGCTCATCGGCGCGGCTCTGTACATCGGCGCGGTGTATTGCCTGGTGCGGCTGATTACCGGGCGGCGCCTGCTGCAATGGGGGCTTTTTGCGTGTCTGACGTTGAATCCATTCGTCATGGATTACCTGGTGGCGGCGCGCGGATACAGCATGGCTTCGGCGTTCCTGCTTTGGATGGTGGTCGTCGCGGCGCGGTACCAGGCTCGGAAGGGCGAGTTGTGGCGCACCTGCGCTCTGATTTCGATGTGCGCGGGGCTCTCTATTTGCGCGAATTTTTCGTTTGCGATCGCGGACGGGTTGACGGCCTTGGGGCTGTTTTTGTGGATCTGCCGCCAGCATCGGCGGGAGTATGGAAAGATTTTGGCGGCATTCCTGGCGCCGGGCCTGGCGGTTGGATATTTCATTGCCGGGTCGGTGATCCTGGCGTGGCCGAAGAGTCAGCTAACCTGGGGCGCCACCTCGCTGGTCGAGATGACCAGGAGCCTGGTACACGCCTGCCTGTACGAGCCGAACGAATATCTGCTGCATCCCCGGCTGCGCCATTATTTCGTCCATTTCGGGACGTTGTTGTACCCGATATTGGCTGGCCTGATGGTCTGGCGCGTGGCCATGCTGTTCCTCGAAAAGCCGGCGGAGGGCGACGAGACGCGCATTGCCAGACCGATCGCGATAATCTGCGGTTCGGTATGTCTCGGCGCAATCGTTTGCCATGAGTTTCTGTTTCTGGCATATCGCATTCCGTTGCCCCTCGACCGGACGGCGCTTTGGGTTGCGCTATTATTCCTTGCTACGGCGGGAGCGCTGGCCAGTCCGCGGCTGCCGTCCCTCGCCGGGCGGCTTTCGGGCATCGCGTTGACCGCGATTCTCGTTCTCATTGGCTGTTATAACATCGGCTGTCTGCGACTGACTTACTTCAATGAGTGGAAGTACGATGCCGACATGAAAAATGTCTACTCGGTTCTGGCATCTTACAACCACACTTATAGCGTGACTAAAATATCCACTAATTGGCGCTATGTAGGAGCGCTCAATTGTTACCGCCTGATATCCGCCCACGAGACCATCGAGAAGATTCCCTACGCACCATCGGTAGCCGGCGAATATCCGGCAGGCTATCAGGCATACGTGGTCTATTACCCCGTCGACCAGGACTTCGTAAAGCTCCAGAGTCTCCAGGTCGTCTACCATGACGAATTCTCGGGCGCGGCGGTGGCCATCCGGCCCGAAATCCTCTCCAAATAACCCCACCAAAATGTGGTGGCACGAGCTTGGAGGCCAAGGTAGAATGGAAACCGGTGCCACTCGTACCCCCCAATATCGAAGCCCTCCGGCCCTACGAAGCGGGACGCACTATCGACTCCGTACGCAAGCAGTACGGCTTGACCCGCATCGCCAAATTGGCTTCGAATGAGAATCCGCTGGGGGCATCGCCCAAGGCCGTCGAGGCCATTGCGAGCACGCTGAACGGATTGAATCTGTATCCCGACGGCGGCCTACGCCTGCGCGAAGTGCTGGCGGCACAATTCGATCTCAAGGTGGAAAACGTCATCGCGGGAAGCGGGTCGGAGGGCATCATGTCCAACATCATCCGCGCGTTCCTGTGCGATGAGGACGAAGTGCTCACTACCGAAGCGGCGTTCATCGGCTTTCAGGTGCTGGCGCGCTCCCGCGGCGTGAAATATCGCACCGTTCCGTACCGCGACTGGCACTACGACCTGCCGGCCCTCGCCGCCGAGATCAACGAGCACACCAAAATCATCTACCTGGCGAATCCCAACAACCCCACCGGCACGATTTTCACCCGCCACCAGTTCGACCAGTTCTACCAGCACGTACCGGAGCGCGTTCTGATCATCCTCGACGAGGCCTACTTCGAATACGCCAAGGACAATCCGCGCTACCCCGATTCCATGCACTATCGCTACGACAATGTGATTACACTGCGCACGTTTTCGAAAGCCTACGGACTGGCCGGCGCGCGCATCGGGTACGGGTTCGCGCACGAAGAACTGATTCGCAACTTACTCAAGGTGAAGCTGCCGTTCGAGCCATCCACGCCGGCGCAGGCGGCCGGCATCGCGGCGCTCGCCGACAAGGAATTTCTGCACCGCTCGCTGGAGCTGAACGCGCGCGGCTTGCGCTATCTTTCCGAAGGCCTGCGGGACCTGGGACTCTCGTTGGCGCCGCCGGAAGCGAATTTCGTAATGATCGACATGGGCTCCGAGGGGGAGGCCATGCGCATATTCGAGGAACTGCTGTCGCAAGGGGTGGTGGTGCGCCCGCTGAAAGCGTTCGGATTGCCGAACTGCCTGCGGATCTCCACTGGAACGGACGAAGATAACCGTTTTTGTATGGAAGCATTCAGGAGGAGTTATGCAAGCTCTGGAGCAACCCACACAGGTTGAGAAGGATTTTCTGCCGCTGAACGGCACCGACCACGTGGAATTCTACGTGGGCAACGCGCGCCAGGCGGCTTACTATTACCGCGCCGCGTTCGGCTTCCACCTGGCGGCCTATCGCGGCCCCGAGACCGGCACGCGCGGAAGCGCATCCTACGTGCTGGTGCAGAACAGAATTCGCTTCGTGTTCACCACTCCGCTGGCGCCCGAGCATCCCGCCGCCGAGCACGTGCGCGTGCACGGCGATGGCGTGCGCGACGTCGCGCTCTGGGTGGACGACGCGGAATCGGCGTGGCGCGAAACCACCAAGCGCGGCGCGCGCAGCGTGCGCGAACCGGAAACGCTGCGCGATGCCGATGGCGTGGCGCGCGTGGCTTCGATTGCCGCCTACGGCGACACCATCCACACCTTCGTCGAGCGCCGCGATTACAACGGCGTATTCCTGCCGGGGTATCGCGCGGTGGAGGCGGAAGACGTGGTCGCGCGCCCGGTGGGCCTGCTCCATGTCGACCACATGGTAGGCAATGTGGGATGGGGCGAAATGAATCGCTGGGTCGACTTTTATCGCGACGTCATGGGCTTCCGCATGTTCAAGCACTTCGACGATAAGGACATCTCCACCGAGTATTCAGCCCTCATGTCGAAGGTGATGTCGAACGGCAACGAGCGCGTCAAGTTCCCCATCAACGAGCCGGCCGAGGGCAAAAAGAAATCGCAGATCGAGGAGTACCTGGATTTTTATCGCGGGCCGGGAGTCCAGCACATCGCCATGGCAACCGACAACATCATCGAGACGGTGGGGACACTGCGACGCCAGGGCGTGGAGTTTCTTCGCGTGCCGACCACCTATTATGAGGACCTCATCGGACGCATAGGGCCGATCGACGAACCGATCGACGCGCTGCGCGAACTGGGGATCCTGGTGGACCGCGACGACGAAGGCTACATGCTGCAGATTTTCACCCGCCCGGTGGAAGACCGTCCCACGCTGTTCTACGAAATCATCCAGCGCAAGGGCAGCCGCAGCTTCGGTAAGGGCAATTTCAAAGCGCTCTTCGAGGCGATCGAGCGGGAGCAGGGATTGCGGGGGAATCTGTAGGAGAGTGTTCACCACAGAGGCACGGAGGCACAGAGAAAAGACAAGGCAAGAGCAAAATCCGAGGACACTGAGGTGGCGGAGATCACGGAGGCGTTAGACTTCAGCATGGAAATGGATCTGGGCTTGGGACAATCGCCGCGGAACTTGGAGGCTGTCTCTGTGTCCTCTGCCATTTCGGTGTGCTCGGGTTTTGACTTTCAGAACTCTGTGCCTCCGTGTCTCTGTTGAGTTGCGGGGAAATCTCTAGGAGATTGTTCACCACAGAGGCACGGAGACACGGAGAAAACAAATTCAGAGGCAAGACAAGAGCGACGGAGATCACGGGGGAGTAGGTTTCAACATGCGAATAACTCGGGGCTTTGCGACAATCGCCGCGGCACATGGAGGCTGTCTCTGTGCCCTCCGCCATCTCCGTGTGCTCGGATTTTGCTGTTTGTCTTCTCTGTGCCTCCGTGTCTCCATGGTGAATAAGGAGTTCGTATGTACCCACTAAAAAAAGGCAAGTTTGCACAGCAGGCCCACGTCGGAATTCCGGCGGGCACCTTTGAAGAGGAACACGGGCGAAAGGGTTTTTACGGCAAAAGCGCGCATCTCTATCACGCCCACCCGCCCACCGGCTGGATCCGCTTCGAGGGCAAGCTCCGGCCGCACCTATTCGATCTCAATCGCCTGGCGCCCTCCGATTGGGCCGACCCGCAAGGCATGCCGGTACCGTTCCTGGGTAATGCGGATGTCATCCTCTACGTGTCGCGCCGCTCGCAGCCCATGCCGTTCTACTATCGCAATGCCGATGGCGACGAGCTCATCTTCGTGCACCGCGGCAACGGCACTATCGAGACGGACTTCGGGCCCTTGCAATTCGAGCCGGGCGACTACTTAGTAGTCCCGCGCGCGGTGACTTACCGCATCGTGCCGGAGACGCAGGACAATTTCTTCCTCATCATGCAATCGCGCACGGAATTCGAGCCGCCCGACAAAGGACTGATCGGCCATCACGCCCTCTACGACCCCGGCGTCGTCACCGTGCCCGAGCCCGACGCGCACCTGGATGACAACCGTGAGTGGGAAGTGCGCATCAAAGTTGACGACGAGATTTCCAAGGTCTTCTATCCTTTCAATCCGCTCGACGTGGTCGGCTGGAAGGGCGACCTCACGGTGTGGAAACTGAACATGCGCGACATCCGCCCGATCATGAGCCATCGCGCGCACCTGCCGCCGAGTGCGCACAGCACTTTCGTGACGGAAGGCGCGGTGGTCTGCAGCTTTCTGCCACGCCCGCTGGAGCAGGACGAAGCCGCTCTCAAGGTGCCGTTCTTCCATCGCAACACTGACTACGATGAGTTCATCTTCTACCACGACGGCGACTTCTTCAGTAAGGACAACATCAAGCCGGGCTACGCCACGCTCCATCCGCGCGGCATTCATCACGGCCCGCACCCCAAAGCGCTGGCGAACCAGGGCAAGAAGACCCATACCGACGAGTACGCGGTGATGCTCGACGGGCTCAATCCCATGCATGTGCTGCCGGCGGGCGAACAGGTGGAGTGGCCGGACTATTGGGCCAGTTGGCAGGAGAAGAAGTAAATGATCGTGGATCCCGCCGCGAGCAGCATCCACGACATTGAGAAGCTGCTGGTGGGAGTGATTCTGCCGCGTCCCATCGCGTTCGTCTCCACGGTGAGCCTGGATGGCGTGGCGAATCTGGCGCCGTTCAGCTTTTTCACCGCGGTCTGCCCCAAGCCGCCGGTAATCTGCTTCTGTAACTCGATTCGCACGCGCGACGGACAGAAGAAAGACACCCTGCGCAACGTGGAAGCTACCGGCGAATTCGTGGTGAACGTGGTCTCCGAGGATTTCGCCCCGCAGATGGTGGCCTGCTCGGGCGATTATCCGCCGGAGGTCAGCGAATTCGATATATCCGGCCTCACGCCGATCCCCAGCGACTTAGTAAGACCTCCGCGAGTGAGAGAATCGCGCGTGCAGATGGAATGCCGATTGTTACAGGTGGTTACAATCAGTACGGAGCCCGGCGGGGGCAGCCTCGTCATGGGTGAAGTACTGCGTTTTCATGTGGATGAAAGCGTAATCGCGAGCGGCAGAGTAGATCCCGATAAGTTGCGGCCAATCGGCCGGATGGGCGGGATCGACTATGTCCGGACTACCGATCGATTCTCCATGACACGCCCCAAGATTTGAAATAGCTGGCTATTAGTATTGCGCCGTAATACACTGAGCTCTGAAATGAGATCGCGAGCTCTTTTTTTCAGCTGGCTATTAGGGATTGCCATTATCCTCGCTCTTGCTGGCCGCGCGAGCGCGCAAGTCGGAGTCATTATCGGACCAGGGCATTCGCCCCTCTCGTGCACAGCCCTCTCGGCCGGCGTGCCGACGCTCCGGCCGGAGGGGTACACCGAACTCGTGGGCGATATCCTGATCGAGTGCACTGGCGGTGGGGATACGCAGGTTGGAACGGCGATTCCGACGACCAACATTATCGTCTACATGTCGCCGTCCGTGCCGATCAGCAGCCGAGTCTTCGGACCGGGCCCTAACAACAGTAGTGCTTTTGTCTCTGAAGCGTTGCTGATGATTGACGAGCCGGGTACTGGTGAAATCACGGGTGCAACCGGCGGGTATGGTCCGCAGGCGCCCCAATCGCTGTGCAGTTCGGCCCAGCAGCAGAATCCTGGCGGCAGCACGTGTCCGGCATTCGTCGGCGTGGACAATAGCGGGAATTACCTGGTGCCCGTCGTAGCCCCCGGTTCCGCAACGCCAGCGGCGAATGTCTATCAAGGCGAGGTCGGCGACTTTGGCCTCAACTCAGTTGCTTTTTACAACGTTCCCGTCCTACCGCCAGCATCCAACGGCGTTTCGCGGATATTCCACATCACGAACATTCGCGTCGCCGTTCCCGGATTCAATTTACCCGGGACTCTGCAAGCGTTCATCTCGTCATCCGGCAACCAGAGCCTTCCCATTCAAGACACGACCGTCAATATCGGGGCCCTCGGCAACCCCACGCTGGCGAGCGTGAACGCTTCGCCCACGGGAGGCGGCAACCCGTTTTCGACCTGCGCGGCGGTGACAACCCCGGCGTTGGCATCGCGAATCACCTTTACGGAAGGGTTCGCAACGGCTTTCAAGACTCGCGTAGTGCCGGGCGGCGCGGGCGGAGGCAATACGATTTGGGCGGCGGAGGCGCAGAACCTGGTGAGTCCGGCCAACCAGAACATTCCCGGCGGCAACTACGGGGGCTTTTCGGTTAATAACGAGTCGGGATTCATTCTACCGGCGCTCGCCTTTACGGACTCCACCTCGAATATCACCTACACCGCGGGCCTGGCCGACTTCGGGACTCGCCTCAAAGCTGTTTTCAGCAACATCCCGTCTGGCGTCACGGTCTATGTTTCCACCACCAATTCGGCCACCGTCACGGTACCGGGAGGCACTAGCGTCACTCCGTATGCTGTGCTGGTGGCCGCCGGGCAAACCGCGGAGGCCAATAACGACGGTTCGACCTTCGCGCCGCTCACGTCCGCGATCACCGGCAGCGACGGCCTGAGCGCCTATCCGCTCGATCCTGACAACTCCGGCGCAACGGCGGCCATATGGGAAGTGGTGAACGCCAACTCCGGTTCCCAAGATGTCCTGACCATCAGCGTCTACATCGCGTACAACGCCTCCACATTCGGCACGGTCAATCCGACCAACGTGGCGCTTAGCTATGCGCCCGAGCCCGGAGGAGGCTCGTTCACCACGGCGAACGCGGCTTATGGCCTCACCAGCCCGTCGCCGCGATTCGGCATCCTCGGAGCACAAGGAGGTCCGTTCGCAACGATCAACCTCTGTGCGATTTCGGTGTACGGCGGTACACCGGTGAACTTTGCGTACCCGATCGGAGGCAGCGTTACTTCCGGGGGGATCCTGGAAGTGGCCACGAGTCCCAGCAACCTGACGGTGACCGTGACACCTTCGGTGACGACACCGTCCGGCGGATCCTGGCTATCGGCGTCCCTCAACTCCGGCATCCTCGGCTTTTCCATAAACCCGGCGAACCTGGCAGCGTCGCCCACCGCCTATACCGGCAGCGTGAAGCTCTCGGCCGCCGGGCAGAGCGTCAGCATACCGGTGACCCTGACGGTGTATCCGCCCGCGCAGTTTACCGTCACCTCATCGCACACCGTGAATTTCGCGCAGGGACAATCCGGGAGTTACTCCGTTGTCGTCAGTAATGCTTCGCAGTCGTCGGCGACCACCGGCTCCGTCACGGTCACCGAATCTTTCTCCTCCGGGCTGTCGCTGGGCTCGATGAACGGAACGGGATGGAACTGCAATACGGCGCCGACCTGTTACCGCAGCGATTCCCTGAACCCGGGGGCCAGCTTCGACCCCATCAACGTGACGGTGAACGTGGCTCCCAATGCGACTTCACCGCAGACGAATGCCCCAGACCTCAGTTCTCCCGGATTGCTGGACGTGCTGGCTTTCGATCCGACCATCGTCACCGGCACGTCGTGCGATGTGAAGCAAATCGGATCGTTTACCATCGGCGACCTGCATTACGTCATCAATGAAGCTCTGGGCGTCAGCTCCGCGGGTAACGACATCAATTTCGACGGCGTGGTGAATGTCGCTGACATACAGCTCGTTCTCAATTCGGTGCTGACGCAGGTCTGCGTAATTTAGGCCGATATAAACTTCAACAGTCTCGCGAGCGGCAGAGTGAATCCCGATAAGTTACGGCCAATCTGCTGAATGGGCGGCGCCGTCAATGTGGCTGATATTCGGACCGTGGTCGGTGCCGAAACGAGCGGAGTTTGCGTCATATAAATCAATAAACTCGAAAATTTTCGCTTGAAACCTTAAAAAACTTGATGTACAACTGAATTATGGCGAGTGAGCGAGCGTCCAAGCCCTCCGAGTGGCAGGAATTGACGCACCTCACTCAGGGGCATCCGCTGGTGGTCGAGCGCGTTCGCCTGCTGGGCAAAGAGATTGTCGTCGAAGGCTCGTTCGAACTCCCGCAGCTGGCCCAATTGAGCATGGAAGACCAGGTTTTCATTACGGCTTTCGTCCGTTCGCATGGGTCCATCAAGGAAATGGAACAGGTCTTCGGAGTCAGCTATCCCACTATCAAGGCGCGCTTGACGCGCATTGCCAACAGTCTGCCATTCGTGGAGAGCAATCCCACGCCATCGCGGACGGAAATCCTGGATCGCCTGCAGCGCGGGGAAATCAGCGCGCAGGATGCCATCCGGGAGCTGGAGACATCCAAGTGATCGATTTAAAGTTCCGCAAAGACCGCCCGCAGAAACGATACTCGGTGGGCGTTCCTTTCGTGCTGCTGTTGTTTCTGCTATCGCCACTGGTGGTTCTGACGCCGATCGCCGCGATTGCCTGCCTGATCGCCGGGATCGACCCGTTGGAAGCCGGCCGGCTGCTGTGGCATGTGCTGACGGCTTTGCGCGGCACGCATGTGGAGATCGCCCAGCGCGATCGCGCCGTGCTGCTGCATATTTCCTAAGGAGCAGAATATGAACGAGGATCGTCGAAAAATTCTGGAAATGCTGGCCACCGGCAAGATTACCGCCGAGGAAGCCGACCGGCTGCTGGCCGCCATGGAAAAAGGTCCGGCGGATTCCGGCGCTGCCGGCGCACCGCCATCCAGCCCGCGGCGCAAGCCGCAATTCCTGCGGGTGCTGGTGGAGGACGAGGGCTGGAAAGGCCCGGTCAAAGTGAACGTGCGCGTGCCCATGCAACTGCTGCGCGCGGGAGTGCGGCTGGCCAGCCTGATCCCGCCCGAAGCGCGCGACCGCGTGAACTCGCAACTGCGGCGCGAAGGCGTGCCTTTCGACCTGAGCCAGGTGACGCCCGACAATCTGGAGGAGTTGGTGGAACACCTGGACGCCTTCACGCTCGACATCGACGAGCACAACACCAAGGTTCGGCTCTTTTGCGAATAACGAAAGCGCCACAAACGCGGAATCGGAGGGTGTGAAGGAGAGTCAATGATCAATCGACAGGTAGTGGGAGTTCTGGCGCTGGCTTGCGCCATCGCGCCGCAGTGGCTGGCGGCGGATGTGGTGGATTCGTCGGCGAACGGATTCACCGTGAAGGAAACGATCGACATCCAGGCGCCGCCGCAGGCTGTTTACGCCAGGATTTTCCGGGTGAGCGATTGGTGGAGTTCGGCGCATTCCTTTTCGCAGGATGCGCACAACTTGAGCATCGAAGAGAAAGTTGGCGGCTGCTTCTGCGAGAAGTTGCCCGGCGGCGGCGCGGCGAAACACATGGAAGTGGTCTATATATCGCCCTCCAAAGCGATCGTTCTGCACGGCACGCTGGGACCGCTGCAATCCCTGGGGGCGAGTGGGAGCATGCGGATTCAACTGACGCCGGCCGACGGCGGCACGAAAGTGGAAGTGACGTACGCCGTGGGCGGTTATGTCGCTGCGGGGCTGAATACCTGGGCGGCGCCCGTGGATGGAGTATTGAAAGAGCAGTTCACGCGCCTGAAAAACGCGATCGAAAAGGGCGACCCGGCGGCGAAGTAAGAAACTGCCATCGGCTGGGCCGCTCAAGTCACCGTTTTGGAACAAAAACAAATTGGCCACGGATGGACACAGCGCGGCATGAGCCGCCACCAAAAGATATTCACCACAGAGCCACAGAGACACTGAGAAAAACAAAGTCAAAGGCAAAACGGGAGCACTCGGAGGCGGCGGAGGCCACGGAGGCACGGGATCCCGGGGAAAATCGCCGTGGCGCGAATGGCCGCAACCAAAATGAAAAGGCCGGAGTTACTTGAGAATCTTGGCAGCGCACACGGATAAAACAAACTCATTCTTATTAAACCAGGTCTTCTCTTCTCTTATCCGTGTGAATCCGTGTCCATCCGTGGCCCTAAATGTTTTTCCTGAGTTCGGGGACTTTTCCTGGCGCCGCGTAAACGGACGCCCTATTGGTGCTGGGCCGGAGCGGCCGGGGGCGCACTTTCTGTTGGCGTCGGCTTGGCCCCCGCTTTGGGCACGGGCTGATCGTCGTCGTCGGGGTTGGCCTTTTGCAGGTAATGCACAATTACCGAGATGCGGCGATTGGCCGGGTCTTCGGGATCCTGCGGTTTGCGGAGGCGCTGGTCGGCATATCCGCGGACCTGGCTCACCTGGTTCGGACCGAGCCCGCTTTGCTGCATGATGCGGCGCGCCGCGTTGGCACGGTCGGCGGACAACTCCCAATTGGTGTAGTCTCCGCTGGTGGAGAAAGGTTTGGAGTCGGTGTGTCCCTCAATCGTCAGGTTATTCGGAAGTTTGCCGAGCTCCGCCGCCAGAAGAGATAGCAGTTCCCTGCCCTGATCGTTTGGGTCCCTGGTGCCGAGGGGGAAAAACGCGCCCTTCTCGGTCTCCATCAGCTCGATGCGCAGTCCTTCGGCGGTGATGGTCATCTCGATCTGGTCCTTCAGCTTCTCGGCGATATTCACCTTGTGGATAGCGGCCGCAAGTTCGTCCTTGATCTTGTCCATGTTCTCTTTGGTGACGACAAAATTCTCACCCGAGCCGTTCTCTCCATTGCCCACCTTCTTCGACTTGCCCGTAGGGTCTTTGAAGTACCCGCCCACCGCCACGCGGATCTGCTTGCTGCTGTTGAGAAGCCACAGCACGATGAACAGCGCCATCATGGCGGTGACGAAATCGGCGTACGCCACCTTCCAGGCGCCGCCGTGATGGCCGCCGTGGACCACCTTCTTCTTGATGACGATGGGCGCGTTTTGAGCCATGGGGCGCCTCTACGCGGCAGCGCTGGCTGCCACCCCTTTCCCGCGGCACAGCTTTTCCAGTTCTTGGAATGACGGCCGCACATGCCCGGGAACGGCGCGCCGTCCCACCTCGATCGCCAGGATCGGCGCCAGCCCCTTGATGAACGCCATCATGCACACGCGCAGCACGTGGTAATAGGAGTTCTCTTCGTCGGCGGTCTTCGCCATATTCGCCGCGATCGGGCCCAGCAGTCCGTAGCACATCAGAATGCCCAGGAACGTTCCCACCAGCGCCGCCGCCACATGGTGGCCGATCTCCTCCGGCGGGCCGCCGAGCGCTCCCAGGG
>Ga0326727_10013484_pt1 | contig 18182 bp, 11 predicted proteins | sample MB2enrmetagenome_FD_207643 | JGI IMG/M metagenome (GOLD analysis project Ga0326727, IMG submission 207643) | Lab enriched peat soil microbial communities from McLean, Ithaca, NY, United States - MB29MY | ecosystem: Environmental > Terrestrial > Soil > Wetlands > Peat | place: USA: New York...
TGCCCAGAACCTCGCCGTCCAGCCGGCCATTCACCGCGATGCGGCAGCCGCGAATTTCGGCTTCCACCTGGCAGTCGCGCACCACTTCATCGACGATCTCTCCAAGGCGCGCAATCTCCGCGCCCTGGACGGCGGGGCCGCTCTCGATGAAAGCGATCTCCACAATGTCGGCCACCAGCGAGGCGATGCGGTCCACATCCCGCTCGATGCGATCGAGGGCCGCATTGCGATCCGCGGAGGTTCTGGCCAGCTTGACGGCGAACTTCATCCGCGCCAGCGGCGATCTCAGTTCGTGCGATATGTCTCCCAGCAGCCTTCGCTCACTGGCAATGAGGCGTTGCAGGCGTTCGGCCATTTCGTTGAACGAGCGCCCCAGTTGTCCAATCTCATCCTGCCGCCGGGTCTGCACGCGAATGGAGAGATTGCCCTGTCCGAACAGCGCAATGGAGGCGGCTATCCTGCGGATCGGCGACACCACGCCGATCGAGGCCAGCCAGCACAGAACGCCGGTGGCGGCAATCACCAGGAAGTAGAAGGGAAGAAACGTCCAGATATGCGGCCGGTCCAGCAGGCCCACGGCGGCGATCCAATACTTTCCGTCCGCCGACCGGTGAGCCCGGATGTAATGGCCATTCGCCCGCGTGCGCCATTGGGTGCGTGGAGCGGGGGGCAGGAACGCCGCTCTGTTTTCACCCGAGACGAGATCCGTGCCGCGCGCGTCGAGCAGATAATGAGACGACCCGCCGAAGACGCGGTTCAGGGTCGCCATATAGTCGCCGAGCGCCTTGGGCCCGCCGCTCTTCCATGCCGCGCTCGCGCTCTCCAGTTCAAACTCGTCGATGCGGTCGAATGCGGGATCGATGGAGTTCTTCTGCATGCGATCCGAGATGGCGTGAAACACGAGGAAGGAAAGCGACAGCGTGATCGCCATCGCCAGCAGGACGCCGTAGTAGAGAGACTTCACGGGCAACGACTTAAGCCGCCGGGGTAAATACATACCCAACTCCCCTGACCGCGCGGATCAGATTCGGTCCGCCTTCCAGTTTTTTACGCAAATGGCTTATGTGGACATCGAGAAAGCGATCGTAAGGCGTCGCTTCGCGTTCGAACAGAGCCACGGTGATCTCGTCCCGCGTGACGATATGGCCCGCGGAGCGCATCAGCATCTCCAGCAGGTCGAACTCCACCGCGGTCAGCTCCACCGGCGCGCCCGCGACTCGCGCCTCGCGCGCGGCGGCGTCGATCTGGATATCGCCGATGGTTACAACCGCGCTGCCTTTCCAGTTCGCGGCATCGGCGCGGCGCAGCACAGCCCTGATCCGCGCCAGCAGCTCATCCGGATCGAAAGGCTTGGAAAGATAGTCGTCGGCTCCGGTGTTCAGGCCGAGGATGCGGTCATGCCGCTGGGCGCGGGCGGTCAACATGATCACCGGAACGTCTTTTCGCCGCCGCAACTGCTGCAGCAGCGTGAGGCCGTCGAAGACGGGCAGCATGACATCGAGAATCACCAGATCGTATGCGCCGTCCAGCGCGCAGGCCAGGCCGCTCCGGCCGTTGTAGGCGCAATCCAGGCGATGACCGGCCTCGGCGAAGAACTCCCGCATCATGGCGCACAGCTCCGAGTCGTCATCGACGAGCAGGAGCGACAGTTGTTTCTGCTTCTCCGCAGTCTCCATCCGCACTGCCTCGGGACCCGCCGGCCATTGAGCAACCCCGCGGTTTCCTAAGTCTCGCACAGATCGAAGCAGCGGCGGCACGCTTAACAATTCTTAAGACTGGCTGCCGGGAAATGCGGGCAGTTCGACCACCCGGCTGTTGCGAAATCGACCTGCCGCCGGCAGCGACCTGGGAGCGAAACAAGCGCCGAGCCGCAAACCGGCTTGAAACCCCGCTAGCAGTCCCGCCGTGATAGCCTCCTAAGCAGCGCAGCCTGCGTCGATCCGGCTGCTCGAACTCAATCCTGGCCTTCATTCCGGCTTGCTCCACGCCTGGTTTGAAGCGACCGGCTGACTTTGTTTCCAAGGGGACCTTCCATGAATTGTTATCGTCTTGCTTCATTGCTGATCCTGGCGGGAGGAGCCGCGCTGGCGCAGGTGCCCGCGGCGGCGCAGGCCAACGCGTCCCAGCAGGCGCCCGCGCCGCCCGCGGCCATCAAGAGCTTCGATCTCACGGCCATCGACAAGAGCGCCGATCCGTGCACGGATTTCTACCAGTACGCCTGCGGGAACTGGATGAAGAACAACCCCATTCCGGCCGATCAGGTGACCTGGGTGCGCTCGTTCTCGCTGCTCCGGGAGCGCAACCGCTACCTGCTCTGGCAGGAACTGGACGCCGCCGCGAATGCCCCCAAGAGCCCGCTTCAGAAGCAGTACGGCGACTTCTATGCCGCCTGCATGAACACCGATGTGATTGAACAGAAAGGCCTGAAGCCGCTGGAAACGGCCTTGAGGCAGATCGACGCCCTCAAGGACGCGCGCAGGCTGGGCTCGCTGACGGGTGAACTGGAGGCCGAGGGCAGTTCGGTGACCTTGTTCTACTTCGACGTCGAGCAGGACGAGAAGGATTCCTCGCGGCAGATAGCCGCCATCGGGCAGAGCGGCCTCTCGCTGCCCGACCGCGACTATTACATCGTGGACAGCAAGCACTTCCAGGAGATTCGCAAGCAATACCTGGAGCACATGACCAGGATGTTCACCCTGGCCGGCGACGCGCCCGACCAGGCCGCGAAGGAAGCGGCCTCGGTGCTGGAGATTGAAACCGCGCTTGCCCAGGCCTCAACCAGCCGCACCGATATGCGCCAGCCGGAGAATCGCTATCACATCTACACCGTCACCGACTTTGAGAAGCTGGCGCCGGAGTTCGATTTCAACGTCTACTTCAAGGCGGTGAAGGTGGGTCACTTCGATACTCTCAACGTGGCCACGCCAAACTTCTTCAAGGCCGTGAACGAGCTGATTTCCAAGCAGCCGGTCGAGGCCTGGAGGTCGTACTTCCGCTGGCACACGCTGCACAACGCCGCCCCCAACCTGCCCAAGGCGTACTTTGACGAGGACTTTGCGTTCTTCGGCAAGACGCTGACGGGGCAGAACGAACCCACGCCGCGCTGGAGGCAATGCACCCTCATGACCGACAGGGCCCTGGGCGAGGCCGTCGGCCAGGATTGGGTCAAGCGGAACTTCCCTCCCGCGGCCAAGGAGAGCATGGACAAGCTGGTCGCGGCCTTGGAGAAGTCCCTCGGCGACGACATCCAGACGCTGCCCTGGATGAGCGACGCCACCAAGAAGGCGGCTGAAGAGAAGCTGGCCATGATCCGCAACAAGATCGGCTACCCGGAGAAGTGGCGCGACTACACAGCGTTAAGGGTGGAGCGCGACGACCTGCTCGGCAACCTGCACCGCAGCGAAGCCTTCGAGGATCAGTGGAACCTGGACCATCTGGGCAAGCCGGTGGATGAGAAGGAATGGGGCATGACGCCGCCCACGGTCAACGCCTACTACAACGACAACTTGAACGATATCAACTTCCCCGCCGGCATCCTGCAGCCGCCGTTCTTCGACTTCACCATCGACCCGGCGGTGAACTTCGGCGGCATCGGCGTGGTGATCGGCCACGAAATGACCCACGGCTTCGACGATCAGGGCTCGAAGTACGACGGAAAAGGCAACCTGCGCGAGTGGCAGACCCCCGAGGACCGCAAGGCTTTCAGCGAGCGGACCGAGTGCGTTGCCAACGAATACAGCGGCTTCGAAGCGGCGCCGGCGCACGGCGACGTTCCGGCGCAAAAGCTGAACGGCCACCTGACGCTGGGCGAGAACACGGCCGACAACGGCGGTCTGCGCATTGCCTACATGGCGCTGCTGGACACATTGGCGGCCGAAGGCAAATCAATCCAGGAGAAGATCGACGGCTACACCGAGGCGCAGCGCTACTTTCTCGGCTTTGCGCAGGTATGGTGCCAGAACCAGACCGAGGAGTCGGCCCGCCAGCGAGCGCTGACCGACCCTCACTCGCCCGGCCGCTGGCGCGTGAACGGCTCGGTGCGGAACTTCGACGAATTCGGCAAGGCCTTCGGCTGCGCGAAGGGCCAGCCGATGGTTCCGGTCAGCTCCTGCCGCGTCTGGTGAGGCCGCAGCCCGCCGCGTCGGGGCTCCCCGCGACGGTCAGGGCCGCGTCCGCGTGGAGTGATTCCGGGCGGTTGCGCGTTGACGTTTTCCGGCCTCCGGGCGTCCAAACCGCAGCCGCATCCGGAATTCCTGATTCCAGCCGGACGAACGCCGGGTTGGGCGGCGTTCGCGGCAGGGGCGGCCGCGAGAATTGCGGCGTTTCGTGGCGAAACTAGGCACAACCTGCCCTCGCCTTTTACAATGCAGCAGGGACCTGTCCCAACCCAGCACCTGCTGTGGAACTAGCAAACCTGGCGGCGCACGCCCGGCCGGGATGAAGGAATCGCATGAAGTTTACGAAGTTCGGCAAGGCCCTTCTGATGGGCGCCCTCTCTGTGGGGATCGTCCTCAGCGTTACGTCTTGCGTCGAGAGTTATACGGTCGGCTTCTTGTATGTGACGGGGACGGTGACGGCGCAGTCCTCCGGCAGCGGCATCATCAGCGGCTTCAAGATCGATCACAATACGGGCCAGCTCACCCCGGTCAATGGACTGCCGATCTCCTCGGGCGGCGCCAACCCTGGGCGCGCCACCCTGCTTTTAGGCAGCCGGTTCCTTTATGTCCTCAATCGCGGGACAAACGCGCAAGGCGGCTCGGAATGCACCTCGCCGGGAACTTCGCCGGGCCCCTGCCAGAACTCCAATATCACCCAGTTCGCGGTGGGCGGAAATGGCATTCTCACGCCGCAGGAGACCTTTTACACCCAGGGAATCAACCCCATGCGGATCTTCTCCGACTCCTCGGGCGCGTTCCTCTTCGTGCTGGATCACGACTCTCCATCGAACGCCGCCTGCGCCCTGGCCCTCGGCCGCTCAGCCACCACCTGCGGCGACATTACCGTGTTTTCCATCAACTCCTCCACGGGCCGCCTGCAACTGGTGGTCAACGCCCAGGTTACGGCGGCCAACGGTACGGCTCTCACCTACTTCCCGGTCCCTGCCAATCCCATCGACTTTGTGCTGAACTCCGGGTACATCTTCACTCTCAGTGGAACGCCCGCCACCGGCGACTCGGTCTTCCCTTACACCGAGGCCCTGGCCACCGGGCAGTTGACCGTCACCCAGAACAGCGCGCAGGCCCTGAACATCGCGCAGGCCTCGGCCATCGTGAGCGGCAGCTCGTACCTTTACGTGCTTGACAACGAACCCATCACGGCGAACGGCACCACTTCTTCCAGCCAGATTCTTCCTTTCCTGGTGGGAACCGGCGGCGCTCTGCAGCCCCAGACCGGCGGAGCCGTCCCCGATGATCCAACGCTCTCCAATCCCATCTACCTGTTGCTTGAATCCAAGGGCAAGTTTCTTTATGTGTTGAACGAGGGGAACAACACCAACACCACCAACGCCCAGAGCGGGCTGGCCGGCTATGTGATCGACCCCAGCAGTCACCAGCTCAGCTACATCGCCGGGGAACCGTTCGGCACGGGCGCCGGTCCGCAGTGCCTGGTCGAGGATCCCTCCAACCAGTTCATTTACACGGCCGACTTCAACGATTCCGCGGTAACCGGCCGGGTGGTCGATCCAAACTCGGGTGTGCTCAACAATTTGCGCGTAACGAACACCTATTCGCTCAATGGCCCGGCCGCATGGTGCCTGGTCGACGGGCGTACCGACTAGAGCGGCGCCGGGGCAGTTTTCATTGGGGTGAGCGTCCAATCGCCGGCTGGCTCCCGCCTCGGGTTTCAGCCCCGGATTTCGGGATGCTCCGATTCATCAAGAACGTAGCCGGACTCCGGGCGCGGCTTTTTTCAGGCGCGCGGGGTTCGATTCCAAAACCGATTCTTTGCGGGTCTGAGGTTTTGGCCCGCTGACGAAAGATGCGCATGAAGTTCAACAGATCCGGCCAGCTCCTGCTGGTCTCCGCGGCCAGTCTTCTGGCGGCTTCGCTTGTGACCGCCTGTGGCACGCTTACCGTGGATTTTGTCTTCGTGACCAGTTCCAAGGCCGCGGGACCCAACAATTACGGCGAGATCGACGTCTTCGAGGTCAACTCGGAGTCCGGGTTCATGCGCCAGATTCCCACCTCGCCCTTCCCTTCCGGCGGTCGCGAGCCGGTGGCCGAAGCCATCTCTTCTGACAACACCAACCTCTATGTGGTCAATCAGGACGACAACACGATCGTCCAGTTCATCATCGGCAACGACGGCAAACTCTATCCGCAGAACACCGTGAATACGCCCGGAATCTACCCCATCGCGGTCGCCGTCAGCGGAATGAACCTATATGTCGTGGACACCTACCAGCCGCTGCCTTCCTGCTCCAACGCGGCCCCGTGCTCGGGCTCCATTGCCGTCTATCCCATTACCGCCTCCTCCACGTCTCCTCCCAGCGACGCGCTCGGATCGCCCATCGCCAACGGAAGCCTGGATTACTGGCCGTTGACCCTGCCCGGAAAGCCCAGCGACATACTCCTGCCGACCGCCATCGACATTCCGGCCTCGGGCGCGGAGGTCTTTGTCTCCGCCTATGATTCCACCGCCAACGCCGGCTACATCTTCGCCTTCTCGACCAGCTCCGCCGGCGCCCTCGCCCCTCTGAATGGCGGCGTGCCGTTTGCCGCGGGAATCCATCCCTCCGCCATCGCCAGCGATCCCTCGAGCAGCTACGTTTACGTCACCGACTCAACCAGCGGCAAAGTCCTCGGCTACTCCGTTCACGCCGGCCTGTTGACCCCGCTCGCCGGCAGCCCGTTCCCGGCCGGAGATCAACCCTCGGCAGTTGTCGTCGATCCCGCGTATCCCTATGTCTACGTCGCCAACATGCTGGACTCCACAGTCGCGGCGTACTCGATGAGCAATGGAACGCTCACCCCTCTCGGCACCTACCCCACCGGCCTGCAGCCGGTGGCCATCGGCATCGATCCCTCGACGCACCACTTCCTTTATACGGCCAACTTTCTTGGCAGCACGACCAGCGGCACGATCTCCGGCTTTGAGTTGAGTTCCAGCACCGGCATTCTGGTCAATTCGCAGGGTTCCCCGTACACGGCCAACGCTCTGCCGACGGCCGTGGCCGCGGTTCCGCATAACGGCATGGGGGCCGGCGCGCAGAAGTAGAAGCAAGAGAGGGCGCGGCCCGGGCGGCCGGCCCCGGAACGGCATCGAGAGCAGCACCCCGCAAGAAGCTCTTACAATGAATGCGGGGCAACCTAAAACGAGTTTTCCTGGGCCTGAACCTTATGGCCCGCGACGAAGGAAGCGCATGAAGTTCAGCAAATTGAGCCAGCTGTTTCTGGTCTCTACGATCGGCCTTATGGTGGCCACCTTCTTGACGGCCTGCGAGATCGTCACCATCGATTATGTCTTCGTGGCCAGTTCGGCGGGCTCGGGATCCAGCAGTACTGGACAGATCCAGACCTACGATGCGGACTCCCATACCGGCGCGCTGCGCATCGGACAGCCGGCCGTCCCCTCCGGCGGAGCCGATCCGGTCTCCCTGGCCGTCACCTCCGACTTGGCGAATCTCTACGCCGCCAATGCCGGGAACAACTCCGTGGTTCACTTCGCCCTCAGCGGCGCCGGTGTTTTGACCCAGAAAGACACGGTCACCGCGAGCAGCACGCCCGTCTCCATCGCGGTCAACGCAGCCATCACTTACCTGTATGCCGCCTGCGGAACCACTTCCGCGACCCTCGCGGCCTATCCTCTTTCATCGGGCGCCATTGGAACCGTGAGCGCCCAGGAGCCACTCACCGTCCCCGGTTATTCCGGCGACACCATCATCCCCACCGGGGTCACGGTTCTGGCCAGCGGCAGCGCCGTTTACGTCACGGCCTACGATCAATCCGCCTACAATCCCGGCGGAATCACCACCAGCACCGCCAATCCCGGCTGGATCTTCGGCTTCGCCGTCGGCTCGGGCGGAGCCCTGACTCCGGTCGCCGGCAGCCCCTGGAAGGCGGGCGTCAAGCCCAGCGCCCTGGCCGCCGATCCCACGAGCCGCTTTCTCTACGTCACCGACTTCGCCTCCAACCAGTTGATCGGATACACGATCCAGTCCGGCGGCGTCCTCGACTTCCTCATCAACGGCCCCTTCAAAGCCGGCGGCGAGCCCTCGGCCGTGACCATCGATCCGCGCGGCAAGTATATTTATGTCTCCAACGCGCTGGACTCCACAGTCTCGGGCTACACCATCGACCTGGCTACGGGAACGCCCACGGGCTTGGTGGCCGTTACCGGCAACCCCGTCAACGCCACCGACACACAGCCGGTCGCCGTTCTCGTGGATCCGGCGCTGGGCCGCTTCGTTTATACCGCCAACCACCTGGGAAACTCAATATCCGGCTTCGAGCTGAACCCGGATACCGGCGCCATAAGCCCCACTCAGGCCACGCCCTACCCCAGCGGCGCAACTCCCACTGCCCTGGCCTCGGTTCCTCACGGCAACCACGCCCTCCAGGTGACAACCCCGTAGCTGGAAGAACATTCCGTGCGGCAAAGAGCCCAGCCTGTTTGCGGCTGGGCTTGTTTTTGGTGCGCCCTGGAGCGGAAGGGATCGACGCTGCCCGGCTCATGGCCTGCAGAAGAACTGGCGCATTGGATTGGCCAGGACTTCACAGGCTGCGGAAAAGGCGGGAAGGACCGACGAATTGCCCAGGACGGATAGGTCAGGTAACAAAGGCCGGGAGGCCCGCGCTGCGATTTCCGGGGCCGGCGCCCGGACCCGCCGGCGTCTCAGTTCCTGGTGGGAAACTTCACACAGGCTCCGCGGCAAAACGGCGTGGAGCCCATGCGCTCCGCTCTTCCGGCCAGACCCGTCGCATGCCTTCAATACAGGTGGAAGTTGACCAGAACGGTAATCATCACCGGCACCGGCGTCTTGCCGTCCTTCATCGCCGGCTTGAACTTGTATTTGCGCACCGCTTCCAGGGCTTTCTCGTCGAGACCCATGCCCAGCGCCTGGATCACGCGCGGGTTCTGCGGATTGCCCTGCGCGTCCACAATCAAAGAGATCAGGCAAATGCCCTGATACTTGGCCCGGCGCGCCTCGTCGGAGAACTCCGCCTCCACGCTGTTCAGAGGAACCGGGGCTGAAACCCCGCCGCCCACGCGATACAGCCCACCGCCGATATTTCCGCCGGTCCCGTCGCCGTACCCGTTTCCACTGCCGTTGCCCACTCCCATGCCGGAGCCGTTTCCAAGCGATCCCAGCTTGACGTTGGTAGAGTTCGATTGGCCGAAGTACGGCAGGTTCGGATTGTCTGGAATGACGATGTCCTTCTGCACATCGATGGAAGGAATCGGCGCCTCGATCTTGGGAGTGATCTCCACCGGCTGCATCCGCGGGGGGATCTTGCCCTTGATGGCTTCCATCTTGTCCGGGCTTCCACCGCCGCCGCCCGCGAGATTGTCCTTCTTGGGGGCTTGGAATTGCGTCACATCGACGTGAGTCGCGATGACCGGGGGGGCGTTCACCACCTTGATGACCGTACTGACGCCAACGAAGAGCAATAGCGCAAGAATGCTCAGATTAAGAGTGGTGGCGATGCCGAAGGCCCAAGGGTTGGGCTTGACCGCCATGCGGTCGGGCACCGGAATCGGCTTCGAGGTCAGCTCCAGCGGGGGCAGATGGGGCGGAAAGAAGACGTCGCGGATGCTCTCATAGAGCCCAACCCAGATGGGCTGCTCCTCGACCGGAGCGCCGAAGGCCACATTGAGATCGTAGCCGCCTACAACGGAGGCTGTGGCGGCTTGGGAATCCGTTTCTGACATAGGTCCATCGTTTTCCAAGGTTGCTGCTGGAGTCGTTGTCTCGGGCCGCGCGGAGCAAAGCCCTCCCTCGTCCGGGCCCATCGTTCTATTATGCTCGACAAAGGCCGCCCTTGTCTCGGAATCGCTCGTTCCGCGCTCCAAACTTCCATATTCCGGGCTGAGCGCCGTTCCCATAATCAATAGACGAGCGAGGCCGCGAGTTGTTACACAGAATTTCTTGCCCTCCCATTTACACTAACCTATGAACCAGTTCGCACCATTCCAGGGAGTGACGATGCCCGCAGCGCCCGAGTTGAAGGCGACCCTTACCTTGCCGCAAACCGCCTTTCCAATGAAGGCCAATCTGCCGCGGAATGAACCGCTTAGACTGGCTCGCTGGGCGTCGCTGCGGCTCTACGAAGAGCTGCGCAAGGCGGGCCGCGGACGGCCGGCGTACATCCTCCACGACGGTCCTCCCTACGCCAATGGCCCCATCCACCTGGGCCATGCGCTGAACAAGGGGCTGAAGGATTTTGTGGTCAAATCGAAGACCATGGCCGGCTTCGACTCGCCCTACGTTCCCGGCTTCGACTGCCACGGTCTGCCCATCGAGATCAAGGTGGACGAGCATCTGGGCCGCAAGAAGCTGGAGATGCCCGCGTCCGCCGTGCTGGAAGCCTGCCGCGAATACGCCCAGAGATACGTTGACCTGCAAACCTCGCAGTTCGAGCGCATCGGCTGCTTCGGCCGCTGGGAGAAGCCCTACAAGACCATGGCCCGCGACTACGAGGCGCGGACGCTGGAGGCGTTTTACGGCTTCCTTGAGAAGGGCTTCGTCTACCGCGGCCTCAAGCCGGTCTACTGGTGCATCCACGACCGCACTACGCTGGCCGAGGCCGAAATCGAGTACGAGATGCACACCAGCCCCTCGGTTTACGTGCGCTACCGGCTCATCTCGGACCCGGCGGCGATCGACCAGGCGCTCAAGGGCCGCGAGGTCTACACCATCATCTGGACCACTACTCCGTGGACGCTGCCCGCTTCGCTGGCCGTAGCCTTCCATCCGGACTTCGACTACGTGGCCATCGCCACCGAAAACGGCCCGGTCTACATCGTCGCCGCCGAGCTCGCCGCCCCGGTCGCCGCCACCTGCCGGCTGGGCGAAACCACCGAGTTGGCCCGCTTCAAAGGCCGTGTGCTCGACCGCATCGCCTTCCAGCATCCCTTCCTGGATCGCGGCGTCCTGGGCGTGCTGGCCACTTACGTCACCGCCGACCAGGGCACAGGCGCCGTTCACACCGCCCCCGCTCACGGCGCGGACGACTTCTATACCGGCCAGCGCTACGGCCTGGACCCGACCTGCCGCGTGGATGGCTCCGGCCGGCTGTTTGTGGACCCCGCCGCCTGGAACCAGGCCGCTCCGCCGGCCTTTGAAGGCATGAAGGTGTGGGCCGCCAATCCCGTCATCCTGGCCATGCTGGAAGAGCGCGGCGCATTGTTGGCCAACCGCGACCTGGAGCACTCCTACCCGCATTGCTGGCGCTGCCACCATCCGGTCATCTATCGCGCCACCGAGCAGTGGTTTATCGGCATGGAGACCCCGGTCCAGCGCCAGGACGGCTCCGAGACCACCTTCCGCCAGTTGGCCATCGAAGAGATCGACAAGGTGGTGTGGGACCCGGCCTGGGGCAAGGAGCGGATCACCAACATGATCGCCACGCGGCCCGATTGGTGCATCAGCCGGCAGAAGATATGGGACGTGCCGATCGCCGTTTTCCTGTGCGAGCAGTGCAGGAACCCGATCGTCTCCGCGGAGCTGAACCGCGCGGTGGTCGATCTTGTCGAGCGCGAGGGCATTGAGGTCTGGCGCACGGCCGCCCCCGAAGCGCTTTTGGCCGCGCTGCTGCCGGCGGGCGCGGTTTGCAGACATTGCGGGGGTGTGGAGTTTCGCAAGGAGACCGACATTCTGGACGTGTGGGTGGACTCCGGGACAAGCTGGTTCGCCGTGTGCGAGGCCGACGCGGACCTGAAGACTCCTTATGCCGCCTTCCAAAACGGCGAAGGCGTGGAGGTTCTATATCTCGAAGGCGGCGACCAGCACCGCGGCTGGTTCCACTCTTCGCTGTTGACCTCGGTGGCTCTGCGCGGCCATGCCCCTTATTCCCGCGTGGCTACAGCAGGCTGGACCCTGGACGAACAGGGCCGGGCGATGAGCAAGTCGCTGGGCAACGGCGTGGATCCGGTGGACATTGCCAACCGCATGGGAGGCGAGATCGTCCGCCTGTGGGTCGCGTCGGTGGATTTCCGCGAAGACATGGCCGCCAGCGAGAACCTGATGCAGCGCTGCGCCGAAACCTATCGCAAGCTGCGCAACACCTTCCGCTTTCTGCTCGGGAATCTCAACGGCTTTGTTCCTCTGCTGGGCGATCTCAACGCCTTCGACCCCGTTCGCGACCGCGTTCCCGAGGCGGAGCTGCTGCCGCTCGACCGCTACATGCTCGCCCGGACGCGCGAGCTGACCGAGAAGGTGCTCAACTGGTACGCGGCCTTCGAGTTCCACCGCGTCTACCACGCCGTCAATGAGTTCGCCATCGTGGACCTAAGCTCGTTCTATCTCGACGTGCTCAAGGACCGCATGTACACCTTTGCGCCTTCGAGCCAGGCGCGCCGCTCCGCGCAGACGGTGCTCTGGCAGATCACGGAAGCGCTGGTGCGGCTGGTAGCGCCCATCCTCAGCTTCACCGCCGACGAAGTTTGGGAGCATCTACCCACCGTGGAAGGACGCGAGGCTTCGGTTCATCTGGCGCAGTTCCCGAAACCTGAGGAGATATTCTCGGAGGATCCGGCGAAGCTGCTGGAAGAGTGGAAGCTGCTCTTCAAGGTTCGCGAGGAAGCGCTCGTGCACCTAGAACTATCTCGACAAGCAAAGATTATTGGGAAGGGGCTTGAAGCAGACCTTGAGATTAGGGCATCGGGCCGTTTGTTGGAATGCCTGCGCACGCACGTGAATGGTCTCAAGGAGTTCATGAATGTTTCGCAAGTGAAAGTGATTTACGAGCCGGAGCTTGAAGGACCTGATTCGGAAGCTGGCTTCTCACTTTTGACCAAAGTCTTGGCCGCCTCCGGCCACAAATGCGCCCGCTGCTGGAACTATATGCCGGAAGTTAGTAGCTACGGCATCTGGCGGAACGTATGCACCCGCTGCCAATCCGCGCTCGCCGAAATGGGCATTCACCCGCCGCAACCGGAGGCTGCCCGATGAGCAATGGCTCCGTGCCCCATCCATTGCGGTCGGCGCGGCGAACCGCGGCGAACGAAATGGGTGGGAAACCACAGACGTTCGGGGTTCGCGCTTTCCCACCCTGGCGACAGAGTACATACCGCGGGTCCTTCGACTCCCCTTCCCCTTCGACAAGCTCAGGGTCAGGGTCGCTCAGGATGACAGCGGGGATGGGGCACGGAGCACGGTTGGCGACGCCAGAATCGCTTGTTTACGAGGAGGCCGCCTCGTGAGCAAGCTGTTCCCCCGCCGACTGCCCTGGCTGCTCGCGATCTCGGCGCTGATCATTCTGGCCGACCGCCTGACCAAGACCTGGGTCGCGGCGCACGTGCGCATGGGCGCCGTCATTCCGGTCATACCGCGGGTTCTGGGTATCTCCCACTGGACCAACGACGGCGCCGCATTCTCGCTCTTCGCCGACTCGGCCTCGCCGCAACTGGTCCGCCGGGTTCTGATCGGCTTCACGCTCCTGACAGCTTTGGCAGTCCTCATCGCCCTGGTGCGGCTGGGCGACCGCTTCACCCTGACCACCTTTGCCCTGGCGCTCATTCTTGGCGGAGCGCTGGGCAATGCCCACGACCGCATCCTCTACGGTTCGGTCGTCGATTTCATTCAGGTGCACATCTTCAGCTATCACTGGCCGGACTTCAACGTGGCCGACTCATCCGTCGTCACCGGCGCCTGCCTGCTGCTGCTCGATTCACTTCGGCCGCGCAGGAGCGCGGCGCGCTGACGCTGGGAGCGGGCGAGGAACCGTCCAGAAGCCGGGCTAGAATAGTGCTTCGGGAGCAAGCATGGAGAAGAAGTGGCAATATCCGCACCGGAGGTGGAATCCGCTGCGGCAGTCGTGGGTTTTGGTTTCGCCGCATCGCACCCAGCGGCCCTGGCAGGGAGAGGTGGGCCAGAAGGCCGCGCCCTCGGCGGTCGCGCACGATCCGCAGTGCTATCTCTGCCCCGGCAACCAGCGCGCCGGCGGAGTAACCAATCCGGCGTACGACGGCATTTTCTCTTTCGTCAACGACTACGCCGCGCTGCTGCCTGAGTCGCCGGCCATTTTGGACGCTCCGGCATCGGCGCTGGTGAAGGCCGAGCCCGCGCGCGGCGTGTGCAAGGTGCTCTGCTACCACCCCGACCACAGCCTGACGCTGGCCCGCATGACCCGCGAAGAGATTCGCCCGGTGGTGGATGCCTGGACGCGCGAGTACCTCGAGCTGGGCGGCATCGACTGGATCGAGTACGTGCAGATCTTTGAGAACCGCGGGGCCATGATGGGCGCCAGCAACCCGCATCCGCACGGCCAGATCTGGTCCACCGGCTTTGTGCCCGACGAGCCGGCCGCCGAGACCCAGGCCCAGCGCGACCACCTGGCCCGCGCGGGCCGCTGTCTGCTGTGCGACTACGTTGAGGCCGAGCGGCTGGCCGGCGAACGCGTCGTCTTCGAGAATGAGCACTTCCTGGCTCTCGTTCCCTGGTGGGCCATCTGGCCCTTCGAGGTGCTGCTGGTCAGCCGCCGCCACCTGGGGGCACTGCCGGAGTTGACCGGCGGCGAGCGGGATGGGCTGGCCGACGCCCTGAAGCGCCTGACCACGCGGTATGACAATCTCTTCGAAACCAGCTTTCCCTACACCATGGGCTTCCACCAGTCGCCGACAGACAAGAATGCGCACCCGGAGTGGCATTTCCACGCCCACTTCTATCCCCCGCTGCTGCGCTCGGCCACGGTGCGCAAATTCATGGTGGGCTTTGAGATGCTGGGCATGCCGCAGCGGGATATTACCCCCGAGGACGCGGCCCAGCGGCTGCGCGCCTGCTCCGAAGAACATTTCTGGCCCAGAGCTTGAAAGGCGATCCGGCCGCGCATCCAGGGCGGGCCATTCTTACGCACGACCTTGGTCCGCGGGCGCGGATCGCTCCGGTCGGGCCGTTTTGGCAGCGGCCTTCTTGCGGATGTTCTTGGCCAGGTACATGGCGGCGTCGGCGGCGGCCAGGAGGCTCTCCCTGGTAGCGCCGTCCTCGGGATAGATGGAGTAGCCAAAGCTGGCCGAGCCTTGCAGGAGCTTTCCTTCAACGTCGAACGGCTCTTTGAAGCAATGCTCCAGGCGCAGGGCGATCTCCTCGACACGCGTGCGGTGGCGCACCATCGGAAGCAGCACGGCAAACTCATCGCCGCCCATCCGCGCGAGCAGGTCGGCGGAGCGGAGCTGGCGCTTCAGGCGCTCGGCTACCTGCTGAAGGAACAGATCCCCAACGTGGTGGCCGTAGCGGTCGTTGATCGGCTTGAATTGGTCGAGATCGATGTAGATCAGGCCAAAAACGCTGGCATTCCGGCGCGCCTCTTCGATCAGGGCGTCCATGCGCTCCCCGAGCGAACGGCGGTTGTGGACATTGGTGAGCAGGTCAACCTCTGAGCGATGCAACAGTTCGGCGTGAAGCCTGCGCGTCTCCATGGCCAGCATGGCCAGCTGCGCACTCCTGGAGAGGATCTCCATCTCCGGGGCGAAGGTGCGCGGAATGCCGGGGAAGACCTTGGTATCGAGGCCGGCAAAGAGGGTTCCCAGCGGCGGGCCGGAGCGGGCTGGAATCTCTTCGTGGAGGAGGTGCAACCGGTCTGCATTCGCGGGGTAATTGCCCAGCCGCGCCCCATCCGTCACGTCGCACCAGCAGGAAGCGCCATTGAGCATGAAGGAGGTCATCTCCGCAATCGCTTCCAGGATCTCCGCCAGGGGTTTCGAGCTGTTGATGTCCGCGAAGATGCGGCTGCGGCGATGTTCGAGATAGGCCAGTGAGGCCAGTTCGCGGCTCTGACGGCGCACCTTGCTCCTGAGGATCAATCCCCACACGCCCGCCGCAATAGCCGCCGCCAGCAGTATCAGGCTAAGCATAGTCGAAGCGCACCGTATTCTCTGTCCCGTTCAGTTTAGATTGGCGTCCGGAGAAACAAGCAGGCGCTGGTGGAGAATGGGCCGTCTACCGGCACACAAAGGTAACGGGAAAACAGCAATCTGCCGGAAGGCCGCGCTCCGCCCGCGATAGCGTGACGAGAATCGCGGGTCGATCCCGCCTGGGAAATCTCTCTGCACGAGCGGCTAAAGCGGAACCAGAGTCGATGTATCCCGAGAGCACAGCATTCAAGTCGACGCGACCATCGGTGAGCGGCGACCCTGCACAAAACTCAAAAAGACACGGTAACTCTGGTACCGCTCTAAACCACTGACAAGAATGGTGAGCTCGCTGGGATTCGAACCCAGGACCCACGCCTTAAAAGGGCGTTGCTCTACCACCTGAGCTACGAGCTCTCACCAACTACAACTTATTCAGTGAAAACAAGTTGCAGTACATCGACCTTCTTGGCACGGCGTGGCTTTCTTGCCCCGGCAGCCAAAACACAGCCACTTTGTACCGAAACAGATCCTGGAAGCGCCAAGGTCTCCGGCGCCCGCGCCCTGTGATTCGGGGCGAAGTGGGCATACCGGACGGTCATGGCGACCGTCTTGTGTCCCATCAGTTCCCGCACTGTCTTCAAGTCTACCCCAGCCATCACCAAACGGCTAGCGAAGGTGTACCGGCGGGTGCGCCCCTCGACCCCCTTGATCTTGGCCTGTTCGAGGGCGGTCGCGAGCCACTTGCGCGGATCCTCGATAAGGCCATCGCGTTTGGAATGGAACAGGTTGAGGGTGCAATAACGATTGCGGGCAGATCAAGGGTGAGGAAGAGTCTTCTCTCTTCACTGCTAAGTTGTTTAGAATGTGGTGGCCAGAGACGGGATTGAACCGCCGACGCCGGCCTTTTCAGGGCCGCGCTCTACCACTGAGCTATCTGGCCTCAGGGCAAACTCTTGCGTAGCAGCCGCTTTACGCGGAATCAAGCGCCGCCGGAAGAGGGCTGCGAGTCCGTGCACCGCGCGCTGCGGCAACTCGATCAGTATACCAACTCCCATTCCGCGCGCCAAACCCGGCCGCTCCGCCTCAATTCCACATTGAATTCTCCCGCATTTCGCCGTATGATAGCCATGCAGACGAATTTGTCCGCCATGGTTGCCGTGAGTGTGCCGGCTGGCGGAGAGAGGAGTGGGCTTACAGCCCACTTTTTATTTGGGCAAGACTTTGCGGTGTGATGCTGAGAGAGAGCCGCCGATGGGCTGGGGTGGTTGAGCGGGGTCCCCGGCGACCGGGTCTTCGTCGCTGGGGTGCTTGAGCGGGGTCCCCGGCGACTGGTCTTCGTCGCTGGGGTGCTTGAGCGGGGTCCCCGGCGACCGGGTCCCCAAGAAAGCGGTCCTTGCTTCCTGGGGTGGTGGCGACTGGTCTTCGTCGCTGGGGTGCTTGAGCGGCGTGGGAACGGGGCCCCCAGCGAATGACTTTTGTTCGCTGGGGTGTTGGGAACGATGGCAGTCAAGCTGGACGAAATCCGGGCAGCGGCGGCGCGAGTGGCCGCCTCGCATGGGCTGGACGTGGTGGACGTGGAGTTCATCGGCCCGCGAAGGGAGCGCATCCTCCGCATCTTCCTGGAGAAGAACGCCGAGGGCCGCGCCCAACTCAACGCGATGATCGCGGCGGGCGTCGCGGGGCTTCCGGAGCGGCTGATGGAAGGCAGGTTGAGCGTGGAGCAATTGTCGGGCGTTACCCACGAGGATTGCGCCGCGTTCAGCCAGGATTTCGGAGTCTTGCTGGATGTGGAAGACATGATTCCGGGCGCGGAGTACACGCTGGAAGCAAGTTCTCCGGGCCTGGATCGCAAGCTGACCGGGCCGGAGGAGTTTCAGAGGTTTCTGGGGAGCCTGGTCAAGATTCAGACCTTCGAGCCGATTCGCAACAACCGGCACTGGCAGGGACGATTGGTACCCGGAGCCCAGGCGGAAGCCGGAACAACCATCACGCTCGACCTGAACGCGGTCAAGCAGAACAACAAGACGAGGAAGACAGGCGTCAGCATGGTCGAGATAGCGCTGGACAACATTGAAAGGGCGCAACTGGTGCCGGAGATCTGAAGCGGATTTCTCTGCGGCGTGGGAAGCCAGTACCCTTCAAACCAATCAACAGAACCGGCCCTGGGA
>Ga0326727_10013487_pt1 | contig 18180 bp, 14 predicted proteins | sample MB2enrmetagenome_FD_207643 | JGI IMG/M metagenome (GOLD analysis project Ga0326727, IMG submission 207643) | Lab enriched peat soil microbial communities from McLean, Ithaca, NY, United States - MB29MY | ecosystem: Environmental > Terrestrial > Soil > Wetlands > Peat | place: USA: New York...
GGCCATCCCAGAATCTTGGTCCATTCGCTGTCGCTCATGCGCTTGAGCGTAACCAAAAACCTGCTACTCTGAAAGCCTGTAAAGTTAAGAGTTCTACAGATTCCTGCTCAGAGCCCAAATTACAAATCACAATTAACCGGGCGGCGGCGCCGTCACCGCCACATATATGGCCTCTTCCTCTCCGCGGTTGACTACCATGTGCATTTCGCCCGCCGGAATATACAACGCCTGTTGCCGGCGCGCCGTAATCTCGTTGTTGTTCCCATCGATGGCCGTAAGCTCTCCCTGCAAGATATAAAAAACATGCTCGGAGCGTGGGTGGGTATGGAAAATACTCGCCCCACCTTTGGCGTACGTACCTAGTTTCACGTCACACGACTTGGCCCCGACCGCGGCCCCCGCGATTTCCTGGGAAGTAACATGAACATGGTCCGGAGTCGGCACCACCGGATTCTTATGAGGGTTAAGCAGCTTCATTATGTGCTTCCTTACCTGGGGCCTCAGGGCTGAAAACCTACTCCCCGAGGCCCGATTCTATAAGTTAGGTAAAGCTCAAACGCGTGTACTTAACGGTTTTTCAAAACCGACGGCGACTCGTCATATTTGGCCGCTTCCGCCGGGGTGACAACATTCAATGGGGTTAGGATGGTGCGCGGCACTTCTTTCCCATTCAGGGCCAGTACGCAGGCCGCCACCGACCAATAGGCCTGTTCATAAACACTCTGCGAGATGGTAAAGGCTAACTTGCCGTCCTTGAGCGCGGCGACGGTAGGGGCCTGGACGTCAAAGCTGCCGATTACAACTTTCCCCGGCCGGCCTAACCCGGCGATTGCTTCCGCCGCACCTTCTCCCATGTTGCCGCCGACACTCACGATGCCATTCAAGTCCGGCCAACTCTGGAGCGTGTCCTCGGTAATCTGGCGGGCTTCATCAAACTGCCAGTGAGCCGAAATGGACTTATAGCGGATGCCGGGATAGTGCTTGGTGATGTAATCTTTGCAGCCCTTTACACGGTCGTCTGAGGTTTGTTGTCCTGGCACACCTTCCAGGATTAAGAGCTTGCCCTTGCCGTTCATGCGCTCGCCCACGGCCTTGGCAATCTCCTGGCCGGCCTCGTAGCTGTCCACGCCGACGAAGGACAGATAATCATCCCCGGCGCCTAGGGTGTTGTCATAGACTACCGGTATCCCTTTCTTCACCAGCGAAGCCACCGGTCCTTGAACCGCCTGCGAGTTGGCCGGCGCCAGAACCACGCAATCGACTCCCTTGGCAACCAGATCCTCCAGAATTCTCTTCTGTTCTTCTACGTTATCGGCTTTCGAAGGGGCATATTGCAGAATGTTCACCCCCATCGCCTGGCCGGCTTTGGCCGCGGCGATCAGGTGGGACTCCCACACCGGAATAGCCTGAGACTTGACCACAATAGCGACGTTATATTTGCGCGCCGCTTTCACGTTTGGATTGAAATTCTTAACGGGTTTCGTTCCCGTACCTTTCATAGTCACTTTGACGGGTTTCGTATCCGCGCTCTCGGCAGGCACCGAGAGGGTGAACAACACGGCCATTACGGCAAGGACGGCCAGGATCGGCGCAAATCTCTTCATCATGTTTTCCTCCGACAGATCTCGTTCCTTCCTCGAAATGCTGAAATGGTTCCCTGATGCCCCACATACCGTGAATCGCTCAAAAACACTTCAAGCTTTTTGCCGCAGCCCCTGGTCGGCGAGAACCGCGGTAATCACCAGCAGGCCTACGACAAACGATTTCCAGATTGCGGGAACGGCCAGAATATTCATGCCGTTATGAATCATAGCCATGATCAGGGCCGCGACCAGCGTGCCCAGCAGATTGCCCTGGCCTCCCGCCAGGCTGGTCCCGCCCATTACCACCACCGCTAATACCGGCAATAAGTAGTTGTCCCCGATGCGTGCTTCCGAACCATTGGTGTAGGCGATCAACACCAGGCCGGCCAATGCCGCCAGAAATCCGCTGATGACATAGGCAATCACCACGATCCGGCCGACGTTGACCCCGGACATTCGGGCCATTTCGATATTCGCCCCGGTAGCAAAGAAACGCCGGCCCAGCGTCGTATAGTACAGGACGAAGTAGCTGACCGCGAATACCACCAGCATTACCACAATCGGCATCGGAATGCCGAAGAGACGTCCATTGCCGATTATGCGAAATGCCGGCGGAAAGCCGTAAATGACGTTACCGCGAAGGATCAGATAGGCAAATCCAAACAGCACCCACAACATTCCATAAGTTGCGATGAAAGGCGGCAGGCCGACATAAGTGATCAGCAGGCCATTGATCAGGCCCAGGAACGCCCCGGCAAGCAAGGCTGCCAGAATGGCGGTAGGAACGCTGAAGCCATAGTTCTTCAACATGATCGCCGCCAGCACGCTGGTAAGCGACAGTACCGAACCTACCGACAAGTCCACGTCTTTGGCGGTCAAGGTGATGGTCTGGCCGACCGCAATAATGATGAGAATGCTCGCGTTCCTTACAATGTTCAGCAGATTGTTGGCGTTCAGAAAGACAAATCCGTATTCGTCGGAACGGGTCAGAACAGCCATAGCAATGCCCACCGCAATCAATACCAGCAAGCGCGCCGCCGCAAACCGCTTGGTCGAAAGCTTGGCTACACTCATCGGACCGCCTCCCTCCAGCGGGAATGGACGATCTCGAACACAATCGCCAGAATGACAATGGTGCCCATCAAGGCCGGTTGCCACAGGGACGGGACCCCGGCCACGTTCAACCCGTTGCGCGCCACGCCAATCACCAGTACCCCCAGCACCGTCCCCGCGATGCCGCCCTTGCCCTTGGCGAAACTGGTGCCTCCCAGAATGGCAGCCGCAATCGCATCGAATTCCCAGCCGACGCCCACGATGGAATCGGCCGCTTCCAGGCGCGCGGCCAGGGTAACTCCACTGATTGCCGAAAGAATGCCCGCGGTTACATAGACCATCCACTTCCAGAACTGGACATTGACGCCGGAAAGCCGCGCCCCTTGTTCATTGCCGCCGATCGAGACGATATACCGCCCAAAGGCGGTCTGATAGAGCACGATCCATATCGCCAGAAATACCGAAGCCGCAATGAAGGTGGGCATCGACAGGTACTGCATCAGCGGCAGATGGATCGACTTATCCAGAGTTTGGCCGAAGAAGGAAAATACCGGGTTGTTGACATAGATCGCGGTGCTGTCGGCCAGCACTAGAGATAAGGATCCGCCAACTCCCATCATGCCCAGGCTGGCAATGAAAGGTGGCAATTTCCCGATCGCGATCAGGCCGCCGGTTATAGCCCCCATTAGCGCTCCCGTCAGCAGCCCCACCGCGACCCCCGCTACCATGGCATGTCCATTCGATGATCCCGAACTCATCAGGCCGTTCATGACCCGCGCGCAGGTTACCCCCGAAAGCGTCAGTACCGCTCCCGCGGAAAGATCGATTCCTTCGCTGAGCAGCACCAGGGTCGCGCCGGTAGCCAGGATCAGAAGGATGGAGTTCTGCTGAATAATGTTGACGATATTGCCAATCGTAAGATACCTGGCGGACGCGGCCCGGAACACCAGCATCATCAGGACAATGACCCATGCGGCGGACGGCATTCTTCTAAGAAACGTTTGACCAATCATGACTTTTAGTTATCTCGGGCCATCTCAGCCTGTTGGTGCCGTTTAGCTTCCTCCGCGCCCATGGCGTACTCAATCACGCGCTCCTGGGTAGCCTCGGCGTGAGGTATCTCAGCCACAATCGCCCCTTCCCGCATCACGTAGATACGGTCGCTCATCCCGATAACCTCGGGAAGCTCGGAAGAGATCATTAGGATCGCGGCGCCTTCCTTTACCAGACTATCCATCAACGCATAGATCTCAGCCTTGGCTCCGACATCGATACCCCGCGTAGGCTCATCAAAAATGAAGATCTTAGCCTTGGTGCAAAGCCACTTGGCGACTACCACCTTCTGCTGATTGCCGCCGGAAAGATATTGCGCCAGGCGCGCCACGGAAGGCGTAGCAATACGCAGCTTTTCCACGTACTGCATGACGGCTTCAGCTTGCCGCTTCCTGCTTATAAACTTGGCCGGGAATAGACGATTCAGGCTGGATATGACTACGTTCTCCGCGATGGAAAGGATCAACGCCAAGCCTTGGTTCTTGCGGTCTTCCGGGATCAGGCTGACGCCGCGCGCCACCATGTCCGCGACCGAGAAATTAGCTGCCTCCTTGCCGAAAAGGTAAATCTTGCCGCTCTCATACTTGTCTACCCCGAAGATGGCGCGCGCTAGATCGGTACGGCCGGAACCGACCAACCCCGCCAAACCCACAATCTCGCCGCTCTTGAGCGTCAGGCTGACGCCGCGCAGCCGCCGGCCTTTGCAAAGATTCTCGGTGCGCAGGCATTCGGCGCCGGGAGATTGATAGTTCCGGTGAAACACTTCGCCCACCGCCCGCCCCACCATCATGCCGACCAGCTCGTCGACCGTCACCCCCGCGACCGCCCTGGTTCCGACAAACTTGCCGTCGCGCAGCACGGTAACCCGGTCGCCCACCTGGCTTAATTCCTGCAAACGATGGGAGATGTATATGATCCCAATCCCTTGCCGGTTAAGTTGGTGAATGGTGGCGAACAACTGTTCCGTCTCGCGCTCGGAAAGGGCGGAGGTGGGCTCATCCATGATCAGGGCCTTGGACTCGATGCAGAGAGCCTTGGCCACTTCCACCATCTGCTGCTCGGCCGTAGTGAGATCGGCAATCAGGGCGTGAGTCTCGATCTTCATGTTCAGGCGCTCGAGCAAGGCGGCCGCCTCGGCGTGGGTCCGGCGGTGATCGATCAACCCATGTCTTCGCGGGAAGCGGCCCAGAAAAATGTTCTGCGCCACATCCATGTAGGGAATCAGGTTGAATTCCTGGTAGATGATGTTGACGCCCATGCGCCGAGCTACGCGGGGATCGAAGTTCCTGACCTTCTGCCCGTCGATGTAGACCTCACCCTCGTCCGGCGCATAAGCTCCGGAAAGTATCTTCATCAAGGTCGACTTGCCGGCGCCGTTCTCGCCCAGCAGGATATGGGTCTCGCCGGCCTTAAGCTCGAAATCCACCTTATCCAGAGCGCGCACTCCGGGAAAGATCTTGGTGATACCTCGGGCTTCGATTATGCTTTGGCCAGCCACCAGGTTCTCCGCTCATCACAAGGATTGACACCCAACACAGAACCACAGAAACGCAGAACGTTACAAGAAAACAACCAGCCCAAATTTGCCGTTTTCTGCGGTTCTGCGTCTCTGCGTTGGGTTTTAGTTCTGATTCGGTTGAATAATGACCTTAATCGCGCCTCCCTTGCGGTTGATAAAGGTATCAAAACCCTCGCCAATCTGTTCGAGAGGGAAGTGATGGGTGATCAACGGCTTGGCGCGGAGCTTGCCTGCGCTGAGCAACGCCAGGCTGCGGGCACAGTCGCCCAGGCCTTCGCCCCGCACTCCGGCGGCCCGCATATCGTTCAATACGAACTTCCGCATATCCACGGTGGAAAGTTCGTGGGCGTCGCCGATTAGCGAAAGCCGGCCGCCGCGCATCGCCATATCGATCGCCAACTGCACCGCCGTAGGGCCACCCGAGCATTCGATCACCAGGTCGGCGCCCACGCCGTTGGTCTCGCGCATAACTACCTGGACCGGGTCTTCTTTGCAAACATCGACCGTGACGTCGGCGCCTACTTCTTTGCCGATCTTCAGCCGGTTCTGGCGCGTGCCGGTAAGGATCACTTTCTTGGCGCCCAGAGCCTTAACCAGTTGAACAGCCATCAAGCCGATCGGCCCTGGACCTAAAACGGCTACGGTTTCACCGCCCATCAGGCCGCCCACATTGTCCAGGGCAAAATGAACACAGGCCGCGGTAGTGACCAGCGCGGCTTCCTCGAACGATATGTTGTCCGCGATTTTGTAAAGCGTGCTGATATGATTCACCACATATTGCGCGTATCCGCCGTTGGTGGTGAAGCCATAGTGGCGGTGGCCGGTCTCGTTCTTGCCGTAATTCATGCAGATCGTGTAGCGGCCCAGTTTGCAGTTCTTGCAATAGCCGCAGCCTTTGTGGGTCTCAATGGCGACCCGGTCGCCGACCTGGAAATCGATTACGTTGGGCCCGATGGCCACGATCTGCCCGCTGTATTCATGACCGGGAATAAACGTCCCATAGGGGGGCAGCGCCAGCCATCCCTTGTAAACGACTGTGGGATCCGATCCGCAGATGGCGCAAGCCATAACCTTGATCAGAACCTCGAAGGGGCCGGGTTGCGGGACCGGCCAATCCTGCACTCGCAAATCGCCCTTGCCTTGTAGAACCGCCGCTCTCATCGTTTTAGGGATCGACGCATCGCTCATGAGTTCTCCTTTTGCGCGCTCCGGTGGAAAACGGTACCCGGAAGCCGCCGCCACGCCAAGCCGTTTACCGGTTGTACTCTGAAAATGGATATTGGATACAATATCTATTTAGGCTTGTCAAGCAACTTTACCTTCGGGCGCACGATTAAGAGCCCCTTCACCGCTGAGGACCCAAAGGACGCAGAGGGGATTTGGGAATTGGGATTTGGGATTTAGGAATTAGGCGTGCCTTACACTACGGCTCTCTGCTCCAAAATCCCCACCCCGAATTCCTAAATCCTAAATTTCCTCTGCGTCCTTTGGGTCCTCTGCGGTGAAGGGCCCCCCGGAACGTCACTCCTTCCAACAGATACACAGGGCTGAAGTTTTTGCCTACTAATGCCGAAAGAACTAGGAAGAGGGGGAGGTAGGCCCCACGGGAGAGTTCCTGCTCGCACGAACATGTCCCCCCTCGAACTTGCCGGGCGACAAGCTGTCGGCGGGAGATTTCCAAGCATGTTCATCATTATCGGGATCGTAGTGGTGGTAGGGGCGGTCGTAGGTGGCTACCTGATGGAACACGGCCACCTCCTCGTCTTGTTGCAGCCGGCGGAATTGGTAATCATCGCGGGCGCCGCCGTAGGCACCGTGCTCATCGCTAACCCTTTGCATGTATTGAAGAAGATTGCCAATGGATTGATCGGCGCCTTCAAACCATCCCGCTTCAGCAAGCAGTTCTATCTCGACAATATGAAGATGTGCTACGAGATGCTGAGCCGGTCGCGCAAAGAAGGCCTGATGGCCCTGGAATCCGATATTGAGGAACCGGATAAGAGCCAGCTCTTCAGCAAGTACCCGTGGTTCGTGAAAGACCACCACACCCGCGATTTCGTTTGCGACACCCTCCGCATGGCCATCGTGGGCGAGATTGATCCGTTCGATCTGAACCAGATGATCGAGCTGGACATGGAAGTCGAGCATAAAGCCGCCAGCGAACCGATCGCGGCCCTCAGCACCATGGCCGATTCGCTGCCAGGTCTGGGCATTGTCGCGGCCGTGCTCGGAGTGGTGATCACCATGGGGGCGCTGGGTGGTCCGCCGGAGGAAATCGGCCATAAGGTGGCCGCAGCGCTGGTCGGCACCTTTCTGGGAATTCTTCTCTGTTACGGCTTTATCGGCCCGCTGGCCGCCAACCTGGCCAAGAGCGCCGAAGAAGAGAACGTTTACCACAACGTGCTGCGGGTCTTGCTCATCGCCTACCTCAAAGGACAAGCTCCCATCCAGGCCCTCGAGTTCGGACGGAGAGTGATTCCGAGCCGCGTCCGTCCCGGCTTTAACGAGATGGAAGTGTATTGCAAGAAGATCGCTGCGGAAGCGGCTGCCGAAGGGGCCGCCGCCGCCCCGGCCCCGGCCTAGGAGAATATCAGTGGCTGCTAAGGTTATTGTAATCAATAAGAAAGGCGGGCATGGCGGCCATCACGGTGGCGCCTGGAAGGTCGCCTACGCCGACTTCGTTACGGCCATGATGGCCCTCTTCATCGTGCTGTGGCTGATGAACACCAGCAAGCAGGTGCAGGAAGCCGTAGGCGGATACTTCCGGGATCCAGCCGGAACCTCTAAATTCATTGGTGTCGGCACCTCCAAAAACATGGGGACGGATCCCCAAAGCCCAAACAACAGCATATCCGTGGGCAAAGACGACATGAACAAGCTGAAGGAGGAACTGCAAGACTCCATCCGCAAAATGGCCCAGCTTCATGACGTGAGCAAGCAGGTGGAAATGACGGTGACCAGCGAAGGTCTGCGCATCGAGTTGCTGGAAACCGCGGCCGGCACGTTTTTCGATCTTGGCAATGCCCATCCCAGCCAGAATGGCAGCGATCTGTTGAAGCTGCTGGCGCAAGAGATTGGCAAACTGCCGAACAAGGTTTCCATTGAAGGTCACACCGACTCCAAGCCCTATGGCAAAGCCGGTTATTCCAACTGGGAGCTTTCGGTCGATCGCGCCAACGCCGCCCGCCGCATCATGACCGATAACGGCCTGTCACCGAACCAGGTATCGCAGGTCCGCGGCTACGCCGATCAGCGCCTGCGGCACAAAGATACCCCCGAAGACCCCTCCAACCGGCGGATCTCGCTGATCGTGGCTTACCTGGATGCCCCCCGCGAAAAAGAAGCCAAAGACGTGAAAGACGCAGCGGAGGGGAAACCGGCAACCACATCCCAGCTCCACCAGACCAATTAGCAGGCGGGTTCTATCCTACGCCCGCCTTTGGCGTAGGGGGGTAGTTGCCAGTCCGGCGCAACGGGTACGTCAGGCAGAAGAAAAATGGTTCCAAGACCGTTGGAAGGAACTGGCGTGCCTTAGAGGGCGATTCTACAATTTTTGCTTTCCGCGCGGTTTTGCCGGTTTTGCCGTTTCCTGTTCCAGACGTATAATGCCCGGCAAACGAACATGAATCGCATCAACATAGATCATCTGACCGAAGCTGAGCTCATTGACCTGAATCATCGCATCGTGCAGCGCCTCAGGCTAATTAGCCAGGTGCACGCCCACCAAGCCATGCTGGAGTTCCGCATCGGCGATCGCGTCGCCTTTGAATCTCAGGATGGAACTCCTGTGTTCGGAATCTTGACTCGCTATAACCAGAAATCCGTCACCGTGATTACAGACGGCGGTCAGCGGTGGAACGTTTCCCCCCGCTTCCTGCGAAGGGCTGAATCGAGCCGCGAGACAAGAAACACAGCCAGAGAAGAAAGCGGCAATACGGTCTCCATAATTCCCTTCAAGCAGAAATAAACGACCCGCCCCCGCTGCCTCCGATAGCCCAAGCGCATGGGGTACAGAGGGTGCAGCCGAACGACCACGGACTGTACAATGTGCGCGATTCAGGACGCCAAGAAAACCCTTGGTTTATAGGGAGAGTCCCGATGAGGACAAGAACCGTAGTGTTTGCCGCAATTCTGATCGCCGTGCTCTGCGCTTTACCCCTCGCCGCAAAAGCAGACTGCCCGGCAATCCTTAAGTTCCTGGCTAAGAAAGCCGTGGGTGTCACCTGCGTACAGAGCGCGGACCTGCGCACCAACAATGCTGCGACCACTCCCTCCGACAACTCGATCACCACTTTTGCTGACGGATCGCCGCTGCCCGGCCGCGTCGGTGCGTTCACTCCGACAACCGATCGCGCGGTCATCTCCAATGGTCCGGCGCCAACGGCCACGGTGGTGCCGGGTATCCAGGTTAACGGCTGGTTCAAAGATGATCCCAGTCATGAAGCGCGTTTCTTGCTGCGTTTTCCCGACAACTGGAACGGCAAACTCGTGGTGGCAGGCGCCAGTGGCACGCGTGGTGAGTTCAACGGGGACTTTGCCTGGAGCGACTATGTGGTAAGCCAGGGATACGCGTATGCCTCCCAAAATAAAGGCGCGTTGAATTTCTATCTGCCGGCAAACGGCCAAGCCGATCCGTTGGCTTGTCGCCTGAATCCGTCGTCCGCAACTTACGTCCACTTCTATGACAACGATCCCCAAGAGCCCTTTACCGGGTGGACGCAGTACATGGTCAAAGCCACCGTACTGGCGCAGAAAGCGATAAGAGTAAATTACCAGCGCAGCCCGCAGCGCACCTACGCGGTAGGTACTTCCAACGGTGGCTATCAGGTACGGCGTGTGCTGGAAGCGGCTCCTAAGCTGTACGACGGCGGCGTCGACTGGGAAGGTACCTTCATCGATCCACGTGGTCCGAATATCCTGATCGATTTGCCGCCCGCCATCAGGAATTTTCCCCACTATATGGCCTCAAAATTCGATGCCAACAGTCAGGCCTATAAAAACATCCTTGCTGCCGGTTATCCGCCCGATATTGTCAATCCCAGCGTCACTCCTGCCGATTCCTTATGGAAACGTTATGCCGACAGTTTCTGGGAAGTTACGGCATGCCAATGGCAGAAGCGCTTTGATCCTGCTTATGACACCTACCGCGGCGGTTTAGACAAATATGATTATCTTTCGCGCCTGCAAGTGCCCGGTCTGCTGCGCCGTGTGCAAGCCGTCGCGACCACGGGCAAGATCGGAAAACCGCTCATCACTGTTGCCGGAACCATGGACGCGCTGCTGCCAACTGACCGCGGCGCGCGCGCCTACGAGGCGCGTGTACTCGCCTATAGAAAGGAACCGGATAAGAGCCCTGCTTATCGGCTCTACGAAGTTCAGAACGGAAACCACATTGAGGCCTACGTAAACCTGTTTCCACAACTGGCAGTCATTCAGCCACACGCCCAGCATGCCTTCGACCTGCTGGTCAATTACGTGGAGAACCATGCACCTCTCCCGGAAAGCCAGTGCATTCCCAAAGGCGGATCGATTTCGCAGAACCCCGCCCAGCGTGGTCACTGCGCCAATCTGTTCGTGCCGTAAAACGCGGCAGCTACCCGAGACTGTCGCCGGGGGCATCTCAGGCCACAAAACACGGCCCAGGTTCGACCGTTATGAAATCACAAACAGGCGCGACCAGCGGGAAGCACTGTGGACAACACCAACGCACCGCCAGTAACACCCCGCACAGCGGCGGGTGGCCCATCCTACGCCCGCTTTTGGCGTAGGGTGGGGTAGTTTTGGGTTCAACTCCAGGGCACTAACGCGATCTGGTAACGTCTACGGTGATGCGGTCACCGAAACACAATTCCTGAATCCAGATTCGCCGGTTTCGTCCTCTCCTGTTCTGTTTGCTGCGAAGGGTTGAATCAAGCCGCGAGCCAGGAAAAACAGGGGGAGAGGAAAACGCCGATTCTGGCTCAATAATTCCATTCAAGCACAACCGTGGCCCAGCAGCTCGTAGCTGCCGGCAGTTCTGATGTGTTCGGCTGAGGACGAAGAACCGGTTTGCTATAATCGAGGCGAGCGCGCCCTTAGCTCAGTTGGATAGAGCGTCTGGCTACGAACCAGAAGGTCGGGAGTTCGAATCTCTCAGGGCGCGCCATTTATCTCTTCTCTGCTGTTTGGGTTAGCAGCTTCTCGCCGTCTCCGGCTGTTTCCGCCATGTTCACGCTGTGCCCAGAATTGTGCCCACCCAGCCGGGAAACGGCAGCAAACACGACATCCTCTGACGGGTGAACATAGCGGCTGGAAATTGCGACATTGCTGTGCCCGGCTATACGGGCGAGCGTCCAAGCGTCACAACCGGATGCGCCCAGCCGGGTTAAAAAGGTGTGTCGCAAAGAGTACAGCACGAACGGGCGCACCTTCGAAACTTTGACCGCCTTGGCGTGCTGTTTCTTGAGGCTGCACGCCTCTACATGCCCACTCCGGGTCGGCGCTTTCCATATCCAGCCCCCTAATGGCTTCCCGGCGCCTTCCCAGCGTGTTTCAAGAAGTGATCGGACCCGAAGGGTCATGGGGAGCAACCGGCGGGCGGCTGGCGTTTTCCCCTGCGTCACCAGCAGTGTGCCGTTCCTGCCGTTAACCCAGGTGATTGACTCCCAGCACAGCCGGTAACATTCCTCCGGGCGCAGTCCAGTGTCAGCAAGGACCGTGGCAATTGATGCCAGCGGTTCGGGTGCGGCTGCCAAGTATCGGGCCTCCTCCTCAGCCGATAGCACAAACTCCCGATGCCGTTCGCCGTGCAACATTCTTACATCGCAAGTACGCTCGACCGCTCCCCACTCGACCGCCAACCGGAGCATTCGGCGAAGCACTTGCAGTTCGCGGTTGATGCTGGACACTTCTAGCGGTTTCTTTTGGTCGTTGGGTTTTGCAATCAGGCAGGCTTGACGATGCGCGACATACCCGGCAATGTGCTCTCCCCGCACTTCATCCAACCGGAGTTGCGACAGGTTATGTCCCGCCCCAGTTGGAAATGGAGAAAGCGTTCCCCAAAAAGCGCCGGGCCGTAAGCCCGGCGCAGTGGACAGCACAATAAGCTACGAAACGGGGGTTGCGATGGCGAACAGCGCCGTGTAATTCAGAACGGCCCACACGGAGTTCGTAGTCGGATCGTAACCATAGGTGCCGAGTCCATAGCTAGAGTTCCACGGCCCATTCACAAAGTTCTTCGTCCCGCCGGAGTTCAAATTGACGGCGTTAGTCCAGTTGCCGTTGGCATCCTGTGTGCAAATCGCAAAGCCGGAGTTCAGGCTTCCACTCGGCGCTTTCATGGAGAGGGTGTAGATATCCGGGTAGGAATACATGTCCGCCTGAGTACTGGGAGTGTAGGGATTGATACCCCAGAGCATAAGGATATCGCTGACCGAGTTTGATGCGGACAACCACCCGGTATTCACTGCCTTCACACAAGCCAGCCCACAAGCATCCTGCGCTTTGCTGTTATTGACTCCGCCAAGAATGGCCGCCGTGGTCCCGCCAGAGGAGCCGTCCTGAACCACGTTATAGGCGCCGCCTTGTGCCACTATGAACTGTTTACCATTGAGGCTGTAGCCGAAGGTTTCCCGTTTGACAAAGTTCAAGCCCGGCGTCGTATTGATGATTTGCTCGCTGGTGTCTATGGGATATGGATAAACCGTAGCGGCGTAATAGTCCACGTTGACCAGCGGGCCGTTGACGGTAACGATGTAATAACCGACGGTAAATAGCTCTTGGGATACGACCTGCCGCCGCGCGACCGCGCCGGAGGGAGCCGCGCCGTTGACGTATTTAGGAGCTGCGGATGCGCTGGTCGCATTGTTATTGAAGTAGAGGTCCACAGAGCTGCCCGCCGGGACCGTAGTGGTATTGGCCAGCGAGCCCTGCGGAGGATAGAACTTGGAGCTGTCGGACTGGGCTATGATCTGCATCACGCTCGAAGTTCCGTCGGGACTGGTAACGATGGAACGGTCATACATGTGATCGTGACCGTTGATGTAGAGTCGCACGCCGTTGCTCGCCAGGCTCGAGAAGAAGGCATTCTGCGCACTGGCGTTGTAAGCAGGACTGGCATTACTGCCGCTGGCATAACTGAAAAGATTATCGGCGTGGTTGCAGGTAAGCAGGCCTTTGTGGGCAAACACGATGGCGTGGCTGCCGCTCGCGCGGCCGGCAAGCTGGCTGCTGATCCAAGACTGCTGGCTGCCGATAGTGTTCTGCATCGAGTAGTTGGAGTTGTTGGTCGTCGGCACGAACTGGTCGAGCAGGATGCAGCGCACATTGTTGTAATCAAAGGAATAACTTAGACCTTTCAGGCCCCCATCGCCCCAGGGATCGGGGCTGCTGAAATTGGAGCCCATCGTGAAAGGAGAGCCGCTCTGCGCAGCGTAGGAAACATTGGCGTTGTCTTTCGGAACCCAGTAGTCTCCGCTGGCAAAGGAGTTAAATATGTCCGCAGGAGTGGCGTTATGATTTCCGTTCTGCGTTTGCGGGTAAATGCGTGTGAATTCCTTGGCAATCAAAGCCCCAATGGCGCCGTTGGGTGGCTGATCATCGTCGTGATTGCCGCGCAGTGGAAAGAACCCGATACCGGCATTGTAAAGCGCCTGGACGTAGAGGGCCCGTGTGTCCTCGCCGGCGAGGGAAGGCTGAGTGGAGGCATCGGGGGCGTTAGTAGAAGTGGTCCACGAACTCGAAGAAGTAACCGTGCCGGCGTTGCTGCCGGTTTCAACCGAAACGCCGCCGGGAGAGGGAGTAGCGGAGGTTCCCATGTTGGCGTTGTCACAAAGATCGCCGACGTGGACAACAAAGCCAACTTTATTGTTGATGAACTGCTGTTGAATCTGGTTGGCAATGGCCATAGCGGCAGTATTAGGGTTGAAGCCATCGTCTCCGGGCGGGTTGGTCCACTGGGTGTCGGCCATCACCCCGAACTTCCATGCTCCGGAAACAATATTGTGTGCACTTACTGTCTGGGGCACCGCTGCCGAAGAAGACCCGCCGCATCCTCCCAGAACCGATGTTAGCGCGACAGCGCCAGCAGCGGTCGCCGTCCCGGTTATGAATTGTCTTCGGTTGATAGTCTTCACTTTTAGCTGTTCTTTTTCGTCTTTTTCTGACATATCTGCTTCTCTCCGTTATCAATTCAGAACTGCTGGTGGATCTAAGACCGCTGGTACGCACCGGAGAGGCGGCCGGGGATCTATCCGCGTTAGAAACGGATAGCCTTCCGGGGAGAAGCGAGTCCCCTCCGCTAACGTTCACCGCGGAATCTCGGCGCGATCCAGGAACTTAGGTTGCTGGCTCTCTGATAACAAACAAAAATGAAAGGACTGTGAATGTGCAGTTACAATTCCGCGAATTGGCGCAAGAAAGCGGCGGATTGCCCGGCAGCCTGTGGAAAAAGCGGACCTAACCTGCCAGACCGGTAATTACGATAGGAACTAACGTAAAATCTTTCCGGCGACTGGCAATTCCTGCACGGTCGCGCCCGGCAAAAACCAGAAATCCCTAATTTTCAATGCTACGGATTGGCATGCGGGGTGCTATTAGACAAAATAGACGAAGTGGCGCGCAACCGGGGTACTCGCAGGAAGAAACTTCGGCCAGAGGTTTTTGCGAGTACCCCTCTTGCATTTTGAGCAAAATCCAATCACAACACCGCAGAAACACAGAACCGATTCAGAACAACATCCCAGGTGCGGCAGAAGAGGCTTCTATTGGCGTTTTTCTGCGATTCTGCGATTCTGCGTTGGGTTTTTAGCGGCTCCTAAGCCAGGACCACCTGTTCCTGCAGATCCACGCCGGCGCGGCGCAGCAGGGAGGCCACCACGGACTCGCTGAGCCGGGTAGCGTCATATTCGACGCGGATGCTACGTTCTTGTTCGTTGAACAGAATGCGGCGAATTCCATACACTTCCCACAAGCGGTCTATGCCGCGCATGGCGCCCTCGTCGGGGGCGTTGCCGTACCGGAAACATACATCGACTGCGGTCATTCGGATCCCTTTCCCGCGGCCATGAATCGGTAATACCCGGCGGCGGAATTGAATCTAAATATAGCAGCAACACAGGTGGGAATTTGGTAATTGGGTAATTTGGTAATTTGGTAATTGCAAGCAAGCGAGAGCATCGCAACTACCCAATTACGCAATTACCAAATTACCCAATTACCAAATTTCTTTGGGGGTTTCGTGAAAGATCCAGTCTGCGGGATGGATATGCTTCCGGCCTCCGCTAAGGCTCAGGCCGAGTGGGGCGGACAAACATATTATTTTTGCTGTCCCCATTGCCAGCGCAAGTTTCAGGAAAATCCCGAAAAATATCTCGCCCTGAAGCCGGAGGAAAGCCGCATGCCGGTCGCCCCTCCCCTGGTGCAGCTCGGGGGACCGTTTGCCGCTAAGTCGGTGGCGGCAGCGCCCGCAGCAGAACCATCACGCGGCCCAGAAGCCTCCCAGGTCGCGCCGACGGGGCAGGCCACCGGCTACTTTTGTCCCATGTGCCCCGAAGTACACAGCAGCACGCCCGCCGCCTGCCCAAAGTGCGGCATGGCCCTGGAGCCGGAACTGCCGGCAGCCACCGCCGGCAGGATCGAGTACACCTGCCCGATGCACCCCCAGGTGATTCGCTCCGAGCCGGGCAATTGTCCGATTTGCGGCATGGCCTTGGAGCCGCGCACGGTGTCCGCCGCACCCGAGCGGAGCCCGGAACTGCGTCTGATGAGCCGCCGCTTCTGGGTTTGCCTGGCGCTTACCGTCCCGCTGATGGCCTTAGCTATGCTGCACATGGCCGGCCCATCCAGCCAAATGCCTGCTGCCGGGACGGTAGTCTGGCTGCAATTCATTCTGGCGACTCCCGTAGTGCTTTGGGGCGGACGGCCCTTTTTCGAGCGCGCCTGGGCCTCCATTAAGTTCCGCAGCGCCAATATGTTCACCCTGATCGGGATGGGAGTGGCGGTAGCGTATCTGTATAGCGTGATTGCCACCCTTGTCCCCGTCGCGCTGCCGGAGGCTTTTCTCGAACACGGGGTGGCCAACGTCTATTACGAGGCGGCAGCCGCTATCATTACGCTGGTACTGCTCGGCCAGGTGCTCGAATTGCGCGCCCGGGGTCGGACTTCCAGCGCTATCCGGGCCCTGCTCGACCTCAGCCCAAGAACCGCGCGCCTGGTGCTTCCCGATGGCAACGAACGCGACGTGATGCTCGACCAGGTGCATCCGGGGGACAAGCTGCGGGTGCGTCCCGGCGAAAAGGTTCCGGTAGACGCGCTGGTGCTCGAGGGCAGCAGCGCGGTTGACGAGTCGATGATCACCGGCGAATCGATGCCCCTGGAAAAACTTAAGGGCAACCGGGTTATTGGCGGCACCGTAAACGGCACCGGCACGCTGATCGTGCAGGCGGAGCGGGTAGGCAGCGAGACCGTACTGGCGCAGATTGTTCGCCTGGTCAGCCAGGCCCAGCGCAGCCGCGCCCCCATACAACGGCTGGCCGACAAGGTGTCCGCCATTTTTGTGCCGGTGGTGATGGCCGCCGCGGCGTTGACTTTCATCGTCTGGGCAATTGCCGGGCCGGAACCGCGACTGGCCTATGCGCTGGTGAATGCGGTGGCCGTGCTGATCATTGCCTGCCCGTGCGCGCTGGGGTTGGCAACCCCAATGGCCATCATGGTCGGCACCGGACGAGGCGCCCGCGCTGGTGTCCTGGTCCGCAACGCAGAGGCGCTGGAGCTGATGGAGAAGGTTGACACCCTGGTGGTGGACAAAACCGGCACGCTCACCGCTGGTAAGCCCGAACTGATGCAAGTTGTTCCTGCTGAAGGGATTTCCGAGACGGATCTGGTGCGGCTGACGGCCAGCGTGGAACGCGGCAGCGAGCATCCCCTGGCGGCGGCAATTGTTGCCGCTGCCGCCGCCAACGGAATACAGCCGGCGGAGGTCAGGAATTTCCAGGCCTATCCCGGCCGGGGCGTTCTCGGCGAGGTTGAGGGCAGGGAAGTGGCGGCGGGGAACCAGGCTTTGATGCAGCAACTTGGCGTTCCCCCGGGGCTGGCCGGACAGCCGCCGGATGCGGGACAGACCATCATGTATGTGGCCGTCAGTCGGCGCCTGGCTGGGTGGTTGGGCGTTGCCGATCCCATCAAGCCGTCCACCCCGGAAGCCATTCAGGCATTACAGGGCGAGGGCGTGCACATCGTGATGCTGACCGGCGACAGCAAAGCCACGGCTGCGGCGGTAGCTCGCAAGCTCGGCGTGGACGCCTTTGAGGCCGAAGTCCTGCCCGAAACAAAATTGAAAACCGTACAGCGGTTGCAGGCGGAAGGACGCGTGGTGGCCATGGCCGGCGATGGCATCAACGACGCGCCGGCGCTGGCGCAGGCCCAGGTCGGTATTGCCATGGGCACAGGCACAGATGTCGCGATGGAGAGCGGAGCCATCATTCTGTTGAAGGGCGATCTGCGCGGCATTGTGCGCGCCCGCCGCCTAAGCCGCGGAGTGATGCGCAATATCCGCCAGAACCTGGTCTGGGCCTTCGCCTACAACGCGCTGGGAGTGCCAGTCGCCGCCGGCGTGCTCTATCCGCTGTTCGGACTGCTGTTGAGTCCGATCATTGCGGCCGCCGCCATGAGCTTCAGCTCCGTGTCAGTGATCAGCAACTCGCTGCGGCTGAGGACAATACGCCTCTAACCCTACCACAGAGACACAGAGACACAGAGGAGACTTGGGAATTTGGACTTGGCATCTCCCAGTAATTGCTGCAAGCGGTCGTGCGCGAAATCGCGAGAGGTCTTTCGAATCCTAAATCCGAATTCCCAAATCCCAAATTTTCTCTGTGTCTCTGTGTCTCTGCCCTGAAAATAGATCTATGCGGCCTCGGCACTTAGACTGACGGTGAGGCCGAGCTGTTCTAATCGTTTCACGTGATAACGAATCAAATGTTGAGATCGGATACG
>Ga0326727_10013488_pt1 | contig 18180 bp, 27 predicted proteins | sample MB2enrmetagenome_FD_207643 | JGI IMG/M metagenome (GOLD analysis project Ga0326727, IMG submission 207643) | Lab enriched peat soil microbial communities from McLean, Ithaca, NY, United States - MB29MY | ecosystem: Environmental > Terrestrial > Soil > Wetlands > Peat | place: USA: New York...
TTGCATGCAACGAGCCTCCGCTCTCGCTCCGGGTTCCATTCATCCCCGGGCTCGAGCGTGAGATATGCATAGTATACCGTGTTGCGACGGCTCTCGCCCGGGGTTTCCTGGAAAATAAAAAGTATCGCCTTATAGTTTTGGAGGTATCTCGGGGCCGCGAAGGCGGCGAGAGGTAGCGCGTTTTCAGCAGAAAACGACGCGACCTCCAAAACTATAAGGCGATACTTTTGTTGCCGTACTCGCCGCCCGATGGGAGTCGGTCTTACTCTGAACTCGGCCTTGGCTGTTGGGGCGACGGGACTCGGACTTTCGTCTAGACAGTACAAGCGTTATTTGAGCTCCTAGTCGGCTGACCTAGTGCCATAGGGAAGCGGCCGCCGCACCCTTGAGCGGGCCGACTGAAAGCGGTAAATGACCATTTATGAAATCGAATGGGAAAAGCCATTGTTGGCTGTTTCGCCGCCCATTGATTCGCTTAAAGAGCCACAAGGGTCGCCATCGCCGATGAGGCATTGCGGCAAGATGTGTAATCGTTAATTCACGATTACCCTTATTCTTGAAAGACCAATTAAAAATATCTTCATTGCCCGGATGAAGCCACATGATCTGCGCGGAAACCACCAGCCGATCTCTTTGTACAAAATCACGGAAGATACTCCACCCGGCAGTCAGCGTTGAAACCACAGCTCCCCAGATGGCTAATATCGTGGTGATATTCATTCGCCTTGAGTCGTTTTCTTTATATAATTCGAAAAACGAAGGCCTGCCCTATGAGCTTTTTTCTTTTCGCGCTGGAACTCCATACTGCCCGGCACTAGGCTTAAAAGGTTCACGTTATGAGAAGAAAACTTATAGCTTAATTTCTTATTTTTTCGTTCTTCTCTTTTTTTCATGTAGCTGCAATCTTTTCTAGGTTAGCGCGTTCTTCGGGGGTGAGATCATAAATATATTTCAGCGCATCACGAGCGGAATATGAGCTTTGAATCTGCGCCGCCAATTTTCTAAGATAATCACGCTCATTTTGATTGAGATGCGGAAAAAAATCGGTGTTACAAAGCGCAGCACACGCTATGACAGGATCTTTGGTGCGCATAAGGATTCCCTTGAATACCATGTGCTCACCTTGCGTTAGATCGTCAACGTGAGCAAGGGTTTCGTAAGCCCACGCTGGATCTTGACTATCAATAATGGATCGCTTTAAGGTAACGCGCTCATTCGGCGTCAATTCGATAATCGCGTGCGGGTCATCGTACATATAACTATCCTCCTCTTCATCTGCCCATTCTTTAAACTGCTTCGTCATTAAAAGTCGATATGACCATTCGGGCTTTCGGCTAGAAATAATTACCTGCTTGAATCTCTTCAAATCTTCATCGGAAAATTCTAAAGATTTTAGGTCATCGTTATATGGATCGGCATTATCATCTTGAGCTTGAAGAAATCCGAATGCTCGTCCGGGGTCTTGCGTCCAAACAACGACACTTCTAAGATTGTTTCTCGCTTCCTTTTCTTTGTTCAAAGCAAAGCAATCGTTTCTGTAAATGTGATATGCCCAGTATGGATCTTTTGTCGTATATGCGAGCTTACGGACAGCGGCGAGTTCGTCCTTCGTAAAAATCTTTGGAAAATTGAGCAATGCAGAGCAGGCAATCTCAACATCATTTGCCTCAAGAATCATCGCTTTGAGCTTCGATATTTCCTCTGGCGTCAGTGGCATATCCCAGCGCGACAAGTTCTCTAGTGCCATCAACATCGTAAGTGCCCATTGGCGATTATTCTTACTTACAACGGTATCGACGAGCGATGCTCTTTCTTCGGGGCTTAAACGAGCCGTACCGATGTTGCCGATTGAACTGATAACCGCTTCCATTCTTTCGTCTGAAATCATGACAGTTCGTTCGTTACTTTATTGCGAAGGGAAAACCCCATAATATGCATTTCCAAAACTATCAACGCAACTTACGGCAAAATTATATAAACCGCCACCCTCACCAGAATACGGAATTTCATGCACAGCCCCCGCCCCCGCATAGGTTATTTGTGAATAAGGGATACCAGCACTTCCCCCTTCCCAGCTCCAATGACAAGCTGATGAAAAGTTACTAGGGAGTAAGAGAGAGTATCCCAGCTCCGTACCGCCCCCAGCACCGCCGTTATCGAACGTATTGACTTGAATAGCATTGGCTGGACTCATAACCAAGCTACTACACGCAAGCGTTCCGTTTGAATTCGTATAACCTAAATATTGGCTTGATGCTCCTACGTCTCTCTTGCAAATCTGATCTGGCGTAAGTTGCGTATTTGTTTCTGACGTGGGTTGGGCTTCATCATTCGTTGCTTGAACAGGCGGAGTATAGGAGGGATAACTTGTATTATTCGTGGCCGTTGTAGCGGATGTGTTTGACGGATAAGCATTCATTACCCAAATAATTAAACCAATAAATCCAACCACTACGACGAGGATTGTTACGAGGATTGTTTTGCCAGCTGCTTTTCGCCCAAAAGCAAGCCAGATACCACCAATGACTACAAGAAAGATAATCAGCAACCACATTATTTTATAAAATAATTAATATCTTTTCCGTAAATCTTTGCGAATCGCTGTAGCTCAACCACGTCCACTCGCTGCTGTCCTGATTCGATGTTCGAAATATGGGACTGTGGTCGCCGAATCTTCTTCGCCACTTGATCTTGGGATAACCCTGCTTCAAGCCGGGCCTTCCGCAATTTCTCGACGAAATAAGCGTATTCCTTTGTCTGAACGGACTTAGTCATATACTAAATCGTCCATCTAATTTGTCAATATCCAAAGTTTGGATATTGCCTTAGGCCACCGATCTGCCGTATAATGAAACTATTGATGACGATGTCCATGACCCAAAAGGTCGGCATCGTCATTTTTTATGAAAATATGATCAAACAAACCAAAGGAGAAATCTGGATCGGCCTCACTGGTGTGGCCTACGCCATGCACGCCGAAAACATCGAAGAAAAAGCCGATGGATCGGTTACCTTTTTGCGTCTTGTGGAAGGCCGGGAAGGCAAACGCAAGGAGCTGATCACCACCCGAAAAGAACATATCGTCTACATCTCGGAAACTCTCGAAGTGGACTGATTTTCCTGCTCTAAATATATTTGTGGAGTTTTCCACACTTAGGGCGGTGGAATCCATTTGACACGCCGCGGTAAAATGAAGGGAACAGCCGTACCGCGAAACTTCCGACGTTGGGCGGTCGGCACCTTCCCTTCATTTTAATCAGGAGTGCGCCCTAAAATGACCATGACAAAAATAAGAGATTTCTATGTTCCCGTCATAACCTCAAAATGGTTTTATTTCGCCATTGCGGCGACCGTGCTTTCGTATCTGGCTCTTAACGAATCTCTGATAGGGTTCGTCCATGACTATATCCAGTACGGCCCAACGATTGCTTCGATCCACGACCCGCTACTCCGTTTCTTTTTCCTTACCTTCCGCTACAGCATCCCACTTACTGAAATAGCGATCTTGAGCTGGGAATGGTACGCCCCTGTCGAACTAGAAACTGAACCCGCTGCGATCGCGGTAGCGACGCCCGTGGCCATGCCCGCGACCGAGATCGCCGAACCCGAACCGATCAACCTCGATCCGCTCGCCTTCGATCCCGAAAGTGGCGTGATCTCATTTCATGGAAAAAACTGTCAGCTGCCTTTGAAGACCTATCAGCATTTCATCTGCCAGAAACTTTTTGAGCAACCGGGCCGACGCATGGACGAGAAGGATATTTTACTTGGCATCGACTGGACGCGCGATCAAGGGAATTCCGATCGACTTGTCCGCGATGCAGTGTACGCGGTGAACCGCCGGGCTAAAGTTGATCTTGGTATTAAAAAACTTCTAGCATGGGAAAGTATGACGGCTTGGGTAGACGCGGATTTCCTCGGTGGATGAAGTGAGTCTCCGTTGAATCACTATGTGGTAATCGAAAATGGGCTTAGAGCCCGTTTTTTAATCGCGGGCTCGTACAAAGGTCGGCATAAAAAAATAAAGACCACAATGCCCATGTACGATGACTCCAATTTTTTCTTTCGCACATCAGACCTCGCGTTAGCGACGGCTATTTCCGTTTTGGGAATTGCGATTGAAGCGATGCAGCAGTCGGACGGACAGCGAATGAATTTCATTTTTGCAAAGTCCGAGAAGCTCCAAGACATCGTAAACCGCTTTTGGCGCGGCGAACTTCTCGTCGAACCGCAAAGCTACTTCAACCAGCTGAAGGTCTTGAAGACGCGGATCTACCGCCACTAGGATGCTTCCGCCCGAAGCCATACAGGAATTCAAAATTGTTTGGCGCGAAGAATTCGGCGAGGAGATCGACGACGACTTTGCACGAGAGAAGGCCACAAACCTCCTTGAGCTTTTCGCCCTGATCTCTCAAGTCGAAGCTCCATCGGGCGGTAATAACCATGACGATGCAACCAATGAAAAATTTTTTTGACGGATATGCGAAGCGCTTTCAAAAAGTCGTTGATACCCCACAGTCCCCGATCCGGCCGCGCGATAAAAAAACGCGGCTTTGGATCGACAACGAATATTTCGAGAAGCGCTATGCAGCCATTTTTCCGCAAAGCGTCTCGCTCGTCTACGCCGTGCTCGCAAAATACGCGAATGCCCGGACGCAATCCTGCTGGCCCTCGGCACAGACGATCATGAGGGAGGCGGGTGTCGCAAGCCGTGAAACATTATTCTCGGCAATAAAGACACTTGAAGCACACTCTATCATCGCCGTGCGCCGATCTAAGGGCCGTTATCCAAACATCTACACGCTTCTCGATTGCCGGGCGTGGCTTCCGCCGAACAGTGCCGGAAAGCGTACCGTTAAGACGGAAGCCGATAGTACGATTATCGAACCGCAACAGTACAGAAATGACCCCTCGAACAGTACGAAAAATAGCACTCCAATTCATAAGATGAAATCAGAAAAAGAAATCATGGAAGATTTTTCTTTCGAAAAAGAAGAAAATGCCCTTGAAGGAAATGTTTTACCAACGCTCGATCCAATGAAGCGCAATATCATTATTGAAAATTTCGATAATGCCGCAGCGGAAGAGGCGTTGAAAAAACTCTCGAAATCCGGCAGTATATTGGCAAATCTCCAGCTCAAGGAAATTGTCGATTATCTAAGGCAATCAGGGGTTCCAGAAACAAAGCCTATTCGCTGGCTATAACGCGAAAAGCCATGACCATGAACAATGACACGAAACCAATCCATTACGTCCTCTACGCTCGGAAATCGTCCGAGTCGGAAGATCGACAGGTTCTCTCCATTGACTCGCAGATCGACGAGCTTAAAGCGCTCGCCGTGCGAAGTGAATTCACGATAGCCGAGACCCGCTTCGAAGCGCACTCGGCGAAAGCGCCGGGCCGTCCCGTGTTCAATCTGATGCTCGACGATATCGAACATGGAAAAGTGGACGGCATCGTTGTTTGGCATCCCGATCGCCTCTCGCGTAACTCGATGGACACCGGGCGTCTGATTTATCTTTTTGATCTCGGCAAGCTCCGCGAGATTGTTACGCCCGGACAAATTTTCCGCAACACACCGAACGATAAATTTCTGCTGAACCTTCTTTGCTCGCAAGCGAAATTGGAAAACGATAATAAGAGCATCAACATAAAAAGAGGTTTGAAAGCGAAAGCTGATCGCGGTATCTATCCCGCACCCGCTCCGGTCGGCTATCTGAATGATCGCGCGACCGAGCGCGGCAGTCGCATCATACGGAAAGATCCCGAAAGGTTCGATCTCGTGCGCCGAATTTTCGACACAATGCTCGAAGGGATTTACGCGCCGCTCCAGATCATGCGCATTGCGAACGAGCAATGGGGCTTCACGATGCCGAACGGGAAGAAGTTAAGCCGAAGCACGATCTATGTCATCCTCACTCGCCCGTTTTATTGCGGACGCTTTGAGTATCCGGTAGGCAGCGGCATCTGGCATAAAGGCATCCACGAACCGATCATCACCGAGTCGGAATACGACCGCATCCAGCGTATGCTTGGCCGTGCGGGCAAACCGCGACCGCAGACGCACTATTTCGCTTTCACCGCGATGATTAACTGTGCCGAGTGCGGCGCGTATATCACGGCCGAGGAAAAGACGAAGCACCAGAAGAACGGCAACGTCCACCACTACACCTATTACCGATGCACGAAGCGGAAAGGTTTGCCGTGTTCGCAAATGCCGATCACGGAAAAGAAACTCGCGGATCAGATCGAGGAAAAATTGCACACGATCGACTTGCCTAAAGGATTTAAGACGTGGGGCGTGCGCTGGCTCGAAAAGACGGATCAGCAGACTACCGGCTACACGGCAGAAACCCTCGCAAGCTACGAGAAGGCACTCAAGCAATCCGAGGAGAAGATCGACGCGCTGATTGATATGCGTGCGGCGCAGGAAATAACGCAGGATGAATTCTTGCGACGCCGGGCAGTAGCGACCGCGGAGAAGCACCGCATTGAGGGTTTAATCGCAAATATGGAGGAGCGGAAGAAGAAATGGCTTATGAAAGCCGATGAGATTTTGGACTTCGCAACCGCAGCGCCTAAAAAATTCGTCAAAGGTGATATCCAAACCCGAAAGAAGATGTTTCGCAAACTCGGTTCGAACCTCCTCTTGAATAACAAAATTCTAACGATTTCAATGGAAAAACCGTTTGTGCCTCTGAAAATTATTGCCGCCGAAGTGAAGTCGATTCACAAGCGGTTAGAACCTCCAGAAACATCTGATAAATCAGAGGATTACGAGCGACTCTACGCTCAAAATCCAGTAGTGTTGCCGCACTCGGTCTTGGACCTTTTCCAACGCAACCTTAACAAGGTTTACAAGGGTTCTTGAAAGTCCCCTTCCTCTCTCAATTGAGGCGTCTCGGTCATGCGCTTCCGCTCCACTAATGAGACTTATGAGACCTTTTTAAGAGGAAATCGAGGTCTCACTATTAATACTCTCATCAGCCTGTTTCCAACCTCTCTGTTCATGCCCTAGCAGTAAAATCTAACCATTCCTCGATGAATTCCCTATTCAAAATGTAGCTCTCCCTTCTTCCACTGCTGGATGACCATATGGGCATTAAATCCGGCACGCCCCTTCTGTTTTTCAATCTCCTCTAAAATTGGCAACGCAAGTTGTTCATCAATCGGCAGTAATCGAGCTGCGGCAGCCGATCGGACCGATACGTTCTCATGTTCCAATAACGACTTTAAATCCGATAGGGATGGATCAAGTTTTTTTATAATTCTAAAAGCAGCCATAAGCTGATGAGCTCCTTCGCTCGCCGTAGCAGGGTCATTTTTTGACATCGCATCTTCGTGCTTCTCCGCTCCCTTAACAAATTGTTCTAATGCATTAAGCATCTTTGTATCCTTCGAAGAGAAAGTCAGCTTCATTCTGTTGGAAACCAAGCTTCCCCATTGCCCGAAATATAGCTGACTCAAAACTCCCCCAAATACTTTATGGTCGGGATCGTCCAATGTTTTGTCATATTTTTCTAAAGGATCGAAAAAAATAATAACCAGAAGGGATATTAATAAGATGCCCATGAAAATAGCGGCTAGAATGTCCATGGTATTTATTCCGGGTCCGGCGCTACCTTGCCCTCTCTCAGATCCTTAGCCCATCCCCTCATCTCTTCTCCAAGCAGGTTATTTTTTGCACCGATCTCCTCAAAAATGTGCATCGATCTTTCTTTGTCGCCCCAGTATAAATGACGCGCTGCCATTGCCCTTACTCCGTCGTCTTTATGGGTGAGTAATCTTTCCAATATTTTCTTTTCAATCCCCCTTCTCTTCATCTCCTGATAAGATCCGGAAATCCATTTCAATTCCCCATCAATATCTTCCGTCTTATCGTCCGCAGAATTGGTATCCCTTCCCCAGCATCTCGCATTCCATATATAAAGCCACGGCAACTCTGCATTGGATAGTTCGTCCCACTTTTTTCTGCGATGCCAATTGCGACGTCTAAAATAATCATAACAAAGGTCGATACCAACCATTGCAATCAAAATCCACTGGATAATATGAGTGGCCAAAATACTCGTGGCATGAAAGCTAGAGTAGTTCGGGAAAAGATATGGGGCAATAAAATCCCAAATGTATGTTGCCCCAATGCCCATAATTGCTCCTACCACCCATAGACCGCCGGGAGCATAGTCATCCTTCCAGTGAAAGTAGCCCCATGCACTTAATAGAATCCAGGAAAGGATAAAAAGAAGCGATCCATAGGGGTATGGAAAAAAAATAAAAGCGAAAAAAGATACTGCAAAAAGAATTCCCGTCGACCAACCAAGAATTTTAAACATAGATTAATAATAAATTATTATCTCGTTTCTTCATGGCTGCTTCTTTTTATTTTTCCAATGCGAAAACCGAAGTCGCTTTTGAATTTCAAAATACTGCATAGACCACCCAACAAAAACGATGATGTATACGATGGACGGCAATGTTATTCCAACCTTTGAAAGACCAAACATTATAATTCCTAGCCCTAACCAAAATCCAAGAACCATAAATCCAGATTTGATAGTACCGCCTAGTGCATACCCCATAAAAAAGAGCGCGGAAAGCATGCAGAGCAAAAAGATAACATATGCGGATGGGCCAGCAATCGACGATATAGCAACATCTACTAAGAAGAATGCGAGTGAGGTAATAATCCCTGCTCCACCGATAATACCATCCCTTTTCTTGTAGTTGAGAAATTGAGCACTAGGTTCTTCGACCGCTCCTTTTTCCATAGCTAAAGCATATAATGCTTGGCGAAATACGCAAATATCTCTCTCCTATCGTTAGAATAGCTATTCCCCGGACTCATGCCGATGACGTAGCAAGTCTGCGGATCGGGCGTTTTCATTATTCTTTTTCTTTCTTTTGGAAGTTGACGCTCGAAAAGATACTGATCGCCGCGACGCCGATAAAGAAAATAACAAGTGACAGCATGTTGTCGGAGCCTACCTGCCCCAGCCCTAAGAGGAAATAACCAACCAAAAAATTAAACAACGCCCATAGCACGTTGACGGCCGCAGATGAAAGCCCCCTGCCGGGCGGTTTGGAAAAAGGCGTAGGAAATCTATTTCCCGAAACGCCTTGTACAAAATGCGGAACCGCATTCGCTATAAAGATCCCCGCAAAGAAACTTGCTATGTAGAGATACCATTCCATAGACATATGGTAGCACCGAAAAAAGAGCAGAGAAAGTAGGCACCCACGGCCAATCACTGCATCCTCGCATGCTCATCCCTCATTTTCTTGAGGATTGCCGGGTTCGTTTGAAAGAAATCTTGGATCTTTTTAATGTCACGTTCCCGAATCAAACCCTGATCCGCATCGATGACTTCCAGAGTCTCTATATCGAATCTGGCGTCGATACCGCGCTGCTTGGATTTGACGTGGCAATGCGCCGGACGATGATCCTTGGGGTAAACGTGGATGCTTAAATCTCCCGTGGAATCGATAAGGTGTTTGATCTTATAAACTCTCCCGTCCGTCCAGATGGCGGTCGAATCAAGATGAATTTCCAAAAGCTCGGCGATATTTTGAGGAGGCTCCTTGGGATCAGGCATATTCTTTTTGATATTCGCCCTTTGCTCCGCGGTCTCTTCTAGTATGCCATCGAGGTGCGGGAGATATTCCTGCCACACCGTGTTTGGTGACCCGACCGGATACTTTTGTTTTTCTTCCTCGCTTTCAAAAATCCCCGAAACTATGAAGAGGGCGAATTCACCATCCTCAAGTTGTTCAACCTTGCCACAGAGAAGAACACCGATTTGCTGATTGGGATCGTGATCAAAAAGCTGCGGGATAAATCGCTCCTTGATTTGTTCGACCATGCGATCGAGCGCCACTTTTGCCATGCGCTCATAGTGGGCATCGACATGGGTCGTGCTTGCTATGCCGGTTATGATTTTCATATTCCTGAGTATACTTCAAATCTCTTTCTTTCTTATCTCCTCACCCTCCCCGTGAGTCACCTTGAGATAATTCATTATCTTATATCCCTTGAGATGCTCCTGAGGATCGAAGAATCGATACCATGGTTCCGAACGGTACCAGTCTTTGCCGTCCTTCGTTTCTTTCACCATCTGCGACTCAACTAACTTCTTGGGCGGCAACGTATCCTTATTGTCCTTGATGAGAAAAAGCTGGACGTGAATACCCTGCCCGTCACGCGTAACCGTCCGTGCCTTCAAAACCCCTTCCTTAATCCAACGCTTGAGCGTCGGACCCTTCACGTTGAACGCCCGCTCGAGATCGTATTTCGAATACCAGCTGTCCTTATTTTTCGCAAGCGAACCGGGAATCTCTTTCCGGTCGATCGCCTTCTGGCAGATCAGACATTTGATGCCGTACTTGTCATACCAGTTACCGCCCGCAGGAGCACCGTTACCACAGATGGAGCAAGTATAACCACCATCGAGACCAAATCCCTTCGGCGATTCCGCCAGTTTCTTTTTCCGCCGCATGTCCTCCTGCCAAATGTCGAACAGCAAATGAGCGAGTCGGTCGAGGCTGTCGGCGGCATCAACCGCCTCTTCCCACGTAAACGTCCTGCCATGGTCTTTTTCGAGAATGACCTTCAATTCTTCGATGCGCTTACTGCGTTCATCGGCGGTAGCCATGTAAATATTATACAACTCCGAATGGCGTAAAATTCTTCTGCCAGCGGGAAGCTATCCCCGGATTCACTTATCCACAGGCACGAGATGCGCATACTCTGCGGACCCTGTATTATGAAAGCATAAGGTTGCGATGACAAAAGCAGCCATCGAGCGGACAGGGTATTTAGAGGGGACATTCCTTTTCTAAAGCCCCCGAACGAGACGGATACAGAGGTGATTCCAAGCGATTCATTTTCTGCAACGGGTCACCGTTCTTTCACCTGAGCCGAATAAGCTTAAGGCGCAAGAGACAAAACGGGAAGATGTAAGCGTAGTTATCCAACGACTTTGCGTTGGTCACGTACGCTTATTTTGCTATGTCACAAAAATATCAATTCCCTCTTCTGGGGGGGGGCTGAAAAAAGATCCCTGGATCGTTAGTAAAAATATAAAACAACATCAATGAACACAAAAATGGCCGACTCTAATCCGATTCAGTCCGATTTGCTGCCCGCGATACCAGAGATAAGACGCATTCCCGAATTCATCGAATTTTCCAGATGGTGCGCCACACCGAGCTGGTCCCGGCAGGAAAAAACGCAAAAGGAATTTGCGGAGCGCATCGGAGTATCGCAGGACACCCTCGGCGACTGGAAAAAGCATCCAAATTTCTGGCCGCTCACGTGGCAGTTGGTCCGCGAACGGATGCAAGAACAAATTCCCGATGTCATAGATGGGCTCTATGGAAAACTTACTTCTGGCAAGGGAGGCACTGGCGATGTCCAGCTGTTTCTTCGCTTAGCCGAGGGCGAATCAAAACAAACGAAAAACAACAAAGAATAACCATGAAAACAAACATTGCCATAGCAGATCGCAAACTTACCGTAGTGTATGTTCCTTTGGCGGAAATCCAGGATAACGGATACAACCCCAAAACCATCAGCGCTGTGGGGCTGATCGATCTCGAAAAATCAATCGTCGAGTTCGGCGTTGTCGACCCCCTCATCCTGAATGCTGCACCGAACCGGAAAAATATTCTGATAGGTGGCCACCAGCGAAAGAAAATCTACCAGAAACTGGGTTACAAAAAAGTGCCCTGTGTATACGTAAACATCCCTGACGTTGAGCGAGAGAAAGAGCTCTGCCTCCGCCTCTCAAAAAACACCGGGGACTTTGATTTCGCGCTCCTCGCCAAATTCGACGAAGCGTTCCTCGCGGACATTGGCTTCTCAAGCGAAGAACTCGACAATGTCTTTTCCGAAGAAGAAGTCGTAGAACAATTTGATCTCCAAAAAGAATTGGCGAAATTGGATATCAAGAAGATCGAGATAAAGAAAGGCGACGTGTGGGCTATCGGTGACTCGAAATTAATGTGCGGAGATAGCACCGTCGAGTCCGACATGCTGACGCTCATGGGCGATGAGAAAGCCGATATGGTGCTCACCGATCCCCCGTACATTCTTGACTATCTGCACGGCAAGAAAAAGAAAGGCGATGCCGTGACGGGATTCGGCGCGAAACGGGACCGCCGTTATCTTGAAACCGATTCATTGCCGGACAACTTCACGGAACTCTGGATGGCGAATGTTGCGAAGGTGGCGAAAAGCGATTTTCACATCATCATCTATGAGAACTGGAAGAACATCCGGACGATATGGGGCGAGATGGAAAAACACTGGAAGGTGCGCAACATGATCGTGTGGCACCTGCCAAACCGGACGCAGGGATTCTCCGCGAAGTACAAATTCTTCAGCAAGCATGATATCGCGATGGTCGGCTCGTCACCTGCCGCACGCGGTATGAATCTGAAACCAGAGGAAGAACTCCTGCAGAACGAGTACGAGACCGCGCTCTATGCCACCCAGGGCAAGCCTGCATGGGAGGGCTACGAAAAAGGCAAACGGTATCAACCGACCGACTTTATCGAGTATGTCGCCGCCGATGAGAAGTCATCAGGACAGGGCATCATCTTCGGAACTAAGCCACTCGAAATCCTCATCCCCTATATCAAGGTGCTCACAAAACGAGGTGACCTTATGGTCGAGCCATTTGGGGGATCGGGATCCAGCATGGCTGCGGCGATCAAAATGAAGCGTCGATGCTTCACTATGGAAAAATCCGCAGTGTATTCTGAGGTCATACGGAAAAGGGTCGAAAAATTGTCCGGCGTGAAAGCCGTAAAAATCCATGAGGGAAAAACAACGACAAACGCTTAACGCAAGGATCGCAAAGGACAAGAAAAGTTTCCTCGAGATTCTCGAGAAGAATCCCGTGACCTCGATCGCATGCGAACGATCCGGCGTAAGCAAGGCGACCTACCACCGATGGAAAGCGGAAGACAAAGAATTCGCAGAAAAGGTCAATGAGGCGATGACCGAAGGCAAAGGACTCGTAAACGATATTGCGAAGGCCCAGCTTATTTCGCTCATCAAGGAAAAGAATTTCCAGGGAATCAAATTCTGGCTGCAAAGCAACGACCCGGACTTCCGGCCGACGATTGAGGTGGACGGCGAAGTGACAGTCGAAAAGAAACTTTCCTCCGAGGACGAAGAGATGCTGAGAGTCTCGCTCGCAAAGGTTGCGGGCATGTTGTCGCCGGAAACCAAAAATCACCACGACGATGGACACGAACAACATTCCTCTGATACCGGAACTCACGGCGTTTAACGAAGACCTGAAAGACATCATCGAAAACATGGTCGCGAAGCGGGAGTTCCGCAGCGCGGCCACGCGGGAAAGCTTCCTGCTCTTTTTCGGGGCGTATTTTGGGAAATATATCCGCTATAACTTCGCGAGTTTTCACCTGGATATGTTCCAGATGGCAGAAGACGAGGCCCTGAAAACGATTGTCATCATGGGCGCACGCGGCAGCGCGAAGTCGACCATCATGAACACGGGACTCGCCATCTGGAGCATCCTCGGAAAACCCGGCAAACACTGCGTCGTGATCCTAAGTCAGACGCAAGCCAAGGCAAAAAAACACTTTGCGAACGTGAAAGATGAGCTCAGCCAGAACCGCCTCCTCAAAAGCGACCTCGGTCCCCTGCGGGACGGCGAATGCGAATGGGGGTCATTTCTTACGATCCCCAAGCATAATGCGCAGATCACCTTCGCCTCAATCGAGCAGGGCATCCGCGGCATGCGCTACAAAGCATATCGCCCCGACCTGATCATTGTTGACGATATTGAAGATGACGATTCCGTGCGAACGCTCGAAGGACGAAACAAGACCTACGACCAACTCGTAGCGAATGTCATCGGTGCGGGAGACCTCGAAACGACGAGGCTCGTACTCCTCGGCACGATGATGCACCCCGACTGCGTTATGATGCGTTTCAAAGCAGAGATCGCAAACGGCACTCGTGATGGCATTTACCGAGAGTATCCAATCGTTGATGAAAAAGGTAACGCTCTCTGGAAAGCAAAATATCCCGACGCGGCGGCGATCGATGCCGAACGAAAGCGCATCGGCAACGATGTGAAGTTCGCGCAGGAATTCCTCCTGCGATTTATCCCCGGCATCCGCGACATCATCAAGCCTGAGTGCATTCTGCGATACAAGCCCGATGAGAAACCCCCGAGAGACCGGGCGCACGATTATCGCGGGACATTCATCAGCGTTGATCCCGCAGCCTCACTGAAAGACGATGCCTGCAAGACCGCCATCGTCAGTGCGGACGTGTTCGGTTGGGGCGAAGATATGCATATATATTTTCTCCCCAATCCCGTTAATGCGCGGATGAGAATAACGGAAACGATTGATATGCTGAAAATTCTTTCCTCAGCGCACGGCGGCAGTACGGGCAGAGCAACGATCTACATCGAGGATAACGCCACGCAAGGATGGATGGTGCAGCTTCTCGAAAAGGAAGGATATCCGGCGGTCGCGGTGCATTCGGCGAGCACCAAGGAAGCGCGTCTTCTCATGGCAAGCCCGCAGTTCGACCGCATGAGGGTCCACTTCCACGCAACGGGCAACGAAGAGCTCATCCAGCAGATCGTCGGCTTCAACATCGAGCATTTCAGCGATCTCTGCGATGCGGCGGCGCAACTCATAAACCAACAGGTTAAGGACAATCACCCAAGGCCGCGCAGCATGTCCACGCCAGAACCCGCTCCACGTTATGATCCCCAGACCGGGAAATATGACACGGGCGAACGTGCCTTCACAAGCGACCTGCGAAATATGAGATTCTAAGGATCTTTCTTTTTTCTCGGCGCATCAAACAGTCCGGGCTGCACCGATCGACCGATTGGCAACGCTCCGGGCTTTTGATTGCGCCGTGCGTCAACGCCCCAGAGGAACTGCAACAGCTTTACGATGCAATGCCAGATCCCGTAGGCTTCGCCGAGAGAAATGGAGCGTCCCGTGGACTCTCTGATGATCCGCTGGAGCTCTTGTGCGCTATCCCGTGAGAGTATCGGCATACTCCATTCCTAGCTTGGAAACGGAGTTTTGGGAAGTGTTTTTTTATTTCTCTTTTTGGGTTTCCGATCCGCTTTCTTCCTTGGGGCGCCTGCCGAAAAACTCGATCGCGAGTCCGAGGGCCGCCGCGCCGAAACCGAGATAAATGCCGTTCTGCCGATCCTGCATCAGGCCGAGATTGTTGACCCGTCCGCCGCCGAACGTCTCTCCCGCAATTTCCGTCGACGGGACTTCCACCGAAGGGTCGAAGATCGCCAAGTAGTATATTCCGCACATCAGGCCGCCGATAACGAGAAGCCCGGCAATGACGCCGCGGAGCGAAAGCTGCTTATTAAGCTTGTTTTTGGTTTCCATGATAGTTATATGATTATTGATTTTTGTACGCTTTTTTCGGCCTTTGGCGTCCACCTTAGCTTGGTTCCGGAGCCTTGCGAAGGGGCGGGTTATCGACAGGGCGTTTCATGGGGGTTTCTGGGCTATTTGTTGTATTCGTAGCCCTGGCGGACGAGTTCCATCACGCTTTCGAGGTCTTCCTTCCTGTCGAGTTTTATCTCGTAATCGCCGTTGCCCCAATGGCCGACGGGCTGGGGCTTCGCGAGGTCGCGGGCGATGCCTGCGGGGTCGTGCAGCGTACCGCTCGGCACGTTGATAAAAATTTTCAAGGAATCCCTCAGGATGACAACGTCGCAGAAATTCGTGGTCAGTTTGTAAGCGATATATTTCGCTTTCGCCTCCTCGATGATGGATTCGTCGAGCGCGGCGATCCGCTCCTTGAGTTCGGCAAAAAGTTCCTTCGTCGCGGGGCTCGCTCCCTGCAAGTGATCTTCGACGGTATGCCGGATGTTTTCTTTGAACCCATTTTTCGGCTTTTCCGGTTTCCCGAAAATTTCCGAAGTCGATATTTTTATTTTCCGCTGCACTTCGGGTTCGACGAGAAGGATGTTTTGCTCATAAATTCGGTAACGCAAAAGTTCGATATCCATCGGCAGGAGGTCGGCGGTATCGAGATCGAACTTGTTGTAGCTTTCGGCGACGCAGATCACGCGGGGCGACGCCCAGTCGATCGCCGTTTCTATATTCAGCTTATGGGTCAGCGCTTCGAAATCCGCTTTGTGGTCGAGAAGCCACCGGAGGTACGAAAGCCCCTGGTTAATGACGCTGTCATTCTGTGTCCGCTTGTATTCTATGATAACGGGCGATCCGTTATGGTCGATGCCGAGCGTATCCATGCGCCCGCCGAAGCTCGTCGAATATTCGGAGGCGAGGAACGTGATATCCAAAATTTCCTCGAGATTTCTTTCGAAGATGTGTTGTATGTCTTTCTCCAATCCGACCTTCACGGGCGGGATTTTCTTTGCGGCAGTATTGGCGAGGGAGTATATGGCCATGGAGGAGGTAGGTCCACAGCGCGGGTTTCGTAGAACACAAAACGCCACGCCGACCTGAGGTGTCCGTTCAGTTTCAGGTGTTTTTCTTCGGCGAAATCGCCGATTTTTTGTTCTTGAATTTCGGCGGTTTGACGCCAAGGATTTCTGGAAAATCAACGTTCGGTTTCATCACGACTTCGAGGGAGCATTTTCCATTAAGGTGCTTGAATGGCTCCTCGCAGTCGGTAAATGGCTTGGTTCTGCGTCGTATCATCCAGGCGTTCAGCCATCGCTGCGCCGAGGTATATTTCTCGAACCCCTTGATACTTTTTAAGCGTCCCTGGATGTGCGAATTGAACGACTCGATGAGATTGTTGGTGTTCGGGCAGTGATTTTCCCTCCGTGAGAACGCAAACAGCTCCGGCATCCGGGTGTTGATCTCAAGAAGTATCTGGCGCAAAAGAGGGTCATGCCGATAGTCCATGTAGATGCGCTGGAGCATGAAATTGCGTTTTACATGGTACACATCGGGATCGAATGCCTGATATACCCGAGAGAAAAATCTGACGTATGTGGTATCCGTCCGCACACGCAATCGCTGACGCAGATTTTCGAGGTAATGGTTCTGACAGATCTGCACCTTGGCCTTCGGGTAATACTGTTTGAGCGGACCACGCAATGCGGGTACCTCGTCACAGATGACGACGGCCAACGGATAATGGCAGGTCTTCAAAAGACGGAATAGTTTCAAAAATGAGTTCTCGTCCTCGGCGAGCGTGAGAATACCGACGGGAATGTCGTGGGTGAGATAATCAATGCCATAGATAAAAGGGATTTTCTGCGGGTAACCTTTCACCTTCACATACTTCCCGTCGATACAGATGCGGCCAGACCAGCGCAATCCGCAGTCCAAGCTCAATCTCGTATTGTCGGGTAGCTGATTCATCTCCCGCTTGATCTGGGCATACACCTGCGCCGCAGATTTGCCGAGCTGGTCGCCCAGCTTCCGCAAGGGCGTGCCATCCACGTAGGCGATCCACAGCGGCTCTGGCTTCTTGCGATGATCGATCGAAAATGAGTGGCGGCCTTTCGTGCAGAAGAACCTTTTCAGCCCGTTCCTCGACCCCCGCTTTACCGTCCGATAGCTGCCGCAGATCTTGCAATCGGGATTGCGGCGTTTTTTTGTGTATCATACGTTTCATTATCGCAGAAAAATAAAATGCCGCTCGCAGGATTTCTCCTTTGAGCGGCACAAGTTAGAAGTGGCGAATAATCTCTGCCCACGATGCAATGCCCATATAGCTCGCACCGAGGAGGACGCAATAGATCGCGCCATACCAGAGCACCATGGCGGCAGTTGCCGCGATGCTAATGATGGGATCTCTGCGAAAATCCCTCCATACAAATCCCCACGCCGATGGGCGTGTATGCACAGGTTTTGTGACGAGCGTGCGTATGCCGCAGACGGCATATGTTGGGATCGCCAAAACGATACCACCCGTCACGACGAGCGTAAATGGAACAACCATCACGCCCACGATGGCCCACGCGAGACACCACAACGCATAGATGCCACTGTCATCCATATTCCAAACTCCTTTTGGTGGGCGTAACAGCCCCTAAAACGCTGGACTCATTATACTATATAAACATATACTTTGTCAAATGGCTTCGCAAAAGAAACTGGTTAGTTGGCCATTTCGCCATATCTGATAACAAAAAAGCGCACTTTTGCGCACCTGAAGCTGAACGGTCTCC